>Ga0208942_1000374_pt1 | contig 18545 bp, 11 predicted proteins | sample GreLakmeSU08MSRF_FD_187704 | JGI IMG/M metagenome (GOLD analysis project Ga0208942, IMG submission 187704) | Freshwater lentic microbial communities from great Laurentian Lakes, MI, USA - Great Lakes metaG SU08MSRF (SPAdes) | ecosystem: Environmental > Aquatic > Freshwater > Lake | place: Great... | reverse complement strand
GGGTCTCGAGGTGTTGCGCATCGTCAATGAGCCGACGGCGGCGGCGCTCGCTTACGGTCTCGATAAGAAGACGGACGAGAAGATCGCGGTGTACGATCTCGGCGGCGGTACTTTCGACATCTCGGTGCTGGAGATTGGCGACGGTGTTTTCGAGGTGAAGGCGACGAACGGCGACACGCATCTCGGCGGTGATGACTGGGACAACGCGCTCATCGATTGGATGCTCGCCGAGTTCCAGCGCGAGTATGCGATGGATCTGCGCAAGCAGCCGGACGCATTGCAGCGCATCAAGGAGGAGTCCGAGAAGGCGAAGATCGCGCTCTCCAGCTCGCAGCAGTATGACGTGAACCTGCCGTTCATCACGGCGGATGCGACCGGCCCGAAGCACATCAGCCTGAAGCTGACCCGCGCGAAGATGGAGCAGATTTGCGACCGCCTTTTCGAGCGCACCATCGGGCCGGTGAAAGCCTGCTTGAAGGACGCCGGCGTCGAGGCTTCGAAGATTGACGAACTCGTTCTCGTCGGCGGCATGACCCGCATGCCGAAGGTGGTTGAGACTGCGCACACGCTCGTCAACAAACCGCCGCATCAAGGTGTGAACCCGGATGAGGTTGTCGCCATTGGCGCGGCCATCCAAGGCGGCGTGCTCAAGGGCGATGCCGGGCTGAAGGGCGTGCTGCTCTTGGACGTGACGCCGCTGTCGCTCGGTATCGAGACGTTGGGCGGCGTGTTCACGCAGCTCATCGAGCGCAACACGACCATCCCGACCAAGAAGTCGCAGATCTTTTCCACCGCAGCGGACAACCAGCCGGGCGTGGAAATCCACGTGCTGCAGGGTGAACGGCAGTTCGCGAAGGACAACAAGTCGATCGGCAAGTTCCAGCTCGCAGACATCCCGCCTGCGGCGCGCGGCGTGCCGCAAATCGAGGTGACCTTCGACATCGATGCCAACGGCATCCAGCACGTCACCGCGAAGGATCTCGGCACCGGCAAGGAGCAGAAGATCACCATCACCTCCGGCAGCGGGCTTTCGAAGGATGAGATTGAGCGGATGCGCAAAGACGCCGAGCTCCACGCCGAGGATGACAAGAAGCAGCGCGAAGAAGTCGAGATGCGCAACGAGGCCGACAACGCGGTCTATCGCTCCGAGAAAATGCTGAAGGAGAATGCCGACAAAGTTTCCGCCGACGACAAGGCGAAGATCGAGAAGGCCGTCGAGGCGGTGAAGGAAGCCCTCAAAGGCACCGACGCCGAGGCGATCAAGAAGAGCAGCGAGAGCTTGAATGAGGCTTGGCAGGCGGTTTCTGCCGAGCTATACAAGGCGGCTGCTGCCAAAGCCCAAGCCGAGAAGGCGCAGGCTGGCGAAGCGAAAAGCGACGACCCCAAGGCTTCTTCCACGAAGGAAGAAGGCCCGATTATCGACGCCGAAGTTGTGGACGAGAAGAAGAAGTAACGGCGTTAGAGAAACCACAAAAGCAACCAAAGCTACCAAATTTTCCTGCCGTGGATGCGGCGGGAGTTGATTCCAAACGATCCAACCGCAAACCAAACCAATACACACACTATGGCACTGAAACTCAAACCGCTCGGCGACCGCGTCCTCGTGGAATCGATCGAAGAGAAGGAACAGACGAAGGGTGGCATCATCATCCCCGATTCCGCTAAAGAGAAACCCACCGAAGGCAAAATTGTCGCCCTCGGCACCGGTAAGACGGATGACAATGGCAAGAAGGTCGCCTTCGAGGTCAAAATCGGAGATCGCGTCCTCGTCAGCAAATATGGCGGCACCGAAGTGAAGGTCGACGGCAAGGAGTACAAGCTCCTGAACTCCGACGACATTCTCGCGATTGTCGGCTAACGATTAACCCCAACTAAAAGGAAAAATACTATGGCAGCTAAACAACTGTTGTTCGACGAAGCCGCACGCCACGCCATCCTCAGAGGTGTGCAGAAGCTGGCTCGCGCCGTCTCCGCCACGCTCGGACCCAAGGGCCGCAACGTGGTCATCGACAAGAAATTCGGTTCCCCGACCGTCACCAAGGACGGTGTGACTGTCGCCAAGGAAATCGAGCTGGAATGCCCGTACGAGAACATGGGCGCCCAGATGGTTCGCGAAGTGGCCTCCAAAACCAGCGACACCGCTGGCGACGGCACCACCACCGCCACCGTGCTCGCTGAGGCCATCTACCGTGAAGGCCTGAAGTACGTGACCAGCGGCGCCAGCCCCATCTCCATCCAGCGCGGCATCCACAAGGCCGTCGAGGCCGCCGTGGGCGAGCTCGCCAAGATCACCAAGAAGGTGAAGGACAAGGAAGAGATCAAGCAGGTCGCCACCGTCTCCGCCAACTGGGACACCACCATCGGCGAGATCATCGCTGACGCGATGGACAAGGTCGGCAAGGATGGCACCATCACCGTCGAAGAGGCCAAGAGCATTGAGACCACGCTCGAGGTCGTCGAAGGTATGCAGTTCGATAAGGGTTATCTCTCGCCGTACTTCGTTACGAACTCCGAGAAGATGATCGCGAAGCTCGAGAACGCCTACATCCTCAACTACGAAAAGAAGATCAGCAGCCTCAAGGATCTCCTCCCGATCCTCGAGAAGATCGCCAAGACCGGCAAGCCTCTGCTCATCATCTCCGAAGAAGTCGAAGGCGAAGCCCTCGCGACTCTCGTGGTGAACAAGCTCCGCGGCGTGCTTAACGTCTGCGCCGTCAAAGCCCCTGGCTTCGGCGACCGTCGCAAGGCCATGCTTGAGGACATCGCGATCCTCACCGGCGGCAAGTGCATCACCGAGGACCTCGGCATCAAGCTCGAGAACCTCACCCTCGAAGACCTCGGCAGCGCCAAGAGCGTCGTCGTGGACAAGGAGAACACCACCATCGTCGAAGGCAACGGCAAGTCTTCCGAGATCAAGGGCCGCGTGGATCAAATCCGCCGCCAGATCGAAGAGACCACCTCTGACTACGACCGCGAGAAGCTCCAAGAGCGCCTCGCCAAGCTCGCCGGCGGCGTCGCCGTCATCAACGTCGGTGCGGCCACCGAGAGCGAGATGAAGGAGAAAAAGGCCCGTGTCGAGGACGCGCTCCACGCGACCCGTGCGGCCGTGGAAGAGGGCATCGTCGCCGGCGGCGGCGTGGCGCTCATCCGCTGCCTCCCCGCAGTCGAGAAGCTCAAGCTCGAGACCGACGAACAGATCGGCGTCGAGATCGTCAAGCGCGCCATCGAGGCTCCCCTCCGTTCACTCGCGTTCAACGCGGGCGTCGAAGGCTCCCTCATCGTGCAGGAAGTCAAGAAGCGCAAGGGCAGCGATGGTTACAACGTTGCCACGGGCGAGTTCGAAGACCTCCTCAAGGCCGGCGTGGTCGACCCGAAGAAGGTCACCCGCAGCGCCCTGCAGAACGCCGCGTCCATCGCCGGCCTGCTCCTGACCACCGAATGCATCATCACCGATTTGCCTGAGAAGGACAAACCGGCGGCGGGCGGCGGCGGCCACGGCATGGACCACATGGACTAAGCAGTTCGCTTAACCAAAAGAATCACGCGGGGCCGGCGAAAGCCGGCCCCGTTCTTTTTTACACGGAACGAAAAGAAGAGACGCGCAGAACGTGTGGACGGGAAGGGGAGAGGAGGGCTCTGTTCCGCGGCTCAATCCTTGAGCTGGCGGACGCGGTAGGCGATGAAGTCGCCCTCGTGCTTCGTGGGGATCGTCGTCTTCTCCGCCTGCACGAGTCGGAACACATGCTCGAAGACCTCGGGGCTGATCACGATTTCGGATCGTCCCGCACCGCTGCAATAGCGCGACGCGCGGTTCACCGCTTCACCAATCACCGTGAACTCCAGCCGCTCCGCCGTGCCGATGAATCCATGCAGCACTTCACCACTGTGGATGCCGATGCCGATATCGCACGTCGGCAGGTTGCGGCCGGCGCGCCGGAGGTTGGTGGTTTGGATGGATTCCTGCATCGTGAGCGCGGCTCTCACCGCTTTCTCGTGCTGATCGGGATCGGCTTCCGGACTGCCGAAGACGGCGAGGATAGCGTCGCCCATGAATTTATCGATGGTGCCGTCGTGCTGGAAAATCGCGTCCACGAGGCCCGAGAAATAGTCGTTGAGCATCTCGACCACATCGTCGGCGTCCATCCCCGAGGTCGTGTTGGTGAAGCCGCGCAGATCGGAGAAAAGGAGGGTGACCTGCGACTTCTCGCCGCCGGGTCGGAGCTTGCCGCTGCGCGCGCGCTCGAGCAGTTTGTCGCGCAGACGCGGCGAGAAATTCGCCAGCAACCGCTCGAGCAGCTTGGTGTTTTGCTGGAGACTTTCCTGCAACTGATGGTTCGCCACAGCGAGCGCCGCGTAGTGCGTCACCGCCATGAACAGGCGCAGATGCTCCTCGGTGAAATGAAACGCGCCGTGGTTGTGGTCCACGCAAATCGCGCCGAGCACGCCTTCCTTCCAGCGCATTGGGGCGTACATACCCGTCGCCATCTCGAGGCGGCGGAGACTTTTGCTGGGATCGCTCGCGCCGCTGCGATGCCAGATGAGGCCGCGCGACTCGTCCATCGCCTGCCGCGCGAGCGTCTCGCTCACCGAGGGGTCGCCATCGGAGACGTACGCTTTGAGGAGCAGCTTCTCGGTCTTCGGATCTTGTAACAGCAATGCGCTGTTCTGCGCGCCGGGCACGATGAGCATCACCTTCTTGAGGATGACGTTGAGCAGCACGTCCAGCCGCGATTGGGCGGCGAACTCCATCGGCAACTCGAGCAACTGCGCTAGAATCCGCGCGCTGTCGGCTCCGGTGGACGGCGTGGGCAGATGGAAATCAGCACCCGCATCGAGTCGGGCCTCGATGGTGACGTCTTTCGCGGGAACCGACGCAGGCAAGGTGACGGTGGGTTGGTCCGTTATCGCGCGAGCGGAGCTCTCTTTGTTCGTGTCGAATTCTTTGGGCGGGGTCGAGTGGATTGGGATCGGATGAACAGGCGAACTTGATTTGGAAACGGGTTCAGAGAAATCCTCTGGAACGAGTTGCACTTGCACCGTCGTTTCACCGATGACGACGACATCGTCGGCCTCGAGTCGGTGCGCTGAGTCGAGCCGGTGTCCGTTTAAGAAGATACCGCTGCGGCTGCCGAGATCTTCCACCCAGCCAGAACCATCTTCGAGCCAGAGACGAGCATGGCGGCGTGAGACGTACAGGTCGGGCGCGAGGTCGAGATCCGGCACAGAGTCGCTGGCTCCACGGCCGATGATAATCTCCGGCTGTGAGAACTCGAGCGTACGAATCTCGCCGGCGTATGTGAAAGTGATGACCATTGGCGGTGCGATCGGAAGGTGTTCCAGTCGCGAGCCTGACGCGGCTAATAAACTTGGAAAAGGCTCGGGATTGCAACGCCGAAATGGCAAAGGCTCGACTTTCGAGGGAATTCTGGTTTATTAAATCGATTCTGCTGCGGATCCCATCGATATGCAAAAGACCTTCTACGGACTGACGTTCTTCTACGAAGAAGAGAAGAACTTTGCGCCGGGCGAGTTCATCATCCGTCAAGGTGAGGAAGGCAGAAAACTTTTCGTGCTCGCGAAAGGATCGGTAGAGGTGCTGCAGTCGAGTCGGCGCATCGCCACTTGTGCCGAGCGCGGGGCGCTCTTCGGCGAGATTTCGGCGTTGCTCAATTCCCCCTACACAGCGTCGGTCCGTGCCCTGGAACCGTGCACGGTGTATGTCGTGAATGACGTCGAGGATTTCATGCGCAGCCATCCGGAGACGTCCATCTTTGTATCCAAGATGCTGGCGCGGCGTTTGTCCGAATCGAATAGCAAATACTTCGAACTCGCCTCCGCATCGGCCCGCACTGTGGTCAATGGATAAAGAGTGCGGTTGATTGCAGTGTGGAGTTTCTACGCCGATGCGTTTGAGGCGACGCCTGTCGCTCGACAAGTGTTTCTTGCGTGAACTTGGGTGAAATATCTGGCTCTCATCCCGCCGAGACGTTAGAAGGTGCGGAGCAATGAACCCAGTCCACGTGATTGCCTATCAAGATGGCGTCGCGCTCGGCCAATACCATTTGGAACCGGGCGAATACGTGGTGGGCAAAGCGGAAGATTGCTCGATTGTTCTGCGGACGGACGCTGTTTCCAGCTATCACGCGACGCTGATTGTCACAGCAGAAGGTCTGGCTGTGGAGGATCTCGGTAGCGCCGAAGGAACGTTTCTGGACGGTCAACCCGTGATGGAACGTACGGCGTTCACTCCCGCTCAGTCTCTTCAACTTGGCGGCGTGTTAATCCAAGTCGCTGGGGAGGCTGCCGCATCGGCCTCCGACCAATTCGCGCGCAAAGTCGGCCACGGTCGGTTCACTTTATTGAAGGAGCTTGGTCGTGGCGGAATGGGCGTGGTTTGGTTGGCGCACGATCGCGATTTGGATTCCGACGTCGCCGTTAAACTGCTTCCGGAGGAAGTCGCTGCCGATGCCATCACGCTCTCGGAGATGCGTGCCGAGGTGCTCAAAAGTCGGCGGCTGACCCATCCCAACATCGTGCGGATACACGATCTCGTTTGCCCTCCAGACGAGGCACCGGTGATTTCGATGGAGTACATCGACGGCCAGAATTTGGCGGACATGAAGGCGCGATCCGAAGGCCAATTCATCCGCTGGGAAAATCTCGAACCGCTCCTGCAGCAGTTGTGTTCGGCCTTGGATTACGCGCATCGGCATGGCGTGGTGCATCGTGATTTGAAGCCGTCTAATCTGATGATGGATGAAGCTGGGCATCTTCGGTTGGCGGATTTCGGCGTGGCAGCGATCTTAAATGAGGCTCGCATCGGGCAATCGGGAAATGTGGGTGGCGGCACGCTTTTGTATATGAGCCCGCAGCAGATGCAGGGGCTTCCGCCCAGCGTGTCGGACGATATCTACGCGCTCGGCGCCACGCTTTACGATTTGTTGACCGGCCACCCTCCGTTCTATCTCGGCGACATCGTGAACGAGGTTCAGAACACCGCGCCCGAACCGATCGAGAAACGGCTCGCGCGATTCCGCATCCAAAACGATGTGCCATCGGACGTGTGCGCGATGGTGATGGCGTGCCTCTCGAAGAATCCGGAGCAGCGCCCGTTGAGCGCGCAGGCGATGGCCGATTGGATGGGTATCTCGAGCTTAGAGACGACATATGGCGGAGCGATGGCGCGTGCGGTGTCGGCTAAAAATAAATCAGCCGTTGCGCCAAAGAAGCCGCGCGAAATCGCCCCAGTTGTCACAGCCAAGCAGGTGTGGGTGTTTCGAACACTCCTCGTTTTAGTCACTGTGGGATTGGCGGTGGGCGCGTTTTATTATTTCCTCGCCGCCGCGCGGAGTTCCTATTCCGTCTTTGCGTGGGGTAGCGATGAGCAAAACCAAATCAGCGTGCCATACAATCTCCCTTCGGTGCGCGCCATCGCTGCCGGCAAGACACACAGCATGGCACTGACCATGGATAGCAACGTGGTCGTCTGGAGCCAGATAAAAAACAAATCTCTCCGGCACGCAATCACCTCGCGCGATATCACGGCCATCGCTGCTGGCGACGATTTTTGCGCGATCCTTCTTCGCAGCGGGCGTATTGCCATTTGGGGCAAGGCGTGGGAGGAATTGGCTGAGAAAGAAGCGGAGAATCCGGCCGATTCAAAAGAGAAAGGGAAAGGGAAGGAGCGGGAAAGGAAAACGCTGCCGCCCTATTCGCCGCTGGATTTGACGAACGTGGTGAAGATCGCGGCCGGCGACACTCACCTCCTCGCGCTTACGAAGGAAGGTAAACTTTACGAGGTGCTTCCTGAAAAAGGCGCGAGTCTGGCGGTGTGGCCGACTGTCGCGGGCGTGATTCGGGAAATCACCGCGGGCGGCGAGCAGAACGCCGCGTTGATGCTCGATGGCAGCGTTCTCGCGTGGAATCGAAGTAAGCCGTCCGAGAACATCGCGCCGAAAGATCTGACCGACATCCGCGCGGTGGCGGTTGGACAGAATCATTTTCTCGCTCTGAAACGCGACGGCACAGTTGCGGCGTGGGGAAGTGATGACAAGAAGCAAGCGACCGTTCCGAAAGGTTTGCGGGAAGTAGAGTTCATCGCGGCGGGCGGCGGTCATAGCCTCGCCCTGACACGCTCGGGAAAAGTGATCGCGTGGGGCGACAACTCATCCGGTCAGGCCAAGATTCCTTTCGCGCTCTCTCGCATGTCGGCCATCGCGGCCGGCGGCAAGCACAGCCTCGCGCTTAAAGCGGAATAAGTTTCGGTCGCTGCTCGCTCGAGGTTTTCACGCCGACTTCGTGTTTTGATCGTGTTCCGAAAACAATTCTAAAGTTTCTCTCCCGGTATCCGACTATTCTTCTGAGAACTTTAGTGCGCCGGCATGGACGCTGGGTTTCGGAAACACACGGAAGTGTTCTGAACTTCCATGCCGGCGCACCTTCCTGCCGGATTTTTCGGCAGAGTTTTCAAAAGGCTAACCAGCCGCGGTCGCAAGGAGTGTGATTTCGGTGGAGGCCTCGAATTTGCGAAAGCCATGTCGAACTCATCGACCAAAATTATAGTGTCCAAGGATGGGCGCGTGCTCGGTCGCTACCTAATCGGGGCGGGCGAATATCTGGTCGGGCGCGATGGCGATTGCTGCATTCTCGTGGATAGCGAGGAGGTTTCGCGCCGGCACGCGCGGTTGATGATTTCCGACCTCGGCATCGAAGTGGAGGATCTCGGCAGCACTTCCGGCACGTTCCTCGACGGCGCGACCATTCGCGGCCGGGTGAAATTACCGCCGACACGCCAACTGCAGATTGGCAACGTCGTGTTGAGCGTGGAGGCGGATGGGTTCGAGGGTGAGTTGACCATCGGCAAAGAGGTCGGCAGCGGACGCTACAAGCTCGCTGAACAGCTTGGCCGCGGTGGAATGGGGGTGGTTTGGCTGGCGGAGGATCTGGAATTGCGCGACTGGGTTGCGCTTAAGTTTTTGCCACGCGAAATTTCAGAGGATCCCGTCGCGCTGAGCGAACTGCGGCAGGAGACGTTGAAGTGCCGCAGGCTCACGCACCCGAATGTCATTCGCGTTCACGATCTCGTTCATCAACGTGGCGAGATGCCGTTCATCACGATGGAATATGTGGGCGGCTCGAATCTCAGCGTGCTGCGCACACAGCAGCCGGGCGGCGCGTTCGCGTGGGCCGAGTTGAGTCCAATGGCACAACAGCTTTGCGAAGCGCTCGATTACGCGCACCGGCGCAAGGTGATCCACCGCGACCTCAAGCCGGCCAACATGATGCTCGATACCGACGGCCAGCTGAAGCTCGCCGACTTCGGCCTCGCCGCGAGCATCAGCGACTCCGTCACGCGCGTCACGCTCTGCCGCACCATCAGCGGCACGCTTTGCTACATGAGCCCGCAGCAGATGGACGGCCGTACGCCGCAGCCGACGGACGACATCTACGCGCTCGGCGCGACGCTCTACGAATTGCTTACCGGCAAGCCACCGTTCCACACGGGCGACTTGATGCATCAAGTGCGGAACCTCGAACCCGAGCCGCTTTCACAGCGTCTCGCCGAGCGCGGCCTTTCGAATCAGGTGCCGTTCAAAGTCGAATCGGTCATCATGGATTGCCTCTCGAAAACGCCGGAGGCGCGGCCGCAAACAGCGCTCGATGTGGCGAACCGTTTGAAAAACACAGGTCCAGATTTCGGGCCGCCGGCCATGGTCAAAGCCGCCTCCGCTTCGGCTTCGAGCGGTTCGTTTGGTTACTGGGTCATCCTCGTTGTGGTTGTGGGATTGATGATGTTCTTCTTCCGGTCCGCTCTGCTGAACGTGGCGAAGTGACGCTGCGGTTCCCGCTTCTTGTTCATTGCGACGGACTCCATCGAAAGTTAGACTCCGCCGGATGAGTTCAAAAGGTGCGGTCTATCTCGTTGGTGCCGGTCCGGGCGATGCGGGTCTGCTCACGTTGCGCGGTGCCGAGTTGCTGCGGCGCGCGGACGTGGTGGTCTACGACGCGCTCGTGAATCCCGATTTGCTCCGCCTCGCGCCTCGCACGACTGAGTTTATTTACGGCGGCAAGCGCGCTAAAGCCCACGCCATCCCGCAGGAAGAGTTGAACAAGCTGCTTGTCGTGAAAGCGAAGGAAGGCAAGTGCGTCGTGCGTCTCAAAGGCGGCGACCCGTACGTTTTCGGACGCGGCGGCGAGGAAGCCGAAGAGCTCGTGGCGGCTGGCGTGATGTTCGAAGTCGTGCCCGGAATCTCCTCTACTGTCGCCGCCGGTAATTACGCGGGCATCCCCATCACACACCGCGATCATTGTTCCAGCTTCACCGTGTTGACCGGTCACGAAGATCCGACGAAGGAAGTCAGCAACCTCGATTGGGCGCGTCTGGCGAAGGACTCCGGCACGAAGGTCGTGCTGATGGGCGTGGAGCGCATTCGCCAGATTGCCCGCCAGCTTGTGGAGAACGGTGCGGCCGCGCGGACGCCTGTGGCGATGATTCGTTGGGGCACGACGGGCCGCCAGCAGGTAATCGAAGGCACGCTCGCGACCATTGCTGACATCGCGGAAAAGGTGAACTTCGCGTCACCAGCCGTGACCATCATCGGCAGCGTGGTGAGCCTTCGCAAAAAGCTGAATTGGTTCGAGCGCCGTCCGCTCTTCGGCCAGCGCGTCGTCGTCACTCGCACGCGCGAGCAGGCGAGCCAGCTCACGTCGCGTTTGATTGAACGCGGCGCGGAAGTGCTGGAGGTTCCGACGATCAAGATCGTTCCGGCTGACGACAGGCAGTCGTTGGTCGAGTCGTTGGCCGGCCTCGGCGAGTACGATTGGCTCGTATTCACTAGCCCGAACGGCGTCACGGCCTTCTTCGATTATTTCTTCAAGGCCCACAATGATCTGCGCGCGCTCGGCAACGTCCGGCTCGCGGCTGTCGGTCCGGCCACTGCAGCGAAGTTGCACGAGTTGCATTTGCGTGTAGACGCGATGCCCGCGCAATACGTCGCCAAGGCCGTGGCGAAGGCCATCTCCGATTATGAGAGCGTGGAGAATCTGCGCCTGTTGCTGTTACGCGCCGAGGTGGCGAGCCCGGAGCTTCCGCAGCAACTCGAGGAACTGGGCGCGATCGTGGACGACGTCGCCGTCTATCGCACCGTGCCGGAGACGGAGGATCTAACCGGCTCGGCGGCGCGACTCGAGGAAGAAGGCGCGGATTGGATCACCTTCGCCAGCAGCTCGGCGGTGGAGAATTTCCACGCGCGGTTTGATTTGCCAAAGCACTTATCGAAATTTCCGAAGACGCGGCTGCTCTCCATCGGCCCCGAGACGAGCAAGGCGCTGACGGTGCTGAATCTCAAGCCGTCGGTCGAAGCCAACCCGCACACGATTGACGGGATGGTTTCTGCGTTGGAAAAATCTCTGAAGACAGCGAAACGCTGACTCGTGTTGGCGAGGTTGGTGGGATGTGGATTTGAGGACGGCGTACGCGGCGCGGCTTGAATCACTTCATCTCAAAACCTAGGAACTTCATTCCGAAACGAACCCACAGGGGAATCGTCACGAGACCGATGGCCGAGGTGCCGACGATCACGCGCATCGCGGTGACGGTGTCGCCGCCGTAGTGCTTCGTCATGATGAGCGGGAAAACCGCTGCGGGCATCGCCGCCTGTAACATCAGCACGCGCTGCAGTTCCAATGACAATGGAACTGGGGCGAACTTCGCCACAAGCAGGAACACCACTGGCAACAGGCCCAATCGTAGTAGACAACTGGTGCTCATCACGCGCCAGCCGTGTGCGGGGTGAAATTCATGGAGATGATCGCTGATGATCGCGCCGGTGAGCACGAGTCCCATCGGGATGGCGCATTCGCCGAGCATTCTCGCCGCAGTTATCAAAACGTCGGGCACGTGTGGATAGGTGCCGCTGAAGTTCAGCGCCAGCGTGATGAGAATTGTGATGACCGAGGGGTTGAAGATTTTCCGCAGGAGCGGTTCGCCTTCCTTCCGACTCAACAGCGCAGCACCAAATGTCCACAACGCTACTTCGACGCCGAGGTTGAACACGACGAGGATGCCGACGGTCTCGCGATCGAAGAGCATCAACGCCAGCGGCAGGGGCACGTAACCGTAATTAAAGAGACCGGTGACATACGCGAATGTGCGGCGCGTGCGGTCGTCGCCGATGCCGGCCGCGTGAGCAGCGAGTCCCGCCACTCCGATGCCGAGCGCGACAGCGCCGAAGCCGAGCACCGGCGCGATGAACATATCCCCGAGACGGAGCAGGGCGGGATTGCCGAGGACTTTTTCGAAAATGAAGGCGGGCACGAGCACGTTGATCGTGAGGCGCATCAGGCTCTGATCGGCTTCTTCGGTGAGCCATTCGCGGCGTCGGGCCAGCATGCCTGCTGCGGCGAGGATGAAAATCGGCAGGACGGCCGCGAGGACGATGAGGAATTCTTTCACGTTTGAAAATCGGCTGGCTAGTGCGTCGTGACCGCGCAGAAACGTTCGAGCAACACTTCGAACTCGATGCGCTGAATCTGACGGAGAAGCGGATCGTAATCTGCGGCGCAACGGTTGCACGCGGCGCTCTCGACGGCATCCACCATCGCGAAGGCGTCCCAACGGCCGTCGGGAATCAACTGACGCTTCAGGTCACCGTGGTTGGTTGAGCCGAGTAAATCGCGGACGCGGCGGGCGATTTCGGAAAAGCTCGGATGCGTGCCGACGCGGCGGAACCAGTATTTCGCATTCGCGTAGTCCGGTTCACGGCGGTGCATGATTCCGTGAAGGAAGCTGCCATCGGCCGACTCGATGTCTTGCGCGAGCGTGTGCGATTCATCGAGATGATCGTGCCAGAGCAGCGCGGTGGAACGGACGAGTGATTGCGCGTCATCGGACAACGCGTTCTTTTTAAACACGCCATCGAGTTGGCGATTCAGTTCGGCGAGCGGTGTGCGGCCGGTTCGTAGTTCGGGGCCGAGCGCGGGCAAATCGTCGCCGGCAAAGAGCGGCTTCAAAATCATCAGTGCGTTGTGTGGGGAACAGTCTGTCATCGACGGTGGTTCTCCGGTTTCCCTCGTGCATTGTCAATGACCCGCGCGCAACGCCTCGGTGTAAGCACCGCGGAGACGCGCAGTGAGAGGCGATTGCGGAATCGGTGCGCCGTCGAGTGTGGACGCTTCAGTGATGCCTTGGACACTGTTGGTGAGAAAAATGCCTTCGGTGGAAGTCAGTTGCGCTCGCGTGATGGCGGTTTCGCGCGCCGTCAATCCCAGACGTTGGCACAACTCGATCACGAAGCCGCGCGTGATGCCGGCAACCGCACCGCTCGTGATGGGCGGCGTGGAGACGGTATTTCCTGAAATCCAAAAGAGGTTGCTGGCTGTGGCCTCGGCGACGTCGCCGTGAGTGTTGATCAATAGCGCGTCATCCGCGCCGTGAGCATCGGCTTCGGAGCGTGCGAGAACGTTCGTGAGCTTGTTGGAGGTCTTGGCTTGGTTCAGCGAATCATCGGATGCGAGTGGTTGATTCGCGGTGATGAGGCGAATCGATTTGGCATTCTCAAGCTCCGGCGCGGGATGGAGCGACATCGCAATCGTCGGCTTCTCACAACCTTTGGTGGAGTAGCCGCGCGGACCTGTGCCGCGTGAAAGGTTCAGGCGCAACACTGAATCTGGCATTTGATTCCGCTCGATGAGTTGCGCGGCGAAGTCGGTCAGCGCGGCGTCACTGAGAGGCATGTTCAACTGGAGCAATTCTGCGCCGTGTCGGAGTCGGGCGAGATGGCGGCCCCAGAGAAACGGACGTCCGTCGCAGACACGCGTCGTCTCAAAAAGGCCGTCGCCGTAGAGAAAACCGCGGTCAAAAATGGAGACGACCGCGTCCGCTTCGGGGACGAATTGGCCGTTTAAAAAAACGATCACGGCGCGAGTGTGCGAGGCGCGGGTGTGGCCGTCGAGCGTTATGCGATGAGCTTTGGGATGACTTTGCCGGCGACGTCGGTGAGCCGGAAATCGCGACCTTGAAAACGGTAGGTGAGCTTTTCGTGATTCAGACCGAATTGGTGAAGGATGGTGGCATGGAGATCGTTCACGTGAACCGGATCTTTCGTGATGTTCCAGCCGATTTCGTCCGTCGCGCCGTACACTTGGCCGCCTTTCACGCCGCCGCCAGCCATCCACATCGAGAAAGCGAATGGGTGATGATCTCGGCCGGTGACATTCGTGGAACCGCCGCGATTTTCGCCGAGCGGCGTGCGGCCGAACTCTGAGGCCCACACGACGAGCGTGGAATCCAGCAACCCGCGTTGTTTGAGATCCTTGATCAGCGCGGCAATCGGTTGATCGGCCATGCCCGTGTTGTAGGTCAGCTCGTTATTGAGGTTGCTGTGATGATCCCATGAAGCGTGCAGCACCGTGACGAAGCGGACACCGCGCTCGACCATCCGACGAGCGTGCAGACAGCTGCGCGCGAAATTGCGATACTGGCCGGCACCACCACCGCGCTCGGCTTTGAGGTTCGGTTCTTTGCGATTGAGACCGTAGGCGTCGAGTGTGGCCTGCGATTCCTTGCTCAAATCCATCAACTCCGGCGCGGCTGTCTGCATCCGCCCAGCGAGTTCGTAGGCGCCGATGCGCGCCGCGATCTCGGGGTCGGCCACATATTGATGGCGCAGACGGTTCAAGTCGCCGATGGCGTCGATACCGAGGTGCTGCATCGCGGGCGTGATGCCGGCGGGGTTGCCGAGGTTCAGCACCGGATCGCCTTGATTACGGAAAAGCACGCCGGCGTAGTTCGATGGAAGAAAACCGCTCGTCCACGCGCTCGCGCCGGCGCTGGAACCGCGTCCTGCGGTGAGCACCACGTAGCCGGGCAGATTCTTCGACTCGCTGCCGAGCGCGTAGTTGAGCCACGAGCCCATCGTCGGCCGGCCGAAAAGCGGCACGCCGCAGTTCATCATCAACTGGCCGGGGTGATGGTTGAACTGGTCGGTGTGCATCGAGCGAATGAGGCAGAGGTCGTCCGCAACCGAGCCGAGATGGGGCAGCAGGTCGGAGAGTTCCATGCCGCACTGGCCGTGTTTCTGGAATTTGCGCGGGCTGCCCATCAATCGAACACCCTCCTTCTTGATGAAGGCGAACCGCACTTTCTCGAGCATCGAATCGGGCAGCTTTTGACCATTGAGCTCGTTGAGTTTTGGCTTCGGATCAAAAAGATCGATGTGGCTCGGCGCGCCTTCGAAATAAATGAGGATGCAATTCTTCGCTTTCGCGGCGAAGTGCGGCGGGCGCGGCACGAGCGGATCGCTGCGCTGGGCGTCGGCGGCGAGCAGGCCGTTCTGCTCCAACATCGAGGCGAAGGCGAGCGTGCCGAGGCCGGTGGTGCTTGTGGCGAGAAAATCGCGCCGCGTGAGTTGGGCGATTTCAGACGGCGAAAGTTCGGGGCGATTTTCCATGATCATTCGCGGGTGATGAATTCATCGAGGTTCAGCAGAACGCGGGAAAGTGCGATCAACGTGGCTTGCTCGGCGAGGCCGGGTTGGTCTTTTTTGTCGGTGCCGCAAATCTTCGCGGCGGCTTCGGGGTTCGCCTGTGCGAGTTGGAGCTGCGCGGCATAAAGCTGTTTGAGACGCGCCAATTCCGATGGCATCGGCGAACGCGCGAGGCAGCGTTGAAAGATGCGTTTCAGTTTTTCTTCCAGCGTGCCGGAGTTTTCCGTGTGCGCGATTTTGCCGAGTGTTTGAGCGCACTCGAAGAAGGAGCTGTCGTTGAGGAGCGTGAGAGCTTGCAGCGGCGTATTCGAACGTTCGCGGCGCGCGCAGAGGGCGTTCGAGTCGGGTGAATCGAACGTCATCAACATCGGGTAGGGCACTGTGCGTTGAAAGAAGATGTAAAGGCCGCGACGATATTTCTCGTTGCCGGCGCTTTCGGTCCACTTCACTGAATTCGCATAGCCGAGCGCGGCGATGTCCGCCGGCAATGCGGGGCGGATGCTCGGTCCACCAATCGCCGGATTGAGCAATCCGCTCGCGGTGAGATAACTGTCGCGTACGGCTTCGGCTTCGAGCCGCAGACGGTTCTGCCGCGCGAGCAACACGTTGTTCGGATCGCGCTGAGCAAGCTCGGGATGCGCCCGTGATTCCTGCCGGTAAGTGGCGGAAGTGACGATGAGTTTGATCAGCGCTTTGCGGCTCCAACCGAGGTTCGGTTGCGCTCCGGGCATTTTCGCCAATGCGTCGGCCGGTGCAGCAAAGGTGCTCGCGAGCCAATCGAGCAGCTCGGCGTGCGATGGCTTTTCACCGCGCATGCCGAAGTCATCCACTGTGAGGACGAGGCCGCGGCCGAAAAGCGTTTTCCAAACGTGATTCACCGCCACGCGCGCAGTGAGCGGATTGGCGGGTTCGAAAAGCCAGCGGGCGAGGTCGAGTCGGTCAGCACGCGCATTTCGTGGCTTGAAAGGATGCAGCACAGCCGGCGTGCCGGGTTGAGCGGTGTCGCCTTTGGTGAGGAAGTTACCGCGGATGTGGATACGCGTCTCACGGGCTTTCGGTTCTTCGGAGATGGTGGCGGCGAACGTCTCCGGCGGCTTGGGCTGTTTCTTTGCGTGCTCATCGAGTTGCGTCTGCAACTTCGCCGCGTCGGTGTCCCCGCTCTCGCGGAAATATTTCACCAGCGTCTGCGTCTGCTCCGGTTTGCGCTGCGCGGTTGGTGTGCGCAATACCTCGGCGATGAGCGCGGGTATTGTGTCGGGCCGCAACGGGCCAGCCTCGCTCGTGGCGGCGATTCGGAAGTGCGCGAGCGTGTGCTCGGTGCCGTGCTGCTGATCGATTGTGATGGTGAGCCGCTCGCCAGCGGACAACGTGAGCGGTTCGCGTATGTGGAAGATGATGGTGTGCGCACGATTGGTTTGAGGTATCACGGCCCAACCGGTTTTCAAATCGCCGTCAATCGCGGCGGCAGCTGGATAACCTTTGCCGCTACGTTCCTGATGGAAATCAGCGACCGCATCACGCAGCGCAACCGTCCGCTCGCCGTCTGCCCCAGCGATTTTCACGCTGAACTCGGAGAGGACGAAGTTTCCATTTTTTGTGCGGCCGACATTTTTATTCGTGGAGTCGCCGACCAACGTTTCGAGGCGGAAGCCGGTGATGGTTTTCAAATCGGTTGTCGCCTCGATTGTGTAAGTGGCGGTGGCGGGATTGGGGCCGCCGACGAGAATGGATTTGTCCGATTGCGTCTTCAGCTCTGCGCCGTTGCTGGCGGCGGCTTTCTTCGGCTCGAGCACAGTCCAGCGCGCACTGGGTTGCGCCTGCTTCTCCCACTCAGCCTGTTTGCGCGGCAGTTCGTTTTTCACGTAGCCGTCGAAGGCGGATTTGAGCTTCGACTGTTCGGCTTCCCACGCGCCTTTGAGTTTGTTGTAGCTCGCCGACTCAGCGGCTTGCGGAGAGGGGAGATTTTTCTCGGAGGCGTTGTTGAAGAAGGCGAAGAACTGATAATATTCGCGCTGTGTGAGCGGATCATATTTGTGCGAATGGCATTCGGTGCAGCCCATCGTGAGGCCGAGCCACGCGGTCGCCGTCGTGTTCACGCGATCCACGGTGGCTTTGCAGCGAAACTCTTCTTGATCGACGCCGCCCTCGGTGTTCGTGAGCGTCTGACGATGAAGGCCGGTGGCGATGCGCTGCTCGTGCGTGGCATCGGGAAGCAAATCGCCCGCGAGTTGCTCGATGCTGAATTGGTCGAAGGGCAAATCGCGGTTGATGGCGTTGATGACCCAGTCGCGGTAGATGAAAGCGAACGGGCGCGTGCGGTCCTTCTCGTAACCGTCGCTGTCGGCGTAGCGCGCGATGTCGAGCCAGTGGCGACCCCAACGCTCACCGAAGTGCGGCGAGGCGAGCAGTCGATCCGCGAGTCGCTCGTAGGCGTCCGCCCGTGAATCGTTCACAAATTCGGCGACTTCCTCCGGTCGCGGCGGCAGACCGGTGAGGTCGAGGCTGAGACGGCGGATGAGCGTGTAGCGGTCGCCCTCCGGCGCGTGCGCGAGTTTTTCTTTTTCCAATCGGGCGAGGACGAAGGCGTCGATCGGATTACGGACGGTCGCTTTTGAGTTTTTGATCTGCGGGACAATCGGTCGTTGGATCGGCTGGAACGACCAGTGCGCGGATTTGGTCGCGCCGGAAGCTGAGGCGCTGTCCGGCCACACCGCACCAGCGTCAATCCACTCTTTGATGAGCGCGACCTGCGTGGCGCCGAGTCGCTCGCCTTTGGGCGGCATCACGTTTTCCTTGTCCGCGCCAGAGACGAATTTCACGAGCCGGCTCTCGGCTGATTTGCCCAGCACGATGGACTTACCTGCGTCGCCACCGGCGAACGCGGCGGCTTTGATATCGAGGCGCAATCCGGACTTCTGTTTTTCTGGGCCGTGGCACGAGTAACAGTGCTTGGCGAAGATTGGTTGGATGTCGCGCGCGAAATCCACTGCGGCGCGGGCGGGCAACGCGAGGAGCAATCCCGCAGCGGCGAGCGTGAATGTCAGCGGCTGGTTCATTAAT
>Ga0208942_1000373_pt1 | contig 18603 bp, 18 predicted proteins | sample GreLakmeSU08MSRF_FD_187704 | JGI IMG/M metagenome (GOLD analysis project Ga0208942, IMG submission 187704) | Freshwater lentic microbial communities from great Laurentian Lakes, MI, USA - Great Lakes metaG SU08MSRF (SPAdes) | ecosystem: Environmental > Aquatic > Freshwater > Lake | place: Great... | reverse complement strand
ACTTTAATTTAGAAGTTGCTGCTGGCGAATCTATTGCGATTGTTGGCGCTACTGGTTCTGGCAAATCAACGGTTGCCAGGTTGTTGTTGCGTTTCTATGACACAAATAGTGGCCACGTTTTTCTAGATGGGATAGATATTCGCAAACTTAAATTGCGTGACTTGCGCCAGCAGATCGGGGTCGTTTTTGAAGAAACAGTTTTATTTAATGACACCGTGTCAAGTAATATTTCTTTTGCTAAACCAAATGCTGCTCATGCAGATCTTGAACGTGCCGCAAAACTCGCCGGGGCACACGACTTTATTTTGCAACTGCCAAGCGGCTACGAGACGATTATCGGTGAGCGTGGGTTCTCGCTTTCAGGCGGACAACGTCAGCGCATTGCGATTGCGCGGGCAATTATTTCTGATCCACGAGTTCTTGTGCTTGACGATGCGACAAGCGCAGTCGATCCAAGCAAAGAAGGCGAAATTCGCGATGCGATGCGAACCGTGATGAGCGGTCGCACAACCATTGTCATTGCGCACAGACCAGGCACAATCGCTCTCGCCGAGCGTGTTGTATTTATCGACAACTCGACAATCGCAGCAATCGGAAAGCACGAAGAATTAGTTGCAAATAATGCTCGCTACCGCGAAGTTTTGGCGAGCATGGAGTTAGCCAAAACAGCGCAATCCCAAATGGTATTGAAATAACATGTGGCACGCTGGCGGAGTAAGCGACGAAGATCGTCTTAGTCGTGCGCAGGCCCGCACAATCATGGGCCGTGTTTTCAAAATGGCAGCCCCGTTTAGAAAGACGATCTATTTCGCATTTGCCTGTGTCATGGTTACAACTGCATCAACTTTGTCTGCACCAGTAATTGTGCGCCACGGCATTGACGCGGGTATTCGTGCGAGAAATGTAGACGAACTGAACAAATCGGTTGTTTTTTATCTGATCGCAGTTTCGTTCACTTATGCATTCGGCCGACTGCTGTTTCTGCTCGTCAACCGAACTGGTGAGTCATTTTTGCGAGTCTTGCGTCTGGCTGTATTTCGGCAAATGCAACGACAATCCATGGCTTTCTTTGATCGCAATAAAGCAGGTGTTTTAGTGGCTCGAATGACTGCAGACATTGAGTCAATGTCAGAACTTGTGCAATTCGGTTTGTTGCAGTTTTTGTCGGCTGCGTTGATGCTGATTTTTGCCATCGTCGTGTTGCTCGTGCTGAGTTGGCAACTCACAATTGTTGCGTTAATCGTTATGCCGATTTTGGTTTTAGCCTCGTTCAAGTTTCAGCGTGATTCAAATAAGGCTTATTTGGTAGTTCGTGAGCGTGTTGGTGCCAATCTCTCGGCATTACAAGAAGGCATCACCACGGTTCGAGTTATCCAGGCTTACGCGCAAGAAGAAGAGGCAACCCGTAAATTCAAAATTTCAAACCGATTGCTTTTTGCAGGTCATGAAAAAAGTGTTCGCATTTCGACTTGGTATTTTGCACTCGTTGAATTTTCTGGAGTATTTGCCAGCGCGTTAATGATCGGAATCGGCGGTTGGTTCGTTCATCGTGGCACAGTCACACTCGGCACTGTTGTTGCATTCGTGTTGTTACTTTCAAGTTTGTTCGATCCAGTTCAGCAACTTTCGCAACTCTATAACACTGTGCAATCTGCTGGCGCCGCGCTGAACAAACTTTTTGCGATTCTCGACTCAAAACCCGAAGTCGACGAGCACCATTCTGCAGTTGATTTGCCAAAAACCGGTGCACTAAAAGTCAGTGGCATCTCGTTTTCGTACGCAGGCTCAAAGGTTCCTGCTCTAAATGAGGTCTCAATAACTGTTGGTATCGGCGAAAAACTTGCACTCGTTGGGCCAACTGGTGCAGGCAAATCAACATTGGCCAAACTCATGGCTCGTCTTTATGATCCACAAACAGGCACAGTTGAATTTGGCGGAGTGAATCTAAAAATGGCAACGATGGATTCGCTTCGAAATCGCATTGTTGTTGTGCCGCAAGAAGGATTCTTGTTCAACGGAACGATTCGCGACAATTTGCGCGTCGCCCGCGCGTCGGCAACTGACGCCGAGATTGAAGCAGCAATCGCCGCAATTGGTGTGACAGAGCATTTTGCACAGTTTGCAGATGGTCTTGACACGCAAGTGCGTGAACGTGGTAGTCGTCTTTCGGCAGGCGAGCGACAATTAGTTGCGCTTGCTCGGGCCGCACTTGTTGATCCTGCAGTTTTGATTCTCGACGAAGCAACTTCAAATCTTGACCCAGGTACCGAATCCGAAGTTGAACACGCGCTCGAGCGTTTAATGAATGGTCGCACCGTTATCGTCGTTGCGCATCGTCTGTCTACTGTGCAACGTGCCGACAGAATCGCCGTAGTTGCCGAAGCACGAATCGCCGAACTTGGTACACACACTGAACTGCTCGCGTTAAACGGTCACTATGCCGAACTCGCTCGCGCCTGGGCACAGTCACACGACCACACTCTTAAATCTGTTTAATTAGGATGACTCAATGAATAGATTCGTGTTGCGAATCTTCGCACTTGTATTGACGGTGCTGTTTATATTGCCAATAGATCCAACAGTTGCTGGTGGTCCGCAGAGTCCTAGCTGTGGAACCTACAAAGTTGCAAAAAACGAGACGATCGCAGGCCAAGCGTTTCTAAAAGGTACGTACCAACTGCATGCCATGGGGATTAGTTGCAAAGAAGTCATTGGCAAAAATGGACTATTCGCCAAGTTTTTAAAACTTCCTGACAACGCCCAGTTACCGCAACCATGGTTTTATTTGGCTGGTGCAATTGGCGCCCCAAAGTTTTCAGCGGGACCAGGCATCGGCTTTCGCGCTCAGCGAATATCGCCCTAACTTCGCAGCAGTAGCGAAGCATTGGCCAACGCAAACAAGTTGCGGTTAGATGTCGGCCAAGATGTGTTCGAGTTTGAGTTTTGGTTCGTCGACTTCAAGGCGTTGCAAGCGATAACGGTTTTCAAATAATGCAACGAGTGCACCATCGCCGCGCTTCAAAATTCGCACACCGCCAATCTGACGCAAGCGATCGGCACTCGCATCATCGGTGACTCGAATTGCTTGATATGAAAGTGGGCTTATTTCAGTCGGTGAATTGAATTCGTGTTCAAGTCGATGTGATAAAACTTCGAATTGCAGTGCACCAACCGCTGCCAAAATCGGATGCGAATCGCCAACATCTGGGTCGCGTAAAACTTGCACCACACCTTCTTCGTCAAGTTGTGCAAGCCCACGACGAAATTGTTTAACGCGAGAAGTTTCAATCGGTCGCGCCGTTGCGTAAACCTCAGGGGCAAACCTTGGCACCGCTGGATATTCAACGTGCTTTGATGCATATAGCGTGTCGCCGATTTTGAGTCCAGTGGCGTTAATTAATCCGATGATGTCACCCGGAAACGCATCTTGAATAATCGTGCGATCAGAGCCAAAAGCCGATGTCGCATATTTTGTACTCAAAACTTTCGTGGTTCGCGAACAGGTGACATCCATGCCACGCACAAATTGGCCCGTGCAAACGCGCGCAAACGCCAACAAGTCACGATGGCGTGGGTTCATATTTGCCTGAATCTTGAACACGAATGCCGAGAACTCGTTATTGAGTGGTTGTGCGTCGCCTGCAATATTTTGGCGAGCAACAGCAGGCGGTGCCAGGTCGATAACTGCGTCAAGCAACATTCGCACGCCGAAATTCGTCAACGCAGAGCCGACAAATACGGGCGTTGTCACGCCGGCCAAAAAACTCTCGACATCAACATTTGCACCAATCGCATCAAGCAACGAGCAACCTTCTAAGGCTGCGCTCCACGCATCGCCTTCTTCGGTAGCTGCTCGATCGGTCGGCACGATTTCTTCGGGTGCTTCTGACCCACCCCGTGCAGTTCGCGTGAATCGAATAAATTCTTTTGTCCGCCGATCAATCACGCCGCGAAAATCACCAGGGATACCGACTGGCCAAGTCGCAGGTGTCGGACGCAAGCCAATTTGTTTCTCAACTTCGTCAAGCAACTCAAGTGGGTCACGACCAGGACGATCGTATTTATTAAAAAAAGTTAGAACAGGCAAATTTCGCGAGCGACACACTTGAAAAAGTTTCAAAGTTTGCGACTCAATACCTTTAGCAATATCAAGCACCATGATCACGGCGTCAACTGCAGCCAAAACGCGATATGTATCTTCTGAGAAATCTTTGTGGCCTGGGGTATCAAGCAAGTTAAATACATGGTCGCGATATGGAAACTGCAACACTGTCGACGAGATTGAGATTCCACGTTCGCGCTCGAGCGCCATCCAGTCAGAAGTCGAAGCACGTCCACCGGCGCGTGCCTTTACTGCGCCTGCTTCTTGCACTGCGCCGGCGTATAGCAAAAACTTTTCAGTGAGTGTCGTCTTGCCGGCGTCAGGGTGAGAAATAATCGCAAATGTGCGACGGCGCGCAGCCTGAAACAGTACATCTAAATCATTATTCATTTATGTTTTAAATCTTAGTTGCATTCACCGCTTGCTCATTGCCGATGTGATGTGAACTGCAGTTTGAACTAATTGAGGTAAATATTCGTCTTTTAGTTTGCTCATGTTCACACGGCCAGTTTGGGTACCAATGTTGATCGCCGCAATTGTCCGGTTGTGTTTATCACGAATTGGTGCGGCGATTGACCTGACACCATCTTCAAGTTCTTGGTCAAGTAGCGCCCAGCCTTGTTGTTTTATCAACGCAAGTGCCTTAGTTAGATCAGCCTTCGTATTAAGTGTCTTCTCGGTCATCTTTGGGAAAGGCGCAGACTTAATAAATTTGCTTAGTTCAAGGGGCGAGAGATCCGCAACAATCATTCGGCCCATTGAAGTAACTAATGCTGGTAGTCGTGAGCCAAGGGCAAGACCGATTCGCATAATTCGTTTTGTTGGTACTCGAGCAACGTAAACAATTTCAAACTCGTCGAGAACTGCAACAGAAACGGATTCATTTATTCGATCAGACAGTGCCTCCATAAATGGTTGCGCAATTTCACCAATCTGTGCAGACGCGAGATATGCATAACCAATATCTAGAACGCGAGGCGTGAGTTCAAATTGCTTGCCATCCGTTACGGCGTATCCTAATTTTTGTAATGTATGCAAACTTCGCCGCACTGTGGCTCTCGTTAGACCAGTCAGACGCGAAGCCTCAGCCAAAGTCAGAGCAGGGTGTTCGGCTGAAAAAGCCCGAAGCACAAGTAGTCCCCGCGCCAAAGACTGTACGTAGTCGTTGCTACTTGTTTCTTCACTTGACAAATTAATCAACTCCCTGTAAGAATGTTCATTAAGCGTACATGTGTACGCAATGCGTACACAAATCAGGTTAAAAATTATGGGGGGATATGGCTTATAAAACAGTTTTCGGTTCGTTGGATAACTTCACTAAAGGTCGAATCGACATCATTAACGATGATCCAAAACATTATGTCTTTTCAAATCTCTTTGAAGTTGCGAAAAAATCAAAACCATGGGAGAAAGTAGCGGTCGGAATCAACCAAGAATATGTTCTTGAAGCAATCCGAGCCGAAGGTCAAAGTGGATGGTATTCGTGTGATCACGATGAAACTGTCATCTGCATGGATGGTGATATCGAAATAAATTTCGTCAAACTTGACAATCCAGTCGCCGCCCCGGGAAAGTCCGGCTCAGTTTCTATTAATGGCGAACCCGTTGGCAAAAAGATGGGGCGAGTAGTTCTACAACAGGGGCATCAAGCATTATTGCCAAAAGGCAGTGCGTATTGTTTCACCGCTAAGAAAACTGGTGTATTGCTTCAACAAACAATTCTTGGTGATCTGACCAAACAACGTTGGTCTCAGATCTGTCTAAGTTAAAAAGGAGAAAATAAATATGTCAACCGCACAAGACTCAGGTGTTCAAACAAGTGGCCCAAATAATTTTGGGTATAACGACTATGTCCTCGGAAGTTTTAAATTCAATCGAGACGAGTTTTTCGCCCATGTTTCGTGGCCGACTGGTTCGCACTCAATTAGTATCGACAATTTTCTTCGGGCGTTGCAACGTGACTGCGCGTGGGATTTCTTCTATGGAACGGTCAATTTTGACCACGTTGTTGGAACCATCAACCACTACGGCACGGTCGACTTATTCGCTGGTCGATTTAACGAGGCATATCGCAAGGCAGAGTTGGATCATTCAGAAAATTTTCAGACACCGAAAATTCGCGCAACGTTTCACTCAATGCTAGATAATTGGACGAACTCAACTTTTGATCCATTTGCAAGTCCTGCTGAGACTCAAGCCCCATGGGGTGTCAAGTCAGGAAGTAACACAGATGCTGTCACTCGAAGGCGAGTTGCTGCAGCGCGAATGGTCGGCGTCAAAGGAGATGAACAAATTCGAACTGATGCAACAGGGCACCCAATTAATCGCATGTTCGCTGATGTGCCCCAAGGTGAACCGCAAGTTTTTGCAGAGCCAGGTTTCGAAGGCGAAATTGCTGCCTTCAATTTGTTTGCATACCTCTCGCGATCAAACGTTACGTGGAACCCATCGGTCGTAAGTGTTTGTAAAGAAAGTCTTTACTGTCCAACCACCGAAGAATATATTTTGCCAATCGTGCACGGCAACGATCGTGTTGAATGGTTTATTCAATTGTCTGACGAAATCGTTTGGGACGTAGCCGATCGCGAAACAGGTGCGCCCCGTGCAAAAGTAACAATGAGAGCGGGTGACTGTGCTGCAATGCCAGCCGATATTCGACATCAAGGTTTCAGTTCAAAGCGTTCGATGCTTCTCGTCTGGGAAAACAACTCAGCAGACTTACCAGGGCTAATTGCCAGTGGTAAAGCGCCACAGTATCCGGTCAGTTTCTAAAACTAAATCGTGCAAAACCAGCTGTTCATTAACGGCGAGTTTGTTGACGCAATCGGCGGTCATCGCCTGCCAGTGGTTAACCCGCATGACGGTTCATTGATTACTGAAATTGCTGAAGGTCGACAAGCAGATATTGATCTTGCTGTGGCGGCTGCAAAAGCGGCGTTTCCAAAATGGAAAGCAGTTGCAGCAGCAGAACGAGGTCGACTACTTCTTAAATTGGCAGACGCACTTGAAGCCAATTCTGAAGAATTTGCACAACTCGAAAGCCTTAACACCGGTCACCCGATAAAAGACTCAAGATTTTTGGATGTTCCACGAACGGCCGCTTGTTTTAGATATTTCGGCGGGATGGCAGACAAGATCCAAGGCGACGTAATGCCAGTTGAGCCAGGGTTTTTAAATTATGTCGTGCGTGAGCCACTCGGAGTAGTTGGGGCGATTGTCCCATGGAATTTTCCGTTGATGTTTTGCAGTTGGAAGATGGGGCCAGCACTTGCTGCCGGAAACACGATTGTTCTAAAGCCGAGTGAATTAACGCCACTGACGAGTTTGCGCCTAGCCGAGTTAATGCGCGAAGTTGGTTTTCTGGATGGAGTTGTGAATATTGTCCCCGGATTTGGACACACCGCTGGTGAACGACTCGCAACACATTCAGACGTTGCGAAAATTGCATTCACAGGTTCAACAACAGTTGGGCGACGCATTGTTGAATATTCGTCCAGCAATTTGAAACGAGTCCAACTCGAATTGGGTGGCAAAGGAGCAAACATCGTTTTTAACGATGCCAATATTGCGGCAGCGATAAACGGTAGCGCATTCGCAATTTTCCATAATCAAGGTCAGGCATGTATTGCCGGAAGCCGTTTAATTCTGCAAGAAGAAATCGCCGAAGAATTTATAAGCAAATTTGTTGCTCTGGCAAAGTCAATCAAAATTGGAAACCCACTTGATCCAGCAACCGAAATGGGTCCACTCACTTCGGCAATGCACCGTGATCGTGTTCTTGACTTTGTAAAAATTGCGGTTGACGAAGGTGGAGAAATTCTTGCGGGCGGAAAATCTCCAGATGACCCTGCGTTGCGCAATGGTTGTTATATTTTGCCGACGATTGTTCGTGTGCGAAATAACGAAAGTCGGGTTTGTCATGAAGAAGTATTTGGGCCATTTGTGACGGTCACGACATTTTCAACAGAGAACGAAGCGCTCGAAATTGCTAATTCAACTGAGTACGGCCTCGGCGGTGGATTGTGGACGAACGATCTATCGCGCGCACACCGTGTCGCTTCTCAAATTCGAAGTGGCATGGTTTGGATCAATTCGTACAAGCGTGTGAGCCCGAATTCGCCATTCGGCGGAACAGGCAAGTCTGGATATGGTCGCGAAATGGGATTCGAAGCGATTCGCGAATACACCGAAGCAAAAAGTATTTGGGTGAATGTTGATGCAAAACTTCCAGCGTGGTATCCACGTGATGCGACCAGTAACTAATGGCTGAGATTCTTGAACTTAAAGAAGCAATTGCTCGTTACGTAAAAGATGGTTCGACGATTGCAATGGAAGGATTCACCCACTTAATTCCGCACGCAGCTGGTCACGAAATTATTCGACAAGGTCGGCGCAATTTGCATGCAATTCGCATGACTCCAGACATGGTCTATGACCAACTAATCGGCGCTGGTTGTGTGAGCAAACTCACTTTTTCTTGGGGTGGCAACCCAGGTGTCGGATCGTTGCATCGCTTTCGAGATGCTGTCGAGAACAACTGGCCACATCAAATCGAAATCGAAGAACATAGTCATGCCGGAATGGCTGCTCGGTATGTGGCAGGAGCGTCGGGACTGCCGTTCGGAGTTTTGCGTGGTTACGTTGGCACCGATTTAGTAGATCAGACTTCGTCAATCAAAACAATTAGTTGTCCATTTACCGATGAAGAACTGACTGCTGTGCCGGCACTTAATCCAGATGTGACGATAATTCATGCACAACGTGCCGACCGCGAAGGCAATGTTCAACTGTGGGGTCTGCTTGGCGTACAACGTGAAGCAGTACTCGCTGCCAAGTCTTCAATAGTCACTGTTGAAGAAATTGTTGACAAATTGACGCCAGTAAGCGGAGGAGTTGTGATTCCTTCTTGGGTGGTAAGCGCGGTTTGTCTCGTTAGCAATGGTGCGCATCCAAGTTATGCATCTGGATATAGCCAAAGAGATAATTCGTTTTACAAATCTTGGGACGACATCGCAAAAGATCGCGAAAGTTTCACGGAATGGGTAAAGAATCACATTTCTGGTACGACAGATTTTGATTCTTTTAGTCGGTCAGTTGGCATTTCGGCCTTGGTATCAGCCAATGGTTAACGTAACGCCTAGCGCGAACACGATCTCAACTGATGACCTGATGATCGTAAATGCTGCGCGAGTGTTAGGCACTTTGGCTGCCGCTGGCAAGGCTGCTTGTTTTGTTGGTATTGGTTTGCCGAGCACTGCTGCAAACCTTGCGCGTCGTTTATATTCACCTGAGCCTGTCCTTATATATGAGTCAGGATGCATTGGCTCAAAGCCGACACGATTGCCGCTATCAATTGGAGACGGCGAACTTGCTGACACTTCAGACTCGGTCGTGAGCGTTCCAGAAATATTTTCGTATTGGTTGCAGGCTGGTCGAATTGATGTCGGTTTTCTTGGCGGTGCTCAACTTGACAAATTCGGAAACATTAATTCAACGGTTATTGGCTCATATGGTAAACCAAAGACACGACTGCCAGGTGCCGGCGGAGCACCGGAGATTGCCGCTACCGCTGGCCAAGTAATTGTCATCATGCGTCAAACAAAAAGGGCTTTTGTCGATCGGTGTGATTTTAGAACTTCTTTTGGTTTTGGTGATGGCCCAGGTCACCGTGAACGATTGGGTCTACGCGGTGGAGGGCCAAAACTTGTCATAACTGATCTTGGGGTTCTTGAGCCAGATCCAGAGACGTGTGAACTTGTGCAAACTCAAATGCACCGTGGGGTAACTGCCGAACAGTGCGTCGAAAATACAGGATGGAAACTTCGTATTGCCAAAAACGTCTTTACAACAGATGCTGTATCTGACCGTGAAATTAATGCTCTAAGAGAATTGCAGAGCGCAACATGAGCGCTACATCGTTTACCTATGTGCAAAGAAATCGCAAAATGGTTTTCGGTATTGGTGTTCGCAATACTTTAGGCGCAGAAGTTTCAGAGCTGAATGCGCAGAAAGTTTTTTTAATTCTTGATGGTGGCGCATTAGCGCTTCAAAAATCAATCGAAGATCTGATTGGCAGTAAATTGGTTTCAACCTGGACCGATGTCAAGCAACACGTGCCTGTAGAACTTGCAGCGGCGGCGCGTAATGCGGTAACTGATTCGAGCGCCGATTTGGTTGTATGTGTTGGCGGCGGGTCGTCAACTGGATTAGCCAAAGCAATTGCGCTTTCACACCGAATTCCAATTATTGCAATACCAACGACATACGCAGGCAGTGAACAAACAACTATTTATGGATTAACCGGAGATCGACATAAACAGACCGGTAGTGATGCAATTGTCTTGCCTCGTGTTTCGTTGTATGACGCCGAATTAACTGTTGACTTACCGTTAAGCGTCACCGGTGCATCTGCATTTAATGCCCTTGCACACAGCGTTGAATCACTTTATGCAACAGGTTGTAACCCGATTACGACGGCAATCGCGCTTGAGGGTGTTCGAGCAATAAATTTGTCGTTACCACTCGTCATGTCGAGCCCTAAAAATATTGAGGCGCGCGCTCAACTTCTTTATGGTGCTGCAATGTCTGGCATCTCGCTAGGCGATACGTCGGCGGGTTTTCATCACAAGATCTGTCACGTTTTGGGTGGGGCATTCGGGTTAGTTCATGCCGATGCACACTCAGTTGTTTTGCCACATGCAATTGCGTTTAACGCGCCTGTCTTGCCATTTGAGATGGCTCAATTAGCTCACGCTTTAGATTGTCGCCAAGATGACGTCGCGGGAAGTCTTTGGGATCTTGCAAAACGCAGCGGTGTCCCATCATCTCTTGCTCAACTTGGCTTACATCGTGAGAATCTTGCAGAAGCGGCAACTCGAGCAGTAGCTGAGATTCGCACAAATCCTCGAAACTTCGATGCAGCATCAATTGAGTTGCTGTTGCAGGGAGCTTTCGATGGAGTCAGACCGGTAGCGACAAATTAGATAATTATTTTTAGATACGAATTAACAATAAATATAAACAAATAAACCAAAAACCAAAAAGGAGAAATCAAGTGAGTGAAAACATAGAACAAGAAAGTGGCTTTCGAGCCCCGTTAGGGAGACGTAAGTTTCTCGCCTTGAGCGGTGGCGGAATCGCAGCAGCGATTCTTGCTGCATGTTCAAAGTCAGACAGCGCATCTACTGATACAGCTGCTCCTGCAGTTGCTCCTGCAGATACAACAGCTGTCACAGATACTGGCATCACCGGTGGAGGTGGTGCAGATGGCACCATCAAAATCGGTTACGTATCGCCAGCGACGGGTCCACTTGCAGCATTCGCTTCGGCAGATGCGTTCATCTTCGAGGGAATCAAAACATTCCTCGCCGATGGACTTCGTGTTGGTGGCAAGTCATACAAAGTAGAAATCCTCTCTGAGGACTCTGAGTCTGATCCAACAAAAGCGGCTGCAAAGGCCGGCAAGTTGATCACCGAAGATGGAATTGATTTGATGCTTGTAGGAAATACTCCAGACACAACCAATCCGGTAGCAGATCAGTGTGAAGCAAACGGTGTGCCTTGTATTTCAAGTATCGCACCATGGCAAGCATGGTTCATCGGTCGAGGTGGAAAGCCAGGAGAGACAACTTTCAACTGGACGTACCACTTCTTTTGGGGTCTTGAAGACATTATTCCACAATTCATTTCAATGTGGAGTTCACTTGACACCAACAAGTCAATAGGTGGATTGTTTCCGAATGATGGTGACGGAAACGTATGGGGAGATACCACAGTTGGTTTCCCTCCAGCGGTAACTGCTGCAGGTTTCACATTGACCGATCCAGGTCGATACGAAAACCTCAACCAAGACTTCACAGCACAAATTGCTGCATTCAAGAAAGCGAAAGCTGAAATTATCACTGGCGTAGTGATTCCTCCAGATTTCCCAACTTTCTGGAAGCAAGCAAAACAACAAGGCTTCGTGCCAAAGGCTGCATCGATCGGAAAAGCATTGCTCTTCCCAGAATCGATTCAAGCACTTGGCAAAGATGGCATTGGTTTGTCCTCTGAAGTTTGGTGGAGTCCAAATCATCCTTATTCAAGCTCGCTTACTGGTGCTTCTGCAAAAGAAGTCGCAGACGCGTACACGGCTTCAAGTGGTGCACAGTGGACACAACCAATTGGTTTTGCTCACGCGTTGTTCGAAGTTGCAATTGCGGCACTCGTTGCAGCGGGTAGCACCGATAAGACTGCTGTTCGCGATGCAATCAAGACAATGAAACTTGACACCATCGTCGGAACAGTTGACTTCACAAGTGGACCAATTCCAAACGTTGCTAAGACAGCATTGTGTGGCGGTCAATGGCGCGAAGCAAATACACCAACTGGTTATGACCTAGTGATTGTTGATAACAGCCTCAATCCTGGTGTGCCAACTGGTGGAACTATTGAGCCAATCACGGCATAGATAGCGGAGAATAAAAGAAGTGACAGAGTTACTTGAACTTGTGGGGGTTTCGAAGCAATTCGGAACCCTCACAGTTCTTGAAAATTTGAATGTAGCCATAAAATCGGGTTCAGCGTTGGGTGTCGTTGGGCCAAACGGTGCTGGCAAAACCACGATGCTAAATATTCTTGCTGGTGATCTAGCACCATCAAGCGGCACAATTTTATTTGAGGGTGTCGATGTCACAAGTGTGCCTAGTCATCAGCGCAGCCGCAAAGGAATCGGTCGAACTTCTCAGATTCCGCGACCATTCGAAGGTCTAACTGTTTATGAAAATATTCTTGTCGGCGCAACCTTTGGACGCGGAAAATTGCGAAAATCAAAGACCATAAACCAAGCATGTGGTTTCGCTCTTGAAACAACTGGGATGACTGCAAGAGCAAACGTGGTTGCTGGTCAACTCACTTTGCTTGAACGAAAAAGACTTGAGTTGGCTCGAGCACTCGCAATTGAGCCTTCGGTTTTATTATTGGACGAAATTGCAGGCGGACTTACAGAAATGGAAGTTCACGATTTAGTTGCGACAATTAAATTAATTCGCGCAGCTGGCATCACCTTGATTTGGATTGAACATATTGTGCATGCACTTCTTGAAGTTGTTGATCAACTGTTGGCAATTGACTATGGGCGAATGTTGATGTGTGGCGACCCGAAAACAGTTATGGCCTCACCTGAAGTGCAGAGCATTTACCTGGGCAACGAGTAGGTCGTAAATGACACTTCTTGAAGTACGAAATTTATCTGCAGGTTATGGGCAGTTTCAGGCATTATTTGATGTTTCGCTGAATGTCAACGAAGGTGCAGCAATCGCAGTTATCGGCGCCAATGGTGCGGGAAAGTCAACGCTACTGAAATCTATAGCCGGGGTTGTTGATGTGATCTTCGGTGAAATAATTTTCGATGGTGAATCGATTGTAAATTTGCAGCCGCACGAGCGATTGAATAGGGGAATTGCATTAGTCCCTGAGGGTCGTCGTATTTTTCGAAGCCTTACAGTTGACGAAAATCTTTCAATCGGCGCATATTCTCGACGGCAAGGAGTATGGAATCGCGAGCTTGTTTACGAGGTGTTTCCGATGTTGGCAAAACTTACTGATCGACGTGCCGACAAACTTTCTGGGGGCGAGCAGCAAGCTTTGGCAATTGGTCGTGCGCTAATGAGTAATCCACGGCTGCTTTTGCTTGACGAAGTTTCTCTTGGGCTTGCCCCGATAATTGTAAAAAAACTCTACGAAATTCTTCCAAGAATTCGTGCAACTGGATGCTCTCTAATTTATGTTGAGCAAGACACTAATCAAGCTCTATCAGCGAGCGAATATGCATACTGTTTGCTCGAGGGTCAAGTTTCGCTAGAAGGCAAACCTGCTGATCTTTCACGAGAGCAAATTGCGTCTGCGTATTTCGGGATTGGTGTCAACAAGTGAATTGGATAAATGTGATAATTCAAGGAGTTTTAGTTGGCGGACTTTATGCAATGTATGCGACCGGGCTTTCGGTTTCATTTGGTGTAATGCGACTAGTCAACTTGGCACATGGAGATCTTGCCGTCGGGTCAGCATTTATTGCATCTACTTTTTGTTTAGCAACTGGGCTCAGTCCATTTTTGGCGATTTTTGTGGTTCTGCCGTTGTCCGCACTTGTCGGTATTGGATTACAAGTAGCGATTTTTAACCGTGTCGTCGGCGTTGACCCGTCATTTCAAATCGTTGCAACTTTCGGATTGTCAATTGCAATACAGAATGTTTTGCTGCAGCAATATACGGCGAATCCAAGAGCCTTGAATGTCGGAGACTTTGGTAATCGGTCTCTCAAATTGGTTGGCGACGATGTTGTAATTGGGCTGTTTCCGTTGACTCGATTTGTAGTTGCGGTTTTGGTTTTGGTTTTACTCTCGCTATTCATTGGTCGAACCAGAATCGGTAGGGCTTTTCGGGCGACTTCGGATGATCCAGATATCGCCCGACTAATGGGGGTAAACATTCGCTTTATTTATGCAGTCGCATTTGCGATCGCAGTCACAACTGTGGCGCTTGCCGGCATTTTCAATGGTATGCAGACTCAATTTTCTGCAGCCGATGGCCCAGCACTCCTTATATACGCATTTGAATCAGTAATCATCGGAGGTCTTGGATCGCTATGGGGAACCCTCTGTGGTGGAATTATTCTCGGAGTTGCACAGACAATTGGTGCCGAGATTGACCCAGGTTGGAAGCAATTGATAGGTCATCTTGTCTTCTTGATCGTGTTATTAGTGCGACCTATGGGAATTTTTGGAAAAGACGAACTTAGATGACAAGCATTCAAGAATTCAGCGTTAGTCGCACAACTGTTACGAGTCGTATCAGTCAATCAGTACTTTTGATTGCCGTTTTTTGGATGTTGTTTATTGCATCAGGTGATAACAAAGCATCACAGGGAAAAATAATTGATCTATGTGTATTTATCGTGCTTGCATCTATGTGGAACCTGTTGACAGGTTTCAGTGGTTTAATTTCAATTGGACAGCAGGCCTTTGTCGGACTTGGCGCTTATTCGCTCATTGTTCTGGCAAATGGCGTTGGAATTAATATCTATTTAGCCGTCATCCCATCGGCGATCATTGTTGCAGTCATTTCGATTCCGCTTGGTTTAGTTGCGTTTAGATTGCGCGGTGGATATTTCGCGATCGGAACATGGGTTATTGCTGAAGTAGCACGGCTAATTGTGAAGAATAATCAAAGTTCAGTCATTGGGGCGGGTACTGGTACGAGTCTTGAAGTTCCAGAGTCACTTAAGAGTGGTCGATACCAGGTGACAACTTTTATTGCTATATCAGTTGCGGTTGCATCGATTGTTTTTGTTTATCTATTTTTGCGAAGTCGCTTTGGTCTAGCACTTCAGTCAGTTCGAGATAACGAAACCGGGGCTAGGTCGCTAGGTGTTGACTCGTATCGTGTGCGATTTGTCGCCTACATAATTGCATCCTTTTTCACATCATTAGCAGCAGCGACTTACTACATCAAAGGTCTCAGCGTTCAGCCAGATGCGGCATTCAATATTGGGTCTTGGACAGCACCAATAATTGTGATGGTTGTAATTGGTGGCATCGGCACAATTGAAGGACCGATTATCGGCGCGGTTCTTTATTATTTGGTTCGTGACTTTGTGAGCAATCACGAATTTTTTTCAGACCCAACGTTCTTGATCGTGACTGGCGTCGTTGCATTAATTTTTGCTCTCTTTGTTAAAGGTGGAATCTGGGGCTTGTTACTTAGAAAGTTTCCCAAACTTACTGTCTTCCCTGTTAAACGACGTTTGCACATTGAAAATTTCGAATTTGATCAGAGAGGTAACTAAGTAATGACTAGTTCGGCAATACAAGACGTTTACATTATTGATGCTGTTCGAACACCGATTGGCAAATTGGGCGGAGCACTTTCTGGAGTCCGCGCCGATGATCTTGCTGCACACGCTGTTAAATCGATAGTTGCGCGAAATCAAAACTTAGACCCTGTCGACATTGACGAAGTTTATTTTGGTGATGCAAATGGCGCAGGCGAGGACAATCGAAACGTTGCTCGAATGGCAGTTCTGCTATCTGGGCTTCCAACAACGGTGCCAGGTGCGACTGTAAATCGATTGTGTGGGTCAGGCTTAGAGTCAGTTTTCAGTGGTTCTCGAGCAATCGCCGTAGGCGAAGTTGATGTTGTGATCGCAGGAGGAGTTGAATCAATGACGCGTGCGCCTTGGGTGATGCTTAAACCGTCAAAGGCGTTTCCGACTTCGCACGAGCAAATGTGGAACTCAGCTCTTGGGTGGCGAATGATTAATCCAGATATGCCAGAAGCGTGGACTGTTGCACTTGGTGAAGGCGCAGAAATACTTGCGGACAAATATTTGATAACGAGAGATGAGCAAGATCAATTCGCCGCAGAATCTCATGCAAAAGCATCTGCCGCATGGGCTTCTGGGTTTTTCGCAAATGAAGTCGTTGCGTACCCCAACGTAGAACTTGCTCGTGATGAATGCATCCGCGCTGACAGCACAGTAGAAAAACTTTCGAGTTTAAAACCTGTTTTTCGTAAAGGTGGCACAGTAACTGCAGGCAATTCATCCCCGATGAACGATGGTTCGGCTGCAACTTTATTGATGTCGAGTGCGGCTTTAAGTCGAACCGGTGCGAAACCACTTGCTCGAATAGTTTCACGAGCAACGGCCGGAGTTGAACCGCAGCTTTATGGAATCGGCCCAGTTGAGGCTGCACAAAAAGCACTTGCACTCGCTGGGCTTACTTGGGATGACATAGACACTGTTGAACTAAACGAAGCATTTGCGGCACAAAGCCTGGCTTGTTTACGCGCATGGCCAGATCTTGATAAAAATAAAATTAACCCTCAAGGTGGTGCGATAGCGATCGGTCATCCACTTGGTTGCTCAGGTGTTCGTATTCTTTCAACGCTTGTTCATAATTTACAACGCACAGGTGGTCGCTACGGATTAGCCGCGATGTGCATCGGCGTCGGCCAAGGAATTGCAATTGTTATTGAAAATAGTTCATCAAAAAAGTTAATTTAAACATTGGAGGTTTGAATTTATGTCAAGTCGAATTACGCCCGCAGAACATTTAGAAGAAGTACAGAATTCTTTTGATAATTCAATAAATCCGCGACTAGTTGAAGTTATGAGAGCGGCAGTTAAACATTTGCATGCATTCACCGCTGAAGTCGGGCTGACGCATAAAGAATGGTTTGCCGGAATAGATTTTTTAACGCAAACAGGAAAGATGTGCGATGAGGTACGTCAAGAGTTTATTTTGCTTTCAGACACTCTTGGGGTTTCGATGTTGCTCGAAATGATCAACTATTCAGCGTCTGAAGGTGCCACAGAGCCAACGGTATTTGGACCGTTTCATGTTGATGGGTCTCCACACAGAAAAGATGGCGGTTCTATTGTTGATCAAATGCTGCCTACCGACAGCCCGCTAGTTTTTAGTGGAACTGTTTGTGACCTAGACGGAAATCCAATTGCAGGCGCATCATTAGATGTCTGGCAAGTCCAATCAAACGGACTTTATGATGTGCAGCAAGGTGCTAGCCAGCGCAACCTTCGTGGAATTTTCAAAACTAATGCCGATGGAACTTTCACTATCAATACTGTTCAACCAATCGATTACACGATTCCCGATGATGGTCCTGTTGGCAAAATGCTAAGAGCATCGGGTCGACATCAGTGGCGTCCGGCTCATATTCATATGGTCGTTGCTGCAGATGGATTTATCCCTGTTACAACTCATTTGTTTGATCAAGCATCAAAATATCTAAAAAGCGACGCGGTGTTTGGTGTAAGGGATTCGCTTATCGTCGATATGTCAAATGGACACTGCAAGTATGACTTCGTTCTAGACTCAACTAGTGAGTGAAGTGCACCCGCTTGACTGTGAGGCCTGTGCTGCGATTGATGCTCTAGACGGCAAAATTGATGGAAAAATTTACAACCTAGACCACTGGAATGTCAGAAACGAACGGAAACACTTCGCATCTTTACTAGAAAGAGAAGATCTAGTTGCTGACCGAATTACAAAGTTCGCAGGATCACTTAATTTCATTTACATTCACGCAATCTGGTTTGGTCTTTGGGTGGCACTGAACGCCGGGCTTTTTGGTGTTTCGCTTAAATTCGACGAGTTTCCGTTTGGTCTGCTGACGATGATTGTCAGCCTTGAAGCAATTTTTTTGGCGACTTTTGTAATGGTTAGCCAAAATCGTCAGTCAGCACGAGCAGACTTGCGGGCACAAGTTGACTTTGAAGCGAACCTGCAATCATTAATTTGGACAGTCCATGTTGGGCATGCACTAAATATTGACGTTAAACATGTTGGCGATTTATGTAAAGCCGCAATTGAAGAGTCCCGCAAAAATTAAAGGAGTTTTAAGCGTGCGATTTGACGAGCAACTAGAAAGTTTCAAACAAGATGGCACGCTGTCTGCTGAGCAAGCCGATTCGTTGCGCAATGCGACTCGGTTTCCGCTCAACT
>Ga0208942_1000370_pt1 | contig 18673 bp, 20 predicted proteins | sample GreLakmeSU08MSRF_FD_187704 | JGI IMG/M metagenome (GOLD analysis project Ga0208942, IMG submission 187704) | Freshwater lentic microbial communities from great Laurentian Lakes, MI, USA - Great Lakes metaG SU08MSRF (SPAdes) | ecosystem: Environmental > Aquatic > Freshwater > Lake | place: Great... | reverse complement strand
TTATTTGAAGATCATTACATAAATGTACCAGACGAAAAATATGACGTGTTAGAAGATCAAGCTTCAAAAATCGAAGAGCTTAACAAGAAATTGAACGAGCAAATCGAATCTAACGTTAAACTAAATTCTGAAATTGGCCAACTTACTAGAAAAGATATAGTTGCTGATGTTGCATCTGGATTAACAGATACAAATAAAGAAAAGTTTAATAAGTTAGCAGAAGAAATTGAATACTCTAATGCTACAGAGTTTAAAAATAAAGTATCGACTATTAAAGAGTCATACTTTACAACAAAAGAAATTTCATCTAAGGGTGGAATAGATAACGTTGCCGAAGGCGAAACAACTAACGTTGAATTGTCATCTTCTATGACTGCTTATGCGGCCGCTATCAGTAAAACAAAAGACTCAATTAATTTGAGTTTTAAAAAATAAAGGGAGAAAAAAAAAGATATGTACTTATCTGAACAATTAGTTAAAAAATGGCAACCGATTCTTGAACATCCTGAACTCCCAAAAGTAACGGATAGTTATAAGAGAGCGGTTACCGCTGTTATCTTGGAAAACCAAGAAAGAGCAATTAAAGAAGATAGAGCATTTATGTCTGAGTCTGCTCCGCAGAACTCTACAGATGCTTCTTACGTTCAAAACTGGGATCCAATTATGATCTCTTTAGTAAGAAGAGCAATGCCGAATCTAATCGCATATGATATATGCGGTGTACAACCAATGACTGGTCCAACTGGACTAATCTTCGCTATGAGAGCAAAATACAGTTCACAAGCTGCTGCTACTGAAGCATTATTTGATGCTGCAGACACAGACTTCTCAGGAAGAAATGCTGCTGGTTCAACAACAGGTGGATTTTCATCTGCTGGTGATTCAGGAACTAATCCAGGTTTATTAAATGACGCTTCACCAGGAACTTATACTACTGGTACAGGAATGTCAACTGCTGCTGCTGAAGCACTAGGTGATGCTGCTGGAAATAGCTTTGCTGAAATGGCATTTTCAATCGAGAAATCGACTGTAACTGCTAAATCAAGAGCCCTTAAAGCTGAATACACTATGGAATTAGCCCAAGATTTAAAAGCTATCCATGGTTTAGATGCTGAAACAGAACTTGCGAATATTTTATCTGCTGAAATCCTTGCGGAAATCAATAGAGAAATCGTAAGAACTATTTACATCAATTCAGAAAAAGGTGCTCAAACTGGTAACGTAACAACTGCTGGAATTTTCGATTTAGACACTGACTCAAATGGTCGTTGGTCTGTTGAAAGATTCAAAGGTTTAATGTTCCAAGTTGAAAGAGAAGCAAACTCAATCGCACAAAGAACACGTAGAGGAAAAGGTAACATCTTGATCACATCAAGTGATGTTGCTTCTGCTTTACAAATGGCTGGTGTATTAGATTACACTCCTGCGTTAAACAACAATTTAACTGTTGATGACACAGGTAACACATTTGCTGGTATTTTAAATGGTAGATATAAAGTTTATATCGATCCATATTCAGCAAACTCAACAGCTAAACAATACTTTGTAGTTGGATATAAAGGTTCGTCTCAGTACGATGCCGGTATATTCTATTGCCCATACGTTCCACTTCAAATGGTGAGAGCTGTTGGTCAAGACACGTTCCAACCGAAAATCGGATTTAAAACTCGATACGGTATCCAAGCTAACCCATTTGCTGAAGCTGGTGCTTCTGCTGCAAATGCAGTTATCAATGGTGCAGGATCTGCTAACGCAAACAGATACTACAGAAAAGTTCAAGTAGCTAACTTAATGTAATCTACTTGTTACTTCTTAGTAACACAATTAAAGAGACGGTCTAAACAACCGTCTCTTTTTTTTTGGTTAAAATATCATATAAATAGTACTATGACCACTATTAACTCATATTCACGACAACCGACCAAAATAGACTATGCTAGTCCAACACAGTTTAAATTTAATATAATTAAACTACCAAAAGTAGAATACTTTTGCACCTCTGTTAATATTCCTGGTATTACTTTGAGTTCTGTAACTCAATTAACTCCATTAAGGGACATACCTTTGCCTGGTGAAAATTTATCTTATGCTGACTTAAATATGACATTTATGGTAGATGAAAATTTAATTAATTATCAAGAGATACATAATTGGTTAACTGGTCTTGGTTTTCCTAAAGAACATAAACAATATCAGGATCTTTCTAATTCAGGTTCAGATCGTTTTCCAACTAGCAGAAATAGTGTTAGTACAGAGATTGGAAAGATTAGATATGCCGCTCCTGATGCAGGAGGAACGTACTCCGACGCAACTTTAACTATACTTACTAATAAGAATAATCCTGTTTCAGAAGTGAGATTTAGTGATATGTTTCCTGTTTCGTTGAGTGGTTTAAACTATAATCAGCAAGCAACAGACGTACAATATTTAACAGCAGAAGTTTCTTTTAAGTATAAAATCTACGAATTTGCAACTATAGGTTCCCAATAGTACTTGATTTTTTGTTGATTTTGTGATATATTAATATAATGGATTTAGAACAATTACAATTAGAAGCCGATAAAGATTTAAAGATAAATGATATTGAATTAGATTTGGAGTCTTTAAAAACTCCACAATTACATAATAAGTATTTAAAGCATTATACTAAGTTTAGATTACTACTAACACGTACTGAGGATGAGTTAAGAATCATAAAACGTGATAAGTGGGAATATTATACAGGTAAAGCAACTCCTCAAGTTTATCAATTAAAACCTTTCAATTTTAAAATATTAAAAACAGACATAGACAAGTATATTGAAGCTGATGAGGATATACAAAAGTTAACTCAAAAGGTGGCCTATTTAAATACTGTTGTTGATTTTTTGGATAGAACATTAAGAATTATAGTCAATAGAACATACGTTATTAAAAATGCAATTGAGTGGAAGAGATTTACTTCCGGAGCCATTTAATGTACCTAGAAAATGCTCATTGTATTTCTATTGCTCGTTTTGATAAATCTTTTTGTAATAACATCATTACACTTGCTGAAAAAAATGCTTTGGCATTGGCTGAATTGGATTCAAAACTAGGAAATAAAAAAATTAGAAATTCTAAGATAGTTTTCTTAAATGATGATAAATTAAATCAAACTTTAAGGACAGTTCTTGATGATCACAATAAAAGTGCTAAGTGGAATTTTAATATTAAAGAATTTGAACCGTTGCAATACACTGTTTATAATGTTGATGATCATTACGATTGGCATATAGATTCTCATCCTTATGTTTATCCTAATGGTATGATAAGAAAATTAAGTTTTACATTGTGTTTAAATGAAGATTATGAAGGAGGTGAATTTGAAATATCTAACCCAAATCCAAATCCTTTGAAACATATCAATACAAAATTTAAAGACAAGTTTACCACTGGAACATTAATATCATTTCCTTCTTTTGTGTGGCACAAAGTACATAAGGTTACTAATGGTACAAGAAAAGTATTGGTGGGGTGGGCAGTTGGTACTCAATTTATTTAACTTAGAAATAATTGACTAATGGATAATTCAAAAAAAATAGAGGAAATAAAAGATAAATTAAAGACTATCTTTGATCCTGAAATACCGGTTGATGTTTATGAATTAGGTCTTATCTATGATGTAAGGCTTAAGGATAAGAATTGTGAAATTGACATGACACTGACTTCTCCAAATTGTCCTGAAGCTCAAAACATTCCTAACAATGTTAGAAAAGCTGTTGAGAGTTTAGGACATTATGATCAGGTAATTGTGGAAGTGGTTTGGGATCCACCGTGGGATAAGAGTAAAATGTCGGAAGTTGCAAAACTAACTTTAAACGTTTAATAACGCCAGTGAAATTTTTTAAAAACTATTTAATTAAATTATTTTCAATGCACTGGCCTTTGATGAATAATGACCTCTATCTTGTTATTAAAATAAAAAAGAAAAAACGAAAATGACACTTATAAAATATGTGATAATAGATAAGAAAAACGAAGTATATTTAAAAATAGAAGCGGAAGATGCTATTCGCAGAGATTTGTCTGAATACTTTACCTTTGAAGTTCCAGGTTATAAGTTCACTCCTCAATTTCGAAATCGTTTTTGGGACGGCAAAATAAGATTGTTTTCTTATGCGACTGGCCAAATATTTGCAGGTCTTTATCCATACGTTGTTAAGTGGTGTCAAGACAATAAAATACAAGTGGTTGATGGCACTAAAATAAAAGATGTAGAGGTAGATAAGAAGTTGGTAGATAAGTTTGTCTCTGGTTTAAAAATACCAATGGAAATAAGAGATTATCAAAAACAGGCCTTTGTACATGCGTTGCAAAAAAGTCGTTGTTTATTATTATCTCCTACAGCATCTGGTAAATCATTAATAGTTTATATGTTAGTAAGATTTAATTTATTAAGATTAAAAGAGAAACCAAATAATAAGATATTGATTATAGTACCAACAACTTCGTTGGTAGAACAGTTGTTTAAGGATTTTAAAGACTATGGTTGGAATCCTGATAAGAATGTACATAGAATATATCAAGGACACGATAAAGAAACCGATAAGAATGTGGTTATATCTACTTGGCAATCAATCTATAATATGCCTAAGAAATGGTTTAAATCTTTTGGTGTAGTAATGGGAGATGAGTGTCATTTGTTTAAGGCCGTTTCTTTAAGTAAGATAATGACTAAATTAGAAGATTGCAAATATAGAATAGGTCTTACAGGTACTTTAGATGGTACTAAAACTAATAAACTTGTATTAGAAGGTTTATTTGGTGCGGTTAATAAAGTTACATCAACGTCTGAATTACAAGAGAAAAAACAATTGGCAGATTTAAAGATTATATGTTTGGTGTTACAACATGATGCTTATTCAAAACATTTTTTAAAAGATAAGAGTTATCAGGAAGAAATGGATTTTCTGGTGTCTAATGATAAGAGAAACAAATATATTCGCAATTTGTGTTTAGATTTAAAAGGAAATTCTTTGGTATTGTTTCAATATGTAGAAAAACATGGTGTTATTTTAAAACAACTTGTAGAAGATAAATCCGAGGATAGAAAGATATTTTTCGTTCATGGTGGTGTGGAAGCCGAAGAAAGAGAAAAGATTAGATTTATAACTGAGAAGTCAGATAATGCAATTATAATCGCCAGTTACGGAACGTTTAGTACCGGTATTAATATAAGAAATTTACATAATATTGTTTTTGCAAGTCCAAGTAAATCCCGAATAAGAAATCTACAGTCTATTGGTAGAGGCCTTCGTTTAAAAGATAATAATTCGGCCGCTACTCTATATGATATAGCAGATGATCTTACATACAACGGTAAAGAGAATTATACACTTCAACACTTTAGAGAAAGAATAAATATATACACTGGTGAAAACTTTAATTACGAAATACATAACGTAGATTTAAACAATGGATCAAATAAAAATAATAAAATTAATTAATGGTGATGATATTGTGTGTGCTTTGGCAAAAGAACAATTGCCAGAAAGAACACCATTGTTGCGTTTAGAAAAACCGTTACAAATTAAGTATGTATCACAGTTAACGCCAAGAGGTCTCAAAGATTATATCGCATTAATTAAATGGACAAGTTACACTAACGATACCATTATAACTATTCCAAAAGATAAAATCGTTACAATCACAAGTGCGACCGACGAGATGACCAAGAGTTATTTGGAGGTATCTAAAAAGTACGAAAAGGTTGCAATGCCTGAACAAGGTAAACTAAATCTAAAACTAGAAGAAGCAGAAGAACTATCTAAAGATGAGAATGATGAATTTAATGAATTGTGGGACGAGTTTAGAGATATTAAAAAGACTCTCCATTAATCTGGAGTATTCTCCATCAAAGAGGCTACACGCCTATTATATACACAAAAGAGAAAAAGTCAACCAATCCTGGAACTTAAAATTTTTAACAACAGTTAGATAAGTGATTGACAATTAACACAAATTGTAGTATATTTGAATTATGACAACATCAAAAAAAGCAAAAGAACATTATGTAAGTAATAAAGATTTTCTGGCCGCTATGATTGAATATAAAAAAACAGTCAAAGAATCGATTAAAGAAAATAAAATAAAACCAAGAGTTCCTGATTATATAGGAACTTGTTTTTTAAAAATTGCAAATCATTTGTCCTTTAGACCTAATTTTATTAATTATACGTTTAGAGATGATATGATTTCTGATGGTATAGAAAACTGTTTGCAATACTTGGACAATTTCAATCCAGATAAATCAAATAATCCGTTTGCTTACTTTACACAAATTATATATTACGCATTTATAAGAAGAATACAAAAAGAGAAAAAGCAGGTTACAATCAAACACAGAATACTAATGAACTCTAACTTTGACGATTTAACATTACAACCTGGTGAAGATAGAGAGTTTCAAAATCAATTTACTGAATTTTTAAAAAAGAATTTACCTATGGAAGAAACACCTAAAGTTGAAAGTTTAACAACATATAGGGAAATGAAAAAAGAAAAAGAAAAAGCAAAAAAGAAAAAAAAAGTTCAAAAGAAAAAAAGCAAGTTAGATTATTTTTTAATGAGTTAGTATGAAAATTGCGTTGATCAATGACACGCATTGGGGAGCTAGAAATGACTCACCGGCGTTTATAGATTATTTTAATAAATTTTATGAGGAAGTTTTCTTTCCTTATATACAAGAGAATAATATCAAAACTTTAATACATTTAGGTGATGTTGTAGATAGAAGAAAGTTTATAAATCATAATACAGCTCACAACTTTAAGTTAAAGTTTTGGGACAAAACAGAAGAATTAAATTTAGATACACATGTTCTATTAGGTAATCACGACACTTATTACAAAAACACAAATGAAGTAAACGCATTACAAAATCTAAACATACCAAAAAACACCAAAGTTTATACTAAATCGAAAACTGTTACCTTTGATGGACTGGATATATTATTTTTACCATGGATTTGTGATGACATTATGGAAGAAACATTACTTTCAATAGACAGTTCTACAGCACAAATAGTTATGGGGCATTTAGAGATAAAAGGTTTTGAAATGCACAAAGGACATATTAATGAACAAGGATTAGAAAAATCTTTATTTAAAAGATTTGAAAAAGTTATATCGGGGCATTTTCACAAAAAATCAGATGATGGCCACGTTTATTACTTAGGTTCACCTTATGAAATTACATGGTCTGATTATAATTGTCCAAAAGGTTTTCATATATTTGATACAGAAACAAGAGAACTCACAAGAGTACCTAATCCTATAACAGTACATAAAAAATTAATTTATAATGACAAACAAGAAGATTATACAAAAAAAGATTTAAATCAATTTGAAAATACCTTTGTTAAACTTTTTATATCTAACAAAACAGACACAGATATGTTTGATAAGTTGGTTGACAAATTTCACAATGAAACAAACGTGTATGAATTAAACATCATAGAAGATTTAACTTCAGATTTAACATCTACAGTAAAAGAGAATATATTAGATCAAGGAGAAGATACACTAACATTTTTAAGCAACTATATTGATCAAATTGACACAACACTAGACAAAACAAAATTAAAAAAGTTTGCAAAAGAATTGTATATAGAGGCCAGTGAGACATGATAATATTTAAAAAAATTAAATGGAAAAACTTTTTATCTACTGGCAATACGCCAATAGAAATAGAATTAAACAAAACACCAACAACACTTATTATAGGAACAAATGGTAGTGGTAAATCAACATTACTTGATGCCTTATGTTTTGTTTTATTTAACAAACCATTTAGAATGATTAAGAAAGAACAAATTGTTAACACAATAAATGATGCCGACACAGAAGTAACCGTAGAGTTTACTGTAGGCACAAAAAACTATGTAGTAACAAGAGGTATCAAACCAAACAAATTTGAAATATATTCAGATGGTGAATTATTAAATCAGGATGCTTCTAGTATTGATTACCAAAAGTACTTAGAGGCCAATATAATGAAATTAAATTATAGATCATTTATACAAGTTGTCATATTGGGCTCTTCTTCTTATGAACCATTTATGAAAATGAAACCAAGATACAGACGGGAAGTTGTAGAAGAAATATTAGATATCAGAGTATTTGGTTTAATGGATTTGATATTAAGAAGTCAACAATCAGATTTACAAAAAAATATAACAGAGATAAGACATAAGTGTGATTTAATTAATTCCAAGTACGAACTAGAAACAAAACACTTTAAAGAATTACAAGGTCGCAATATAGATGACAAAGACTACAAAAAGAATACATTAGATAAAAACAATAAAGATTTACAAGAGTATCTTAAAAAAATTACTTTATTAAACGTTGAAATAGAAAACAATAAAAACAATCTATTAGAACGAGAGGATACAAATGCAAAGGCACATCAATTATCTAAATTGGAGGCCAAAATTGAAAATAATCTATTGAAACATAAAAGAACATTAGAGTTTTTTCATAACAACGATACGTGTCCAGAATGTACGCAATCAATAAACAAAGAATTTAAATCTACAAAAATAGATAATGAAAGCCAAACAATACATAAATTAGAAGGTGGATTAAAAGACCTGTTATCTGAAATAATAAAAACAGAAACAAAGGTAAATGAATTAAATGCAGTATCGCAAAAGGTTAATGAATTGAACGTTGAAATAGCAAAGATTGATACCTCGGTAGATGAACTTAAAAAATATAGTGATAAGGTACACGAAGAAATATTATTGTTGGAAAATAAAGAATCAGACGGGAAAAACATACAAGAACAATTAGATAAATTAAAAGTAGACCTTGAAGAATCAAAAGTATTATTAGATAAGGTAACCGAAGAAAAACAATACGTAGATGTAGTAAGAGAGATATTAAACGATAAAGGCGCAAAAGCCAAGATTATTAAAAAATACTTACCTATTATGAATACATTGATTAATCAGTATTTACAAGAAATGGATTTTTTCGTATCATTTCATTTAGACGAGGAGTTTAATGAAACGGTTAAAAGCCGACATAGAGATACGTTTGATTACAATAACTTTAGTGAAGGAGAAAAAATGAGAATAGATTTGGCATTATTATTCACATGGAGAACAATAGCTAAAATGAAAAATAGTACAAACACAAATTTATTAGTACTAGATGAAATATTTGATGGTAGTTTAGATGGTCAAGGAACTGATGACTTCTTTAAAATTATTAAATCAATGCCAAAAGAAAATATCTTTATTATATCCCATAAAGGAGATATTCTATTTGATAGATTTACAAACATAATCCGCTTTGATAAAGAGCACAACTTCACGAGGTTACAAAATGTATAAAGAATTAACACTTATACCACCAACAGATCCAAGAGTACAATCAGCAATAGCACCATTTACAGATGACATGTTAAAAGATCATGGATTCAAAGACAGAAAAGAATTAACAAACACCATGTTTGATACAATGTTTAAATATGGGGGATTAGGACTATCAGCCAATCAAGTGGGATTACCTTTTAATATGTTTGTATTTGGTGGTCATCCACAATTAGAACAAGGCAAAAAGGTAGCAGTATTTAATCCTGTTATTATTCATAAGAGTGAAGAAGAAGTACTAATGAAAGAAGGTTGTTTAACGTTTCCTTTTCTATTTTTATCTTTAAAAAGACCAAGAAAAATAGTTACAAAATTTGAAGATGAAAGTGGATCATTAAAAGAAGCACACTTAGATGGTATGATGAGTAGAGTATTCCAACACGAATACGATCATATGTTAGGTAGACTGTTTACCGAAAAGGCTAGTAAGTTAAAATTAGATTTAGCTTATGAAAAAGCACAAAAAGAAATAAACAAAATGCAAAAAAGAAAAAAGTCGACCTCTTTGTAAAAATATGAATACTATGATTCCTTTTTTAGATATGAATGATTGGATTAAACAAAGCATAATGTTGGCCAATGAAACGGATTATTTAGATAATCTTTTTGAAATATATCCAACAATTCAAGAGGGTAAAAGAAAAATAGATACAAATATATGGAACAACATTGAAGAAAACTTTAAACAAAAAAATGACCTAAAGTTATTTTCATGTTTATCTAAATTGGATTTATTTCCTATTAAAGATTCTTACGTTTGGTATTTAAAACAAGACAAATCGTCAATAGACAGGAATAAAAAAACAATTAATAGATTGTGCAAAATTATTTACAAATTAGACCTGCAAGAATTAAAAGAAAAAATAGAACAACCAAAAGAAACCAATAGACAAATAGGACCTATGTTCAAAAATTGGATAAAAAAAAACAAGAAATTTAAAGTTGTAAATTTAAAAGAGTTTGATGAGAACGATAAGGACGCAATTTTAGATTCTTCAGACTCCGAGATGATGTATTATGCAAAAAATAAATTCAATTACAACATAAACAAAGGTATAGATTTCATAGCTAGAGTTAATAAAAAATTCATAATAGGAGAAACTAAATTTTTGACAGCAGGAGGAGGACATCAACACGCACAGTTTAATGATGCTGTAGCTTTGTTAAAATCAAATACTGTCAATTGTATTAAAGTTGCTATCTTAGATGGAGTTCTTTATATTGAAAAAGAAAAAATGTACAAATCTTTAACAAACGAATTAAAAAATTATAATATATGTAGCGCACTATTGCTTGATAAATTTTTAGAAAGTTTCAAAACAAAAAAGAAAGGAGATGAGTAATGGCTAGTTATACAGAAGAAGATAATAAACCTAAGATGTCGCAAGAAGAACGAGATAAACTTATGCAAGAGTTTTTAGAAAAAGGCGGCAAAATAAAAGAACTAAAACCTGGTATTGCAAAAGGTGCTGCTTCTATGAACAGAAGTAAAAGTTTGCAATGGTCAGAAAAAGATGTTATACAACAAGAGCATGGTGAAAATTTCATACCAAGTAAAGAATAATTTGACTTTTGAAACAAATTAGTATATACTTATATTATGGCCGTTAAAAAAGAATTAGATCCTTTTATAGAAGAACAGTGGAAAAAATGGCAAGACGCCAATCCACTTGATAAAATACCAAACATAGATATAGATAAACTAAGAGATGTAGTGATTAAAGACCTATCTTTTGTGTCTGTTATGAATGTAAAAGAATATACACTATATCAAAAATGGTGCGAAGTGCATCAAAAATATCCTACAATAGAAACAAATAGTTTTTTTGATGATAGGCCAGCACTAGTCGATCCTGAACAAGGTGCTATTATACAAGAAGTAAAAAACAACTTTTGGAATCCAGAAGATCCAATGGAGTATTTAAATTTAGAACCAGAACTTATTTACACTGATGTTGAGAACGAAGGAAAAGTAGGTTCAGTAACAGGCAAGAAATTACCAGCCATCTGGAATACACTTAGAACTTTCCTTTCTACAATGAAAAACAATAGTAACATTGGTCGTAATTTATACTTTCTTATAAGAGATAAAAAAACAGAAAAGTATCTAGGTGTTACTTGTATGTCCTCAGACTTTTTAGATTTAACACCAAGAGATAATTATATTGGTTGGAATAGAGAAGCCAAAACACAAAGAATGATTAATCATACTTGTATTGGTAGCACGATTGTTCCCGTACAACCATTAGGTTATAATTTAGTAGGTGGTAAACTATTAGCACTATTATGTTTATCTGATACAATTGAAAAAACGTGGGAGAAACAATATGGCGATAAGTTAGTAGGTATTACAACAACATCTTTATATGGTAAAACAAAAGCAATACCATTATCACAATACGATAGATTAGATCACTGGAAGAAAATGGGTTGGACAGCAGGTTCAGTATCGTTTGAAACAGAAAGAACAACAAGAAAACTTATACAACAATGGTTAATGAAAAACCATACACGTAAATACTTTGAATGGTATGTAGCAAAGAAAAAAAGTGGCCAACCACATAAAAGAGATCATAGAAATAGAAGCCACGCATTTACATATAGTCAATTAGGTATAGAAAAAAAACTTATTAAATCGGAACACGCAAGAGGTATTTACTTTAGTGAACTATTTAAGAATACAAAAGAGTATTTAAAAGAACAAATACAAGAAGATAAGTTGATAAGAGCATTTGATAACTCAACAGAAGCCTTAACGCATATATGGAAAACAAAGTATGCTAAAAAAAGAATAGAATCTTTAATAGCACAAGGTAGATTATCTAAAGAAACTCATTTCTATGACGATATTATATATTTAAATTGGGAAGAAACGAAGAAAAAATACCTTTTTCAAGTCGGCCGATAACGGTCCTGTCTTAATTTAGACACAATCTTCCGTAAGTCATTGATTATATTGCCTTTTAATTTTGTTCGGAACTATTGTTTTATTCATATAAAGGTGTTATATTATATGTATGGTTAAAGTTAATAAAGTAAATATCGAATCAAAGTCTCAATTAGCAAAATTATTTGCTACAGAAAATTTATCAGTAGAACATAACAACGTAAAAACGGCCTCTTTTGATTTAGAAAATAGAATCGTTACATTACCAATATTTAAAAAACCATCAGGCGATGTTTATGATATGTTAACAGCTCACGAATGTTCACACGCTTTACATACACCTATGAAAGCTTGGTCTAAATTAGAAGATCCAAAATATAGAGCTTATGTTAACGTTATAGAAGATACAAGAATTGACAAATTAATTCAAAAAAAATATCCAGGTATTGTAAGAAATTATATTAATGCTTTTGAAGTATTAACAAAAGATAATTTCTTTGGTTTAAAAGGCAAAAACATAAACACTGATTTAATGTTAATTGATAAAATTAATATGTATTACAAATCTTCTAAAAAATTAAATTTTAAATTTTCAAAAGAAGAGCAATTGTGGGTAGATAAAATTGACAACATCAAAACATTTACTGATGTATTAAAAATTGCTAAACAGTTATATGGCCATCAAGAAAAACAATTAGAAGAATTATCTAAGTTACCAGATTTTGACAATCACCCATTAGCTAAAAATTATAAATTAGATAAAAATGGTAAAAAAATTAAAGTACAAGAATCAACAGAAACTAATAATCAATCATCAAATTCAAATGAATCAAAAGAAGATTCAGACAATAATGAACAAGCAAATGCTAAAGTAGGTAATCCTAATGGTGCTGGTGGTGATAATGTTAGAGTTGATACTGCTTTAGATTGTATTACAGATAAAACATTTGAACAATCGATTGATAAGTTATTAGATAAAAGTAAAAATTATAGATACGCTACATTACCGGAACCTAATTTTAAAAATACTTTAGTACCTTACGAACAATTTTTAAAAGATATGAGAGACAACGTATTGCAACATTGTTCAGGCAAAACTAATAATGGTAATTCAAATACAGAAATGTACAAAACATACTGGAACTGGATTAAACAAGATTTCTTAAAATTTAAAAAAGACAATACTAAAACTGTAATGTATTTGGTTAAAGAATTTGAAATGAAAAAAGCAGCTACAGCTCATAAGAGAACCACTACAGACAAAACAGGAGTTATTGATTCTCTTAAATTAAAAAACTATAAATTTAGCGACGATATCTTTAAAAGATTAACAGTATTACCTGATAGCAAAAACCACGGTATGATAATGTTATTAGACTGGTCAGGATCTATGTGCGATCTAATGAATAAAACGGTACACCAATTATGTAACCTAATTTGGTTTTGTCAAAAAATTAATATACCATTTGAAGTATATCTATTTAAAGATACACCAAACAAAAAAGACGACCCAAAAGAATATTTTAAATTTAAAAATGGTAATATGTTTGCTGAAAATTCTCATCTAGTAAACGTTGCCAGCCATAGAATGAAAAAAACAGTATTACACGAATCGTTAACATATCTTTATATGATGGCCAATTATTTTAACAGATCATTTAGTTATGCTAGCGATGATATGCACTATAAAGGATATCCCATTCCAGTTAACCAAGAATATCATTTAACATCAACACCGTTAAATGAAGCAATTATAATGTGTAATAAATTAATACCTTTATTTCAAGCAAAATACAAAGTAGAAAAACTTTCATTTATTACTCTTACTGATGGTGAATCTAATAGTGAGGCTGCTAGTTTTAATATTGACACCACTAAACCTAATAACAAATCTCATATTGAAAAATGGGATACACAAACAATTATTAAAGACGGTAAAAAAAGATATACCACTGAAAGAGATTATAAAGGTAGACATTACGATTCATATAGATCGTGTCTTACATCAACGTTATTAAAAATATTACAATCAAAATACAATGTTACTACAATAGGTTTTTACTTATCTAAAAGAGTTAACAAAAATGGCTTTGGTCAATTTGTAGATGAATATGTTTCAGCTAATGGTAAATTATTATATAACTCAAATTTTGAAAAACTTAGAAAACAATTTTTAAAAGATAAAGTAATAGAAATACCTAAAGCTGGTTACAATTCTTATTACGTTGTTAATGCTAAAGACATGAATATTGAAAACGCCGATTTAAGTACTATTAATAGTGGTAATACAACTAGTGAAATTAAACGAATCTTTACTAAATCTATGAAAAATAGATTGTATTCCAGAGTACTATTGAACAAATTTATTGAACAAATCGTTTAAGCTTATGAATCTAAAAGGTTTTTTCTTTAAAAAATGACACATAATGACACAATGATGACACAATCATATGTTATTATGGACATATAAACAATAACAAAAGGACTATTATATTATGCTAAACAACAAACAACGTGAATATGTTAAGTACGCCTATGGCCTATTTAATAAAGAGGTGTTAACTAAACAGGAACTAATACAAGCAAATAAAAAATTTGGTTGTAAGTATGCTCCACAGTGGTTAATTAAAAATAAAGATTACAAAGTTGACAAAGCTACTTTTAGATTACCGCTTGATGGTGATATGCAAAAAACTGAAGCTGTTAAATCAACGAATGATAATGTTGAAATCAGAAAGGAAGCCGCTTATATAGTTTCTTCTCTTACAGGCGACATTGTTCCTAAAAAAGATCCAGTGTTTGTTCCTTTTGGTAACTATCCAGATATTAAATCTATTATCAAATCTGGTAAATTTTATCCAGTGTTTGTTACAGGTTTATCTGGTAACGGTAAAACAATGTCTATATTACAAGCTTGTGCCGAAGCCAAAAAAGAATGTATTAGAGTTAACGTAACAATTGAAACTGATGAAGATGATTTATTAGGTGGTTACAGATTAAAAGATGGACAAACTGTATGGCAGAACGGTCCAGTTATTGAAGCCATGGAAAGAGGCGCTCTTCTTTTATTAGATGAGATCGATTTAGCTTCAAATAAAATTATGTGTTTACAACCTATCTTAGAAGGATCAGGAGTGTTTGTTAAAAAGATTAACAAATTTGTAAAACCAAAGAATGGCTTTAACGTAGTGGCAACTGCCAATACTAAAGGTCAAGGTTCCGAAGATGGTAAATTTATCGGCACTAATATTCTTAACGAAGCTTTCTTAGAAAGATTTCCAGTTACGTTTGAACAAAGATATCCAAACGCAAAAACTGAGGAGAAAATTCTAAACAATACCTTAGAAGCAACTGGTAAAAAAGATACCAACTATGTTAACAAACTTGTTACGTGGGCGGATGTTATCAGAAAAACTTACTTTGATGGTGGCGTAGATGAGATTATATCTACCAGAAGATTAGTACATATTGTACAAGCTTACGCTATCTTTAGTAATAAACTTAAAGCAATTGAATTGTGTACAAATAGATTTGATGAAGATACTAAAACTTCATTCGTAGATTTATACACTAAAGTTGATGCAGGAGCTACTGCTGACCAGATTATAGAATCTCAAAGACAGTCAGAAGTTGCCGCTCAATCTCAAACGGATTCCAATGATGGTGAGGAGGAAGCAGTAGCTATTTAAATAGTTACTTTTCAAAAATCCATTATAATAGTCTTAGAAGGCCAGACAATACTGGCCTTCTTTACTGATAACAAGAGTGTTGCAAAAATGTAACATTTTAAAATTACTTGATAATAAGGCTTGCAATTGACACAAAAAAGTATTACCTTATACAGTAAGACTAACTTAACTAAAAAATATATATTATGATTACTAATGATGTAAAAAAACAAATGGTGGGAAAACAAGGTGAAATCTTGTTAAGTTATTATTTTCAAAAAATGGGTGCCGAAAATGTAAGAATAAGTGGAAACCCCTTTTCAGAAGCAGATATAACTTTTTCATATAAAGGCGATAATTTTTCAGGAGAAATTAAAACACAAACTCCTTATGTAAAAAAACATAGAGTATCTTATCCTATAAGAAAAGCACAAATAGACAAACTATTAAAAACAAGTTATGTGTGGTTCTTATGTAAAGCAGATTCTAGTATGTTACCATCATTTAAATATGAAGGCAATTTATACAAAGCAAAAGCTAAAGATGTACATAGTTGGATTACAGATACGCATAAATTGAAATATAAAACAGGTGAATTAACTAAACACGATCCATACAAAAACATTTTTTGGTTTAATATACCATTAAACGAATCTTTTATTAAATTAGTTTACAAATTTGATAAAAAAGATATGATACCTTTTAGAAATATAGGTGTCAGTGATTATAAAACTACCAATGTTGGTACTTTTTATAGAAGCTCAAATAAAAACTATGCTAAGGGGGTAATATAAATTGGGCTTAAAAGTAGAAGTTAAGAATAACAATGTCGAAAAGGCAATGCGTATTCTTAAAAAGAAAATGCTTAAAGAGGGCGTTCTAAGACTGTACAAAATGAAACAGACTTATGAAAAGCCATCTGAAAAAAGAGTTAGAAGAGCAAAAGAAATGCAAGCTAACTATAAAAAAAAGCAGAAGATGTTACGAGACCTAAGAGGTTACTAGTTTTAACGCTCATTTGAATTGTATATATATTATAGTATAGGCAATTCATAAGACCTGTACGGCGTTAAAAGGTTTGATCCTACTTAAAGGATCGCAAATCGGTGTTTGGTAGTTTACTCCGTGATAAACAAACTACCACTTGACAAAGTATAGTCTAATGACTATATAAATAATATTGAAAGTGCCAATAGTGGGCTTTCAATTTTAACTTGCTTAACAAAAGGAGAAAAAATGACGAACAGACAATTAAGCATATTCAATCAACTAAGACCCTTATCTATAGGTTTCAATAATGTATTTGACCACTTTGAGTCAATGCTAAATGACGACTTAGGATTAAGAGTCCCAACAGTAAATTATCCACCATACAATATCGTAGAAACATCTAAAAACAAATACGACATTGAAGTGGCTCTTGCTGGTTACAATAAAAAAGATATAGATGTAACCTTTGAAGATGGACAGTTAACTATCAAATCTAAAAAATCTGATAAAGAGGACGTTAAAGATAATACACTGTACAAAGGTATCGCTAAAAGATATTTTGAAAGATCATTTACAATCGCTGAAGATGTAGAAATCAAAGGCGCTGAATTAAAAGATGGTCTATTAAAGGTATCGTTAGAGAAGATTATACCTGAAACAAAAAAACCAAGAACTATTGATATTAAATAGTTTTTAATATGTGGCCAGGATTGCTTGACTTTTCTGGCCACCTATGTTAGGTTAATAATTGCGGATGTAGTATAAAAGTATTATTGTAGGTTTCCAACTTGCAGAAATTGGGGCAGTACCAGTCATCCGCTCCAAAACTCTTATATATAATTAAATGAACAAAGAGATTAAACCTATTATTGATGAAGTTTATTGGATTTTATTTCAAAACTATTACAAACCTCCATATCATTTTTATTTTGGGTTACATGACATATTTCACTTTAATTCTTTAACATGTACACGTTTTTTAGATCAAAGAAGTCCTTACGAACAATTAAAAAAAAATTTTGTTTATATATCTGAAAAAATAATAACAAATTTTAATTCTGATATTTTTTTAAGGAACAAAGATAAACTTATAAAAAAAGAATTACCTTTTGTAAAAATTATTGACGATTGTAAATGGATCGTAGATGTAAATATTATAAAAAAATACGAAAATAATAAAAAATGAAAACACTATACTATAATGGTACTTTATTATATAACGATAATGTTATTTGGGGTAAAAAAAAAATAAACGTTATATCACTATTAAAAAAAATTAATTTTATTGATGAAAACATATCAGATGATTATATAAGTTTATTTAAACAAGCAAATCTTTTTAATAACACAACAGCACATATTGTAGATAGAACCAATGCCAATCCTTTTTATGTTAATTTACTAGCCACCAAAATACCTACAGAAAAAAATGATACCGGTTTATTGTTTACAAATTTGTGTTTAAAAAGAGCTGACGAATTATTATCTAAAGGCAAAAGAATTAATATTATGTGGAGTGGAGGAATAGATAGCACATTGGTTCTATTTTGTTTATTGAATAGAACTAACGATTTATCTCAGTTAAGAGTTATACTATCTCCAGATTCTATATTAGAGTCCGGCAATATGTTTGATAAACTTATAAAAAATAAAATATCTTTTATATTATATGAAAAGGTAGGAAAGAAAAATTTTTTTAACAAAAAAGAATTTAATCATTTTGATGTG
>Ga0208942_1000369_pt1 | contig 18745 bp, 13 predicted proteins | sample GreLakmeSU08MSRF_FD_187704 | JGI IMG/M metagenome (GOLD analysis project Ga0208942, IMG submission 187704) | Freshwater lentic microbial communities from great Laurentian Lakes, MI, USA - Great Lakes metaG SU08MSRF (SPAdes) | ecosystem: Environmental > Aquatic > Freshwater > Lake | place: Great... | reverse complement strand
GCAAACGAGCAGCTCTCTCAAACTCCTCGTTATTGGCCGCGTTCTCCATCTCCTCATGCAACTTGGGCAGAATGTTCTCCATCCCTGACTCCATAAAGTCATTTAACCGTTGTGCTAATTGCTGGTGATCCTCCTTGGAAATCCACTCCACGCAGGGCGCAGCGCATTTTCCGATATCACCTAATAAGCACTGTCTCTTGCTCTTTCGTGCACGGGTGAAGTTGGCTGACGAACATGACCTGACCGGAAATACTTTCAGCAAAACTTCAAAGGTATTGCGTAGTGCCCAAGCATTTGTGTATGGACCAAAGTATTTAAGTCCAGGTCTTTTATCTTTGCGGGTTATGAAGATCATTGGGTATTCATCATTAAGAGAGAGGGCAAGGTATGGATAGGACTTGTCATCTTTAAACTGAACGTTATACTTAGGTTGATGTTGCTTGATCCAGCTAAATTCCAGTGCTAACGCTTCTAGTTCGGTGCTTACGATGGTCCAGTCAACTCTGACCGCTTCATGCACCATGCGATAGGTCTTAGTGGCTAAATTTGCTTGGAAGTAATTACTCAGCCGGTTCTTAAGATTCTTTGCCTTACCGACGTAAATGATCTTGTCTTTGGCATTATAAAAACGATAAACACCAGGGTGTTCCGGGATGTTACTTGGCCGATAACTTTGGGGATCTGCCATTGCTCTACTTCTTTACTGGCGAAGCTTTTTTAATTACCTGCCTATTGGTTTTTAAAATCTCACCCAAGAACTGACCCGTGTAACTCTCTTTCACCTTTGCAACATCTTCTGGAGTTCCCTCTGCAACAACCAATCCCCCACGGAATCCGCCTTCAGGTCCCATGTCGATGACCCAGTCTGAACACTTGATCACATCAAGGTTGTGCTCGATAACAACAACAGTATTACCGGTGTCTACTAGACGATTTAGAACAGCTAACAACTTATTAACATCTTCGAAGTGCAACCCTGTTGTTGGTTCATCCAAAACATAGATTGTGCGACCAGTTGATCTGCGTTGTAGCTCAGTTGCAAGCTTCACGCGCTGTGCCTCACCACCAGATAATGTCGGTGCGGATTGGCCCAGGCGAACATAGCCAAGACCAACATCATTGAGAGTCTTTAGGTAACGAGCAATCGCTGGCACGGATTCGAAGAAACTGCCTGCTTCTTCGATAGGCATATTCAATACTTCTGCAATGGTCTTGTTCTTGTAGTGAACCTCGAGAGTTTCGCGGTTATAGCGCGCACCATGACAAACCTCGCATGGAACATAGACATCTGGCAAGAAGTTCATTTCAATGGTGATCGTTCCATCACCTGAACAGTTTTCGCAGCGCCCGCCCTTAACGTTAAAAGAGAAACGTCCCTGTTGGTAACCTCGGATCTTGGCTTCGCTTGTTTCAGCAAAGAGCGCGCGAATTTTGTCGAAGACACCTGTGTAGGTCGCTGGGTTTGAACGCGGTGTACGACCAATTGGAGATTGGTCAACGTGAACTACTTTGTCCAACAGTTCAATACCGGTAATAGTTCGGTGACGACCAGGAACTAGTCGCGTACCATTTAACTTGTTAGCCAGGACGGTATACAAAATGTCATTTATTAATGTTGATTTACCAGAACCACTCACACCTGTGACTGAAACAAAGACTCCTAATGGAACTTCAACATCGATCTCCTGAAGGTTATTCTCCTTCGCACCCTTCACGACAAGCTTACGTTTAGCATCAACTGGTCGGCGCGTTTTAGGAATTGCAATTGATTTACGCCCTGACAAATATGCACCTGTGATTGACTCCTTCGAAGTAATCAAATCTTCATAACTTCCAGAGACAACAACTTTTCCACCATGTTCACCAGCACCTGGTCCGATATCAACGATCCAGTCTGCGGTGCGAATAGTCTCTTCGTCGTGCTCAACAACGATGAGGGTGTTACCTAGGTTGCGCAGACGGGTCAGCGTTTCAATTAAGCGCTTATTATCTCTTTGATGCAATCCAATTGAAGGCTCATCTAGAACATAGAGAACTCCAACTAGTCCACTACCGATCTGTGTGGCAAGGCGAATGCGCTGTGCTTCACCGCCAGATAAAGAGCCAGCGGGCCGTGCAAGTGAAAGATAATCAAGTCCAACATCTAATAAGAAACCAAGACGCGCATTGACCTCTTTCAACACACGTTCTGCAATTTGCGCCTCGCGCTTGTTCAGCTTGATCTGCTTTAGGAAAGTGGCGCAATCTGCAATAGAGAGTTCGCAGATCTGTGAAATGTTTTTATCCCCAATTGTTACAGCCAGTACCTCAGGCTTTAAACGAGCTCCGTTGCACTTTTCACAGGAGATCTCGCGCATATACGCCTCGTATTTATCCCGACTGTAATCACTATCTGTTTCCTCATGACGGCGGTGAATAAAGGGAATAACGCCTTCAAAGCCTGTTGTGTAATTACGGGCGCCATAGCGACCCTTGTACTTCATCTTAATTTCATACTCATAGCCGTTAAGGATTGCTTCACGTGCTTTGGCAGAGATCTTCTTCCACGGTGTATCGAGTGAGAATGGCAAGTCTTTCGCAAGTGCCTCTAGCAAACGCAGGAAATAATCTGATGATTGGCCACCAGACCAAGGTGCTATAGCACCATCATTAATCGAGATTGAGTCATCGGGAATGATCAGATCCTCATCAACCTCTTTCTTAGTACCAATACCTGAACACTCAGCACACGCACCAAATGGAGAGTTAAATGAGAAAGAACGAGGCTCTAACTCTTCAAATGAAAGTTCGCAATCATGGCAGGCAAGATGCTCGCTATAGGTGCGCTCTTTGTCCGCACCCTTTGCATCCACAAAGTCCAACACAACGATTCCGGATGCAAGTCGCAATGCGGTTTCAATTGAATCTGTAAGACGAGTCTTGCTCTCTGCCTTTGCAGTTAAACGATCAATAACAACCTCGATGGTGTGCTTTTCCTGCTTTTTGAGCTTTGGAGCATCGGAGAGTTGAATTACTTCACCATCAACACGTGCCCGTGAATACCCTTGTGTGATCAAATCATTGAACAACTCAACAAACTCACCCTTGCGAGCACGCATAACAGGCGCCAAAACCTGAAACTTTGTTGTTGGAGGTAGTTCAAGAATCTGATCAACTATTTGCTGAGGCGACTGACGAGTAACAGCGTGGCCACAATTTGGACAGTGCGGTCGGCCCGCACGAGCAAATAGCAGACGCAAATAGTCATAAACCTCGGTGATTGTTCCAACCGTTGATCGAGGATTTCGGTTGGTTGATTTCTGATCAATTGAAACCGCAGGAGAAAGACCCTCGATGAAATCAACATCTGGCTTATCCATCTGCCCTAAGAATTGGCGCGCATATGCCGACAGTGATTCAACATAACGACGCTGACCTTCGGCAAAGATTGTGTCAAAGGCAAGAGAGGACTTTCCTGAACCAGATAAGCCTGTAAATACGACTAAGGCATCTCGAGGCAGTTCGATAGAAACATTTTTTAGGTTGTGTTCGCGTGCTCCGCGTACAACCAACTTATCGATGCTCAAACCCCGGCCTCTTCCATCATTCGTAGCTCTTTCTTCAATATCTTGATTTCATCACGCAAGCGCGCGGCAACCTCAAATTGAAGTTCAGATGCAGCATTTCGCATCTGATCGGTGAGCGAGCCTATCAACGCGATCAGATCCTTGCGCGGCAAAGAGATGGAGGATTTATCGTAAATTCCAGAAGATGCGCCAACCTTCTTGGCTCCACCCTTTTCATGGGACAAAAGCTCTTCAGTGTCCTGACTCTCGCGGTTAATCAGATCAGTAATATCTGCAATCTTTTTGCGCAATGGTTGAGGGTCAACGCCTCGCTCGAGGTTATAGGCAACCTGTTTCGCGCGACGGCGATTTGTCTCATCTATTGCCTTGGCCATTGAATCAGTAATCCGGTCTGCATACATGTGAACTTCACCCGATACGTTACGAGCAGCACGTCCAATAGTTTGAATTAATGATGTTGATGAACGAAGAAAGCCTTCTTTGTCAGCATCCAAAATTGCAACGAGTGATACTTCAGGTAGATCCAAACCTTCACGCAACAAATTGATACCGATCAATACATCGTAATCACCCGTACGAAGTTCGCGCAGTAGCTCCACTCGCCGCAATGTATCTACCTCAGAGTGTAAATAACGAACATTTACGCCACGCTCTTGGAGGTAATCCGTTAGATCCTCAGACATTTTCTTGGTAAGAGTGGTTACTAGAACGCGCTCATTTTTGGCTGCACGAACATTGATCTCATTGAGTAGATCATCAATCTGGCCCTTAATTGGCTTAATAACAATCTGTGGATCAACTAAGCCTGTTGGGCGAATAACTTGTTCTACGACATCGCCATTGACCTTTGCCATCTCATACTTACCGGGAGTTGCAGAGAGATAGAGAGTTTGTCCGGTTCGTTCAGAGAACTCTGGAAACTTAAGCGGGCGATTATCCAAGGCGCTAGGCAAGCGAAAACCATGCTCAACCAATGTGCGCTTGCGAGATGCATCTCCTTCAAACATTGCACCCAGTTGTGGAACGGTTACGTGACTTTCATCGATGACAACTAAGAAATCCTCTGGGAAATAATCAAGTAAGCAGTGAGGCGCAGATCCTGCAGCACGATCATCTAGGTGGCGAGAGTAGTTTTCGATACCGCTACAAAATCCAATTTGCTCCATCATCTCAATATCAAATGTTGTGCGCATACGAAGTCGTTGAGCTTCTAACAACTTGCCCTGCTTTTCAAAGAGATTCAATTGAATCTGAAGTTCGTCCTGAATATCCCCAATTGCTCGCTTCATAGTTTCAGGACCTGCGGCGTAGTGTGTCGCAGGGAAAATGAAGATCTCTTCTTCTTCTCTAATGATCTCCCCCGTCAGTGGATGAAGGGTCGTTAACTTCTCAATCTCATCGCCAAACATCTCAATGCGGATGGCCAGCTCTTCATACATAGGAATAATCTCGATGGTGTCCCCGCGCACACGGAATGTGCCTCGCTCAAAAGCCATGTCATTACGTTTGTATTGAACATCTACGAATCTGCGAAGCAAAGCATTACGCTCGATTTCTTCACCAACACGAAGGCGAACCATTCGATCCACATACTCCTGCGGTGTGCCCAGTCCATAAATACAAGAGACAGTTGCAACCACTATGACATCTCGACGAGTTAAGAGTGAGTTTGTCGCAGAGTGGCGCAAGCGCTCAACCTCTTCATTGACACTTGAATCCTTCTCAATAAATGTATCTGTCTGTGGCACATAGGCTTCTGGCTGGTAATAGTCGTAATAAGAAACAAAGTATTCGACCGCGTTGTTAGGCAGTAACTCTCGGAACTCATTAGCTAGCTGAGCAGCAAGGGTCTTATTGGGTGCAAGCACCAAAGTTGGGCGTTGCAGTTGTTCAATTAGCCAGGCAGTTGTTGCAGATTTACCTGTACCAGTGGCACCGAGCAAGACAACATCTTTTTCTCCAGCATTAATCCGCTTTGTAATTTCAGCAATAGCGGCAGGCTGATCTCCAGCCGGGACATACTCACTGATTACCTGAAAAGGCTCAACTCTGCGTTGCAGATCAGATATCGGGCGCATTTGCCAAGCCTACTTATTTATTATCGTGGAGGCTATCCCAAATATTCTCGACCTGGCGGAGCAGCTCATCTTCGCTTCCATCATTTTCTATGAGGAAATCAGCGACCTCAATGCGCTGTTCGCGAGTCGCCTGCGCCGCAATACGGCCTTCGATCTCTGAAATGTGCATTCCCCTACCCCGCAAGCGCGCAATTCGGTTTTCCATTTCAGATTCAACAGTGATTACAACATCAAATCTTTCATGTGAATTTGTTTCAACTAACAATGGAATCTCATACACCAGAACTTGGTCACCCTTTAGCGAAGCAACCGCTCCTTCAAACTCTCTTCGCACAAAGGGATGAATAATGTTTTCTAACTTTGTTTTAGCTGTTGGATCCTTAAATATCAGCTCACCCAAAGCTCTACGATCTATATTTCCATCTTTCAAAATCGAATCACTAAATAAAGCCACAACTTCATCAAAGCCATCTGATCCTCGTTCAATTGCAGCGCGAGCTAATTGATCTGCATCAATTACAAGTGCTCCCAGTTCAGCAAAGTACTGCGCCGCAAGTGACTTGCCGCAACCAATGCCCCCTGTTAATCCAATGACTCGCATGCTCAAAGAATAGTCTGAGAATGAAAAAGGCCCCGCAGTTACGCGAGGCCCTTTCATAGAGTCTTCTTACTTATTCGGCAGCAACAACTTCTTCTGCGCCTTCGGCTGGAGTAGCGGCTGCGTCAGCAACCTTTGCTTCAGACTTCTGCTTCTTGTGTGCCATGAAACGCTCTTGGGCTTGGGTGTACTGCTTTTCCCACTCTTCGCGCTGTGTTTCATATCCTGGCTTCCACTCTTGTGAGTCAGAATCAAAACCTTCAGGGTAAATGAAGTTTCCTTCTGCATCATAACGTGCAGCCATTCCGTACTGACTTGGATCAAATGCTTCGATCTCAATCTCATGACCTTCATTAGCTTGCTTGAGTGACAGTGAAATGCGACGACGCTCTAGGTCGATATCGATGATCTTTACGAATAGTTCATCATCAACCTGAACAACCTGCTCTGGAATTTCAACGTGGCGTTCTGCCAACTCTGAAATGTGAACAAGGCCTTCAATACCTTCGTGAACACGAATAAACGCTCCGAATGGAACTAGCTTTGTCACAACACCTGGAACAACCTGATTGATTGTGTGTGTGCGAGCAAATGCCTGCCATGGATCTTCTTGTGTTGCCTTCAGTGAGAGTGAGACACGCTCACGCTCAAAATCAACTTCGAGAACTTCAACAGTTACCTCGTCGCCAACTTCAACAACTTCACCTGGGTGATCGATGTGCTTCCATGAAAGCTCTGAAACGTGAACCAAACCATCTACGCCACCAAGGTCAACGAATGCACCGAAGTTTACGATTGATGAAATAACACCTGTGCGAACCTGGCCCTTTTGAAGCTGGTTGAGGAATGTTGTGCGTGATTCTGATTGTGTCTGCTCTAGGAATGCACGACGTGAAAGAACAACGTTGTTGCGATTCTTATCTAGCTCGATGATGCGTGCTTCAACCTGCTTACCAATGTATGGAGTCAGATCGCGAACACGGCGCATTTCAACAAGTGATGCTGGAAGGAAGCCGCGTAGACCGATGTCCACGATAAGTCCGCCCTTAACAACTTCAATAACTGTACCGACGACAACTTCGTCGCGCTCCTTCTTGCCTTCGATGTCTCCCCATGCGCGTTCGTACTGTGCGCGCTTCTTGGAAAGAATCAGGCGACCCTCTTTGTCTTCTTTCTGAAGAACGAGAGCTTCAATAATCTCACCGACTTTAACGATTGAGTTTGGATCTGCATCGTGGCGAATTGAAAGCTCGCGAGCTGGAATAACACCTTCGGTCTTGTATCCGATATCAACAAGTACTTCTTCGCGTCCAACTTGAACAACAGCACCTGAAACTAGGTCGCCATCATTGAAATTTCTGATTGTGCCTTCGATTGCTGCTAGAAAATCTTCAGCCGATCCGATGTCATTTATTGCAATTTGTGGTGTAGACAATTGAGCTCCGTAGGGATAGAAAGTAGTAGTTTCCGCTTTCGCGGCTGGAGGGCAAGGGTACGGTTTATACGCTCAGAAGGGCAAATCCATTCGTTTAGCTGAGCGTGAAAGATAGACTCAGCGACGATATGAATAGATACAAAGAGTTGTTTGCCTTCCCTCAAGTCCTCTTGCTTGGCTTAAGCGCATTTCCCGCACGCATCGCCTACGGAATGATCGGACTTGGAATATTTTTCAAGGCTGAACAAGAAACAGGTTCAGTAGCCGTTGCCGGCTTTGCCATCGGTTTGAACTCTTTAGCTGGCTCTGTGACCGCAGGACTTCGCGGATCGGTAATGGATCGCTTTGGACAGAAATGGCCAATCCGTATTTTGGTTCCAATGTATGCCACCCTGATTTTGATTCTTAATGAAATGCAAACCCGTCAATCAATTTTGGTTACCGCCTTTATCTTGGGAATAACCGCCCCTCCTATCAACCTCTCAATTCGCCCCCTTTGGAAAGACATCGTTCCAGAAAGCTATTTAAGAACAGCTTACGCATTTGATTCCTCAATGATGAGTGCAACAACTGTTATTGGTCCGGTCGTCATTACCGCACTCTCACTCTCTGCCTATCCTGGACTTGGATTAACCACAACAGCAGCTCTGATGCTCATTGGCGGAATCGCCTTGTCTTTGACCCCAGTCTCTAGGGACTGGGTACCAGAAAAGAAGGAGAAAGGTCAGCAACGTTTGTGGAGAGATCGCGCAATTCAAATTCTGATGTTTGAAGGGTGTTTCATTGGATTTGGTTGGGGTGTATTTGATGTGGCAGTTCCTGCATTTGCAACACAAGAAAATGTTCAACATAGAGTTGCATGGATCTTTGCCGCCTTCGGTTTAGCAACAATTATTGGAGGTTTGCTCGGTGGACTGGTTTCTAAGAATTTAGCGCCACTATCTGCTTTGAGAAATACATACTTAGTCTGGTTTCTCACCTGCATCCCTATCGCATTCACAAATCCTGATTGGACGATGGCGCTAGTTGGTGCATTTATCGGTCTTGTTGGTGGAGCGGTGCAAGTTTTTTACTTTGAAGTTCTGGAAGCTGTGCGACCACAAGGATCACAAACCTCCTCCCTTGGGTGGATCTGGAGCGTGGAAGGATCTTTCATGGCACTTGGTGCAGCTATCGGAGGTGTGGTCTCTGAGGAGTTCTCACCACGAGTTGGTTTAGCAATGTTGCCGATCATGATTTTATTTGGATTAATAGTTCTCACTGTTGGCAGAGGACGATTAAGTGCTGCTAATGACGTTCCGACTGAAGAAGAAGATCTGCGTGCGATTAAAGATATTTCAAACGAAGTTAAATAGTTAGTGCGCAGCCTCGTGCCAGGTAAGACCCAAGCCAGCATTAACATCTAGCGGCGCTTTCAAAGGGTATGCAGCACCCATCTCACGTCTCACCAATTCGCTGATCTTTTCCTCTTCACCTGCAACGACTTCAAGAATCAATTCATCGTGAATCTGTAGCAGTAAACGTGACTTCAACTTCTCTTTCTCAATTGCTGTTTGAACATTGAGCATTGCTAACTTAATAATGTCTGCAGCCGATCCTTGAATCGGTGCATTAAGTGCCATACGTTCTGCGACCTCACGACGTTGACGGTTGTCATGCATTAAATCCGGCAGATATCTGCGCCTTCCCATAATGGTTTCGGTATAACCAACCTTGCGGGCATCTTCAACAACGGTCTTCAAGTAATCACGGATTCCGCCAAAGCGTTCAAAGTATGTGTCCATCAACTGCTGAGCAGCAGGTGGCGAAATATCTAACTGAATAGCTAGACCATATGAAGAAAGGCCGTAAGCAAGTCCGTATGACATCGCCTTCATCTGCCGGCGCATTTCAGGATCAACTTCAGATTGCTTAACACCGAAGACAAGTCCAGCCACAGTTGCATGCAGATCTTCACCTGATGTGAAGGCGGCTAATAATCTTTCATCGTGAGAGAGATGGGCCATGATGCGCATTTCAATCTGGCTGTAGTCAGCGGTTAGCAGTGAAACATAACCCTTGCCCACGGTGAAGCAATCACGAATCTTTCGCCCCTCTTCTGTGCGCACGGGAATGTTTTGCAGATTTGGTCCTGTTGAAGACAACCGGCCTGTTGCAGCAACAGTCTGCTGAAAATGAGTATGAATACGCCCATCCTTTGCAATTTCAGCAATGAGACCTTCAACTGTCGTGCCTAATTTCTTCGTCTCACGAATACGAAGTAGTGATGTTAAAACTGGATGGCCACTCTTTTGATGCAGCCAATCAAGACTTTCAGCATCTGTCGTGTATCCAGTCTTAATCTTCTTAGTCCTGGGCAATCCCAACTCATCAAATAAAACAACTTGGAGCTGCTTAGGAGATGCGACATTGAACTCATGACCAACGGCCTCATGTGCTGCCTTAGTTTCACGGCTTACTTCACCCTCAAAGAATGCAGCTAGTTCATCTAGGCCCTTTTTATTAACAGCGATCCCGATGGATTCCATTCGGGCCAATAGATCTGCAACCGGCAACTCCATGGTCATAAAGAGATCCCATAGATTGCGCTCCTTTAACTCGCGAGTTAGTGAATCCCGCAGAGTAAACATTGCTCGGGCAGATGTTAGAAGCTCTTGTTCGGGAGTTGAAGCATTAATTGCTGACCCATCTCCATAGCGCTCCTGAATATCTTTGAGGTCTTGGCTTCTTACCCCTGGGTTAACAAGATATGCGGCCAATGATGTATCAAAGCTAATACCGGTTAGGCCGCTTATTCGCGCTAATGACTTTGCATCATGAGCAATCTTCGCCACATTTCTATCTGTTGCCCAGTCCCCCATCGTTGCTGAGTGAACTAAGAAAACATCATCTGCCGACAATGCAATGGCATAACGATGCAACTTCTCTTCTACTAATTGAAAGGCAATAGCAATATCACCTGAGTGTTGTGCAATTTTTGCTGACGCCTCTTCAGGTGTTAGAACACCCTCTGCGATCTCTGTTGCAAATAATTCGAACTCAGGTTCGGCTGTCTTTGTACTCCCCTTGAGCAAGATTGGCTTCATGCGATCTTTTAGGGTCTTGAACTCTAACTTTTCAAATAGTGGATTAGTCTTGTTCTCATCAACACCCTTCCAGGCCAAGGCATCAATACTTAAATCCAATGGAACGTTTGCGACCAGCTGAGTTAATTCGCGGTTTCGGATTACATCATTAACAGAATCGCGCAGTGACTGACCAACTTTGCCGCCCAACTTATCGATGTTGGCAATTAATTCATGCAGTGAGCCATACTCAATAATCCATTTGGCTGCAGTTTTTTCTCCAACCCCAGGAATTGAAGGCAAGTTGTCACTGGGGTCTCCGCGAAGTGCAGCAAAATCTGGATACTGCTCCGGGCTCATTCCATACTTTTCTTGGACCGCCTCCGGTGTCATACGAGTTAAGTCACTAACTCCGCGCTTGGGATAGAGCACTGTGGTCTTTTCATTTACTAGCTGAAATGAATCACGATCGCCCGTACAGATAAATACTTCGGTATTCTCACGCTCGGCTTGTTTGGAAATAGTTGCAATGATGTCATCGGCTTCAAAGCCTTCGACTTCAAATGTTGTAATGCCAAATGCCGTTACCAACTCATGCAGGTATGACATCTGCGATCTAAATTCATCGGGAGTCTTTGCTCGATTGGCTTTGTACTCAGGAAAAATCTCTGACCTAAAGGTTTTCCTTGAGACATCAAATGCCACCGCCACATGCGTAGGCTTTTCTGTTGACAGCAGGGAGAGCAACATCGTTGCAAAGCCATAAATAGCGTTGGTGTGCTGACCTTGCGCAGTTGTGAAGTTCTCCGCCGGCAGGGCGAAAAATGCGCGATATGCCATGGAGTGCCCATCGATAAGTAACAGGCGTTTGGTCATGGATGCATCGTAGAGTGCCCATTAGACTCAAGCCATGACAGAACCGGATTATCTATCAATTATTCGCGAACGTGGAAGCGGCGCCCTAGATAAAAAAATGGGCATTGAAATCACAGAAGCCTCACTTACACGTTTAGTTGGCACCATGCCCGTTGAAGGAAACACTCAACCAATGGGCATCTTGCATGGTGGTGCAAGTGTTGTTCTGGCGGAATCACTGGGCTCTGTTGGTACCCAGTTAAATGCTGGCGAGAATCGGCGAATTGTTGGAATTGATATCAACGCCACACATCACAAGGCAACTGCCAAAGGAATAGTCACAGGTGTAGCAACAGCAGTTTCCATCGGAAAAACTTTATGCTGTTGGGATATTGTCATTACAAATGAAGACGGACAGCGCACTTGCACTGCCCGTATCACCTGCATGATCCTTGCGGACCGTTAAGAGTTAGTGAGCACCTGTTCCAAGGTATGCCGCACGAACCGCTGGATCATTAAGAAGATCTGAAGCTTTAGCTTCTTTCACAACATGTCCTACCTCAAGCACATAAGCACGATGTGCGCGCTGTAGCGCCTGCTGTGCATTTTGCTCGACAAGAAGAATTGTTACGCCTGTCTTATTGATCTCAGTAATGATGTTGAAGATATTTTGAATCATTAGCGGTGCAAGACCCATAGAAGGCTCATCAAGTAGCAAAACCTTTGGACGAGACATCAGAGCGCGACCAATAGCAAGCATCTGCTGTTCTCCGCCTGACAAAGTTCCGCCAGCTTGGAATGCGCGCTCTTTCAGACGTGGAAAGAGGTGATAGACCTTTTCTAGATCTTCAGCCATTTCTTTTTTGCGATCTTTGCGGTTGTACTTACCCATTTCTAGGTTTTCCAAAACGCTCATGCCAACAAAGATTCCGCGACCTTCTGGAGCTTGCGCTAATCCAAGATCTGCACGCTTAAAGGCAGGCATCTTTGAAATATCTTCACCATTGAAAAGGATTTGCCCACTTGTTGCAGGGCGCAGGCCCGAAATAGTCTTGAGCATCGTTGTCTTACCCGCACCGTTAGCACCGATAAGAGTGACGATTTCACCTTCATTGACTACAACTGAAACGCCTTTAATTGCTTCAATCTTGCCGTAGTGGACGTGTAGATCCTTAATTTCAAGACGCATCTGCAGGAGCTCCTAAATACGCTTCAATAACGCGTGGATCATTTTGAACCTCTTTAGTTGTTCCATCTGCAATCTTTGTACCGAAATCAAGAACTACAACACGATCTGAAACACCCATAATTAATGACATGTCATGCTCGATGAGAAGCACCGTATATCCAGCATCACGAATCCGCTTGATTGTGTCTCCTAGTGCAACCTTTTCTGCTGGGTTAAAACCTGCAGCTGGTTCATCTAGAAGTAGGAGTTTTGGATTTGTTGCAAGTGCACGAGCGATTTCTAGGCGACGTTGATCTCCATATGGAAGGTTCTTTCCAAGTTGGCCAGCACGCTTTTTAATTCCCATGAAGTCGAGCAGTTCTAGTGCGCGATCAAGTGACGCCTTCTCCTCGCGACGAGATCGTGGAGTTCCAAAGATGGAGCCAACTACACCCGTCTTGGAGTGAACATCTGCCCCAGTAACAACATTTTCAAGCGCTGTAGATTCTCCGAATAGTCGAATGTTTTGGAAAGTGCGCGCAATACCGAGCTCTGTAATCTTAAAACGCTTTTTGCCAACAATAGATGCTCCTTGGAAAAGAACTTCACCGGAAGTTGGCTTGTAAACGCCAGTAATGACGTTAAATACTGTTGTCTTACCAGCCCCGTTTGGGCCGATGAGTGCGAGAATCTCGCCCTTCTTAACGACAAGATTTACTTCATTCAGGGCTGTAACGCCACCAAACTTCATGGTGAGGTTAGTTAATTCTAAGACGTTTTCACTCATTATTTGATCTGCCCTTCCCCTGATTCTTCAACAGTCTCCCAGTTTGGATCAAAATGCTCACGCTTTTTCTTAGGCAAAATTCCATCTGGGCGAAGGTTCATCATTACTACCAATGCAACACCAAAAACCAAGATACGAGGCTGGCTGAGGAAACGAATACGCTCTGGTGTGAAGGCCAAAAGCACAGCACCTAGGATTACTCCCCAGACGTTTCCGATTCCACCAAAAACCACACAGGCAAGAATAAGAATTGAAATATTTAAGTTAAATTGGTCAGGAACGATAGAAAGAATCTGTGATGCATAAATTACGCCGCCCACACCAGCAACAGCTGCGCCAAGCACGAATGCCCACACCTTGTACTTACGAGTGTTGATACCCATCAACTGAGCAACATCGTCATCTTGACGAATTGCATCCCATGCACGACCTGGACGACGAGCTGCCATACGACGAACCATCCAGATGATGAGCAGAGTGAAGGTCAACAAAACCCAGTAGTAAGGCTTTGGATCCAAGATTGTGAACTTAGCCTTAAAAATATCTGGTGGGGTTGGAATACCAGCAATACCTCGTGCTCCACCGATTGAATCAGTATTAACAGCAAAGATACGAACAATTTCGCCAAAACCCAACGTTACGATTGCAAGGTAATCACCGCGGAGGCGAAGTGTAGGTGTACCAAGAAGCACGCCAGATAACATCGCAAGACCCACACCAATCGGCATAATCTCCCAGAAGTTAAGTGATGTTTTTGTTCCAAGGATTGCCATTGTGTAAGCACCGATTGCAAAGAATGCTACGTAACCTAAATCTAGAAGACCTGACTTACCAACAACAATATTTAGGCCGATAGCCATCAGTACATACATACCAACAGGGTAGAAAAGAACTGACTGGAAATCAGAGCCTGGTGTATTGATAAGTGGGTTGTTCAAAAATGGAAGCGCGTAACAAATTGCTATAAAAAATATTGCTAGTGCAACACGGCGCCACTTTGGAGAACGCTCCCAATATTCAGCGCCCCTATCGCGTAAGTTAAGACGTGATTTCATATCAGACATTAGACCCTCGCCTGCTGAATTGATTCACCAAATAAGCCAGTCGGCTTAATGAGAAGAACCAAAACTAAAATAATGAATGAGATAACCGCTTTCCATGCCGTACCAAATACAGCACTAGACCAAGTCTCCATAAGTCCTAACGCGAAACCACCGAACAGGGCACCCTTGAGGTTACCGATACCTCCAAGGACCGCTGCGGTAAAGGCGCTAATGCCTAAGAAGAAGCCCACTTTAAAGGATGTGTTTTCGTAGACCAAAATATAGAAAAACGCTGCTGCACCTGCCATGAGGCCACCTGCAAAGAAAGTCACTGTAATAACTCGATTGATATTTACACCCATCAATGTTGAAGTGCTTTCATCCATTGATACGGCGCGAATTCCTTTACCAAGACGAGACTTGGTAATGAAACGCTCTAGAGCAAACATCATTAAGCCAGCAGCAACAATTACAATGACCTTGTCATTACGAATATCTGCTCCGGCGTAGCTAAACAAAAATGTCTTTTCCATGATGCGCGGAAATTCACGAGGGAGGGAATCTGTGATGATTCGGAAAAACTCAACTAGTGAGATTGAAACTCCAATTGCAGAAATTAATGTTGCTAGTTTTGTGGCTCCGCGCTGACGCAGTCGACGATAAGCAACGATTTCTACAAGAACGGCAGTAATGGCAGAGGCCAACATCGCAACGGCTAAACAAACAATAAGAGTCAAGATCATCGAAACACCAGTACGAGGGTCATCTTCAACTTTCACCCCCATGATTCCTGATGCAGCAACGAGTGCTGCAAAGGTTCCGATCATAAATACTTCAGAGTGTGCAAAGTTAATGAGGCGTAATACGCCATATACCAATGTGTATCCAAGTGAGATCAGCGCATAAATCGCACCAAGTGCTAAGCCATCAAAGCTTAAACCCCAAAATGCATCCCTCAGGAGTGCAAAATCCATTACTCACCTCTACTTTAAAGGGACAGAGTGGGTGGGTTTCCCCACCCACTCTGTCCGTACCTACAAGTTTCGCCTAAGCGAATTATGCCTTGATTGCTCCAAGAAGAACGATCTTTCCGTTCTTGATTACGAAGCCGTTTACATCTGCACCAGATACTTCTCCGTCAGCATCAAACTTAAGAACCTTTGAAAGACCCTTTGATGACTGAGTTGAGACGTACTTGTTGATTGATGCACGATCTGAGTTTCCTGCCTTGATTGCCTCAAGGAAGAAGTTAGCTGCATCGTATGACTCTGTTGTGTAAACACCAGGAACCATACCCATCTTTACCATTTCTGCAGCAAGCTTTGGAGATGCTGTTTCCATTGGGATAGCTGGTGCTGAAAGTAGAACACCTTCTGCAGCCTTGCGAGCAAGCTTTACGAACTGAGCGTCAAGAGTTCCATCGCCTGAAGCGAAGACAATCTTTGAACCTGAGTCACGTAGCTGCTTCACGAATACTGCTGCTTGTGAGAAGTAACCTGAGTAGATCACTGCTGTTGCCTTTGACTTCTTGATCTTCGCAATTGTTGCTGTGAAGTCAGTTGTACCTGTTGGTGTTACATCCTTACCAACAACGCGGCCTGCAAGTGTGATATCTACAGTCTTCTGTAGTCCAACTGCGTAGTCTGATGCATCGTTAACCAAGAACACCTTAGCGTTCTTAACATTTTGTGTAACCAAACGCGCAAGAGCTGGACCCTGGTAATCATCTGTCAACACTGCACGGTGGAAAATTGACTTTCCGAAAGTTGGAAGTGTTGGGTTTGTTGCTGATGGTGTGATGATTGGTAGACCTGCAGATAGGTAGACAGGTAGTGAAACCTTTGATGCGCCTGAGTAAGCAGGACCAACTAGTGCAACTACGCACTCTTCAGCTGCAACCTTAGGTGCGATTGGACCAGCAACTGCTGGATCTCCCTGGTCATCTACTTCGTAAACAACTGGATCAACATTTGCTGACTTATTTGCTGCAAGGAACTTCTTTAGTGCGAACTTAACACCGTTAAGCTCGTTGATTCCTAGTGCTGCTTCTGGTCCTGTTAGTGGACCCTGGTATGCAATCTTTAGCTTGCTTGAGCAAGCAGCTGACGCTGACGGAGCGAATGCAACGAATGATGATGTTGCGATTGCTACAGCAGCTACAACCGCGAGAACGCGATTCTTCTTCATATGTAGTGCCTTTCCTGTTCTTGTGTCCCGGGACAGGGAGGCTGAAAGAGTAATGGAGTAGGTAAGGGTTAGACAAGGCAGATTCCCGCTTGGATTGTCTCGGTTTCGTTATAAAATGGGGCTTTTGGTATCAAACAATGAGACAACCCCGAGGGTTATTTGTCAGGGACCGCGTTGGGATTTATAACCGCCTCAGCCACATCCTTCATTGACATACGTCGATCCATGGCAGCTCTTTGAATCCATGAGAATGCTTCTGGCTCTGAAAGATTAAGAGCCTTCATCAGAATTCCCTTGGCGCGGTCAATCAATTTACGAGTTTCAAGTCGATCATGAAGGTCTGCAACTTCATCAGCTAAAGATCTCATTTGCAGATGCCTACTGATTGCAATTTCGATAGCTGGCATTAAGTCACCAATCGTAAATGGCTTAACGACATATGCCATCACACCTGCATCACGTGCTCGGTCTACTAACTCTTTTTGTGAAAAAGCGGTGAGCATCAAAACTGGAGCTATCTGAATAATTCTTTCTGCAGCTGTTATCCCATCAAGAATCGGCATCTTCACATCAAGAATTGCAAGATCAGGTTTATGTTCTATGGCAAGATCAATTGCCTCTTGACCATTGGTAGCTTCGGCAACGACTTCATATCCAGCACCTTGTAACATTTCGACAAGGTCCATCCGAATTAAGGCTTCATCTTCGGCAACAAGGATTCGAACACTCATGTTCAATTCATCCCTTCACAAAAACTTCCAGAGTGCCCCGAGTCGGACTTGAACCGACACTGTGCAGTGTTTGAGACTGCCCTCTCTACCGTTGGAGTACCGAGGCCTTCGTGTGAGCAATCTTAGCGGTAAGCAGCAACCACTCCACCAACAGCATCTCCTACGCGGTGAACGCGCATTGCATTGGTTGAACCAGGAATTCCCGGAGGTGAGCCGGCAACAATGATGACGTTTTCGCCGACTTTGGCACGAGCTGATTCAATAAGAAGAGTATCTGCCTGCTTCACCATTTCATCGGTGTGCTTCACCATCGGTGTGATTTCTGGTTCTACTCCCCATGACAAAGCAAGACGATTGTAGGTACCGACCTCTGGGGTAAATGCAAGAATTGGAATAGGCGAACGCAAGCGAGCCATTCGACGGGCAGAATCTCCTGATTGAGTAAAGGTAACTAAGTACTTAGCACCAACAATTGAGCCAACTTCAGCAGCTGCGCGAGTAATTGCACCACCCTTTGTCTTTGGTGTTGTGCGAAGTGGACGAATCATTTCAAATCCACCCTCTTCTGTGCGCGCAATTATGCGTGCCATTGTTGCAACAGCTTCAATTGCAAAGGCACCAACAGATGTCTCACCTGAAAGCATCAAAGCGTCCGCCCCATCTAAAACAGCGTTTGCGCAATCTGTTGCTTCAGCTCTAGTTGGTGAAGAGTTTGTAATCATTGAATCAAGCATCTGAGTCGCAACGATTACTGGTTTGGCAGCTTCGCGTGCAAGTTCAATACAACGCTTCTGGACCAGCGGGACATCTTCAATAGGAAGCTCAACACCTAAATCACCACGTGCAACCATGATGCCGTCAAATGCTGCAACGATCTCTTCCAGATTTTCAACCGCCTGAGGCTTTTCAATCTTTGCAATTACCGGCACACGGATTCCGACCTCATCCATGATCGTATGAACATCATCAACATCTGCAGCATTTCGAACAAATGAAAGTGCGATGAAATCTGCACCAGCTCGAAGGCCCCAACGCAGATCTTCCTTATCTTTTTCAGACAGTGCTGGAACAGAGACAGCAACACCCGGCAAGTTAATGCCCTTGTTGTTGCTCACAGCCCCGGGCTGAATAACTTTTGTAACTACATCGTTTCCCTTAACTTCAACAACTTCAACAGTTACTTTTCCATCATCAATCAGGATGCGATCTCCTGGTGAGCAATCTCCAGGTAA
>Ga0208942_1000367_pt1 | contig 18846 bp, 20 predicted proteins | sample GreLakmeSU08MSRF_FD_187704 | JGI IMG/M metagenome (GOLD analysis project Ga0208942, IMG submission 187704) | Freshwater lentic microbial communities from great Laurentian Lakes, MI, USA - Great Lakes metaG SU08MSRF (SPAdes) | ecosystem: Environmental > Aquatic > Freshwater > Lake | place: Great... | reverse complement strand
TGCTGGAATGGAAAAAGGCCAGCGAGCTTACCGCAGCCGGCGACAAGTCAGCGCTGCAAGTGTTCGTGCAAAAGCGGCTCGCGGAGTTCTGGAAGGATGAGGAGGACGAGCCTGGCGTCGTGCTCGGCGGCGCTGACTATCGCTTCGCGGACTACGCCAACGGCGAAGCGTGGGAGGGAGAGGTGCATCGCTTCCTCACCATTGACCGCCAGCGCGATCACCGATGGGCAGCGTGTCGCGCATGGAAGTCGGACGGCTCATCGCGCCTGCTTTGGTTCGGGAAGATACTCACCACGGAAGGATGCCGCGAGTTGCAACAGCGCATAAAGGTCGCGGACTGGGCGACGTTTCAAGATGCGCAATACGAGACCGGCGAAGTGTATGACGAGTGTGCGCGCTACGGGTGGACGGCGCTGCACGGCTCAGGCGATAGCGGCTTCACGCACAACCCGCCCGGCAAAAAGCCAGTGCGGAAAATTTACTCCACGCTCAAGCAAGCGCAGGCACCGGGCGGCGGGCGTGCGCGCTACGTTTTCTTCGCGAACGAGGGCGGCAAGGACATTCTCGCCAAGCATCGCGGCGGGCACTCGGCAACGTGGGAGATACCGGACGACGCTGGCGTGGACTACCACACGCACATCAATTCCGAAATTAAGAAGGACGTGATCCAGAAAGTGACGAAGCAAATCATCCGCCGATGGTGCCGCATCGGGAGCAGACCGAATCACGGCTGGGACTGCGAGGTGATGCAAATCGTCGCCGCTCTCATCAAGGGCGTGATCGCCGCGCCCGTGTCGGAGGCGGAGAAAAGTGTTGACGCTACGGCATCGGCAACGTAAAAGCAACGCACATCTTCTGCGTTGCGAGCGCAAAACAATCCCGGCGGCTTGGCCGATCCGTCCCGCGCTCGCAACGTGGGCGGTGGCTTTTACAAAATGAACACCACAAATACAAAACAAGCGCCGCTTCCTGACTGGTATCTTTCAGCAGAGAAGCGAACCCGCAGGATGGATAAGTCGGACAACCGCTTCGGCCTTGCGGCTCCATCGCAATGCGATGCGCGCGTGCAGAAGCAAACAGCCTGCGCCGCCTTTGACGCTGCCACTGAGTTATTGCAACGCGGCGAGAAAAGCCAAGCCATTGAAGTATTCGCCGAGGCATTCGTGCTCGCGATGGAAACGCCGACTCACAATTAAACGATGACCATCAACCCAAAATTCCGCTCACTCATTCCACCGCTCGCGCCGGAGGAACTTGCGCAACTTGAAGCCAACATCCGCGCAGACGGCTGCCGTGACCCGCTTGTGACGTGGCGCGACATGCTCATTGACGGCCACAACCGTTACGACATTTGCACGCGGCACGGCATCGCGTTCAAGACGTTTTCCAAATCGTTTCAGGACGAGGACGAGGCGCAGGTGTGGATTATCCGCAACCAGTTTGGGCGACGCAACATCACGCTGTCGTCACGCTGCGAACTGGCCGAGAAGCTGGCCGAGGCGTTGAAACCGAAGGCGGAAGCGAGCTACAAAGAGAATGTAGGCAGGCCGTCTAAATCGTCGCCAAAATTGGCAACGATTTCCAAGGTTGACACCCGCGAACAGGCCGCAAAGGAAGCAGGTGTATCTCACGGATCACTCGCCGCCTTTCGATACCTGAAGGACAACGCCGAGCCGGAAGAACTGGCAGAGCTAAAGCGCGACCCAAACGCCAAGCTCCACAAGGTCGTCAAGACGGTGAAGGAGCGGAAACAAAAGGCGGCACGCCAAGAGAAGCGCAACGATGCCGCAAAGGACGTGAAGCTCGACAATCGCATCATCATCGGCGACTTCCGCGCACACGCGGACAAGATCGTCGACGGTTCGTTGTCGCTCATCTTCACCGACCCGCCGTATGACCGCGAGGCGTCCAAGATGCTTCCCGCGCTGGCGGAGTTCGCCGCGGCCAAGCTCGCGGACGGAGGCTCGCTGATTTGCTACGTCGGCCAGACGCAACTGCCAGCGGCAATGGACGCGCTACGGCTTCACTTGCGCTACTGGTGGACGATTGCTTGCGTCCACGCGGGACGCTCAACCGTGATGCGAGAATACGGCATCAACGCTGGGTGGAAGGCCGTGTTGTGGTTTGTCAAAGGAACACGCGACGACAACAGCATCATGGTCAATGACGTGATGAGCGGTGGTGAGGAAAAGACGCACCACGACTGGCAGCAATCGCAAGGCGAGGCGGAATACTGGATTGAGAAACTGACCCCGAAAGACGGCATCGTGTGCGATCCGTTCCTCGGCGGCGGCACAACAGCGGCAGCGGCAGAAAAGGCAGGCAGGAAATGGATCGGCTTTGAGATTGATCCGACCACGGCTGCAATCGCTGGGGCACGAATCAGCGGCAAATGACCAGACGGTTCGCCACCTATGTGACATGCGCGCGTTGCGGCGCGAACCACACGGCGGAAAGCGCATTCCAGAGATGGGTGCGCGAGAACCCCGCGCTTGATTCTAGCGACGGTCACGTTGTCAGCGACTTCGATTTTTTCGTGCATCGCTTTATGACCCCGACCGGAGGCCGCGCAATTCAAGCGGTGATGTTTCTGGAAGTGAAAACAAACTGGGCAGAGATGCGAATATCGCAGCGCAAAAGTCTAAGCATCGCCCGCCAGTTAATCCAGAACAGAAGAGGATTAGAGCGACTGCACGAAGTCACAGATGGAATTCGAGGGCCGACGATCCGCGTTTGGAATTTCGGCGGGTTCGAGCTTCGATTTAGCGGCGAAAGTCCGACAGACTCCGACCGGATTACATGGAGCGGAAAAAAAATAAGCGCGGAAACTTTGGAAAGGCTTCTGCGCTTCGACATTGATCCGCAAACACTCAGGCCAATTGACTGGAGAGCAAACCACCACAGACCGGAGCAGACGATCCCGCTCAACTTCCACTAGAGCGCAAGCCGCCCTCAGTTTTGACACCGCTGCCTTGGCATGGCCGACCTCTCCATCACCGCCGCTTCCGTCATCCCTTCCGCAAACGCAGTCATCGCCATCGGCACCGCTGGCGCAACCATCGTCGCGGGGCAGAGCCTCTACATCGACACCGCGAACAGCAACGTGCTGAAGCTCTACGACGCGGACGGCTCGGCGCTCACCTCCACGATGGCGGGCATCGCCCTCGGCGGCGCGGCCAGCGGGCAACAGGTGCGCTACGTGACGCAAGACCCCGCGCTTGTGCTCGGCTGCACGATGGTAGTCGGCGACACCCTTTGGGGCAGCGACACCGCAGGCGGGCTGACAATCACTTTCGCGGAACTGGAAGCTGGCGACTACATCACCTGCGTCGGCGTCTGCACGGTTGTCAACAGCGCGATCAACTTCAAGATGATTCCGGCTGGCGCGGTGAAGGCGTAGTTTGACACCGCCGAAAAGGCGTGAGCATTGACGCCGAATTTATCCTCGCCCTTTTGCGAGTCATCAAACTTCGCGGGCGAGACGTGATCGAAACCGTCTTTCTCGGCGAGTTCTCAATCGTGAGCGGACAGGGCGGCGGCAAGCTGGTGAACACCTCAGTCGGCGGCAAATCCTTTTCCTTTTCGCTCCCGGCAAGCATGTCGAGCGACGCACTCATGATCGCTTGTGACCGCGCACTGAGGCAGTGGGATTCGCTCGACGCCACGCAGCGCGCATTGCTTTTTACGACCCGCAAACAGTCCACCGTGCGGGCATCGTTCTAAGCTATGGCATCGCTCGTTGACCCTCAAGGCTTCCCGGTTTCATCGAAACTTCTGCACGCTGCGCAGAAGAATACCGGCGACCGCCCCTATTGGCGCGACGGCATCCGCGACACAGAGAAGGACATCCCGTTCCAAGACTGGCGCACGGTCGTTTCCTACAGCCGCCGCCTCTACGCCAATGACGGACTCGTAAAAGGCGCGATTGACCAGATGGCACAGCACGCCGTGGGGCGCGCGTGGAACCCGAATTACACCGGCGAAGATGCCGAGTGGGGCAAGGAAGCCGAGCAATGGCTCACCGAGGAATGGTTCGGCGTGTGTGACGTGCGCGGCGACCAGTGGGACTTCAAGACCTCGCTTTTTAACGACTCCGTGGCGCTCGACGTTGACGGCGATTTCCTTGTCATCCTCACCGAGACCGAGGGCGGCTTCCCTGCGATTCAGCATCTGCCGGCGCACAAACTCGGCATCCGCGACACCAACAAGACGACCGTGGAGAAAGGGCCGCTGCGTGGATTCCGTATCGAGCAGGGCATCATCCTGAACGACCTCAACCGCGTCGTCGGCGTCCGCATCCTCGGCGAGACGGAAAAGGACGACCGCGACGTGATCGCGAACGACTGCATTTTTTGCTTCAACGCCACGCGCGCAGACCAGATTCGCGGACTGCCTACATTCTCGCACGCCATCAACGAACTGCGCGACGCTTGGCAGTCGCAGCAGTGGGAGCAAATCACGCACCAACTCGCGTCGTCCATCGGCCTCATCGAGCACAACGAACTCGGCGCGGCAGACCCGAACGACCCCGGCACCGTGCTTGGCGAGACCGGCACGAACGAAGAGACTTTTACAAGCAAGCGCATGGAGGGCGGCATGATTCGCTACTTCAAGGCGGGCAGCGGCGCGAAGCTCGAAGAGTTCCTGAGCAACAAGCCCGGCCCCGCATGGGAGGCATTTCAAGAACGCATCTTCAAGAAAGCCCTCGTCGGCGCGTGCTGGCCGTATGCGCTGTGCTGGCCGGGCGCGGGACTCACCGGGCCTGCGGAGCGTTCGCAAATCGAACTTGCGCGCGCAACCATCCTCGACCGGCAAGAGCTGCTTCAATCGGTGGCACTGCGCGAGATCCGTTACGCACTGAGCAAGGCGATGAACATCGGGCGCATCTCGCGCTCGACGGACTGGTGGAGGTGGAAGTTCACGCTGCCGCCGAAGTTCAGCATCGACAACGGCAGGGACGGCCAATCACGCCGCGAGGACTACAAGCTCGGTCACAAGAATCTGCGCGGCATCCTCGGCGAGCAAGGCATCGCATACGACCATCATCGCCGCGAGCGGAAGGGCGAAGTCACAGACCTGCTATCGGACGCGCTGGAAGTGGCGAACGAAAAGGAAGTGCCGTTCGGCCTGGTGCTTTCGCTCATGCAACAGCAGACGGCAACGGCGAGCGTTGGCGGCGGAATGAACGGGCAACCCGTGGCAGATCCGAATGACCCCGCGCCGGAACCCGCGCCAGTGGTTACGCCGCCCCAAGTTTGACACCGCGCGAAAAGAAAATGGGCCGCACCTACGCATTCCGCACAACCTTCGCATCCGGCGCGATTAACACGGACGCGCGCACTATCAGCGGCGTGAGTGTTATCACGGAAGGCCCGGCGCTAGGGCACGGAGTGATGATAGACGCCGAGAGTCTGAGCACCGTCAAGACGTGCGCGGAGACTTACGGCGGCGGGCTGAAAGTGAAGATGAATCACCGCAGCGGCGCAGATGCCATCGTGGGCAGGCTTTCAAGTTTCCGAATTGAAGGCCAGCAACTCCGCGCGGACTTGCAGCTTTTGAGGTCGCATCCGCAAACGGCGATTGTCTTGGAAATGGCGGAGACGATGCCGGAATCCTTCGGACTGAGTATCAGCTTTTCCGGCGCGCTGGAAGGCGAGGAAGGCGAGACGCAGTTCATGCGCTGCCTCGAAATCTACTCGTGCGACATCGTGGACTCACCCGCCGCAAACCCTAGCGGCCTCTTCTCTAAATTTGACACCACCAACAATCAACATCCTAAACCCATGATCATCGAAACTCCCGAATACCTCGCACTCATCGCCGAACACAAGATCGCGTGCGAGCAGGGCGTGACGCTCAAGGCCAATTTTGAGGCGCTCACCGCCGAGAAGACCGACCTCAGCGCGAAACTTTCCGAGGCTTCAACCAAACTGAAGGACGCCGACACGGCGATCTCTGAACTCAAAGCCTCGATTGAAAAGACGGCGGTAGAACATGCCGCCGCTCTTTCCGACTTCGACAAAAAGGTGAGCGCCAAGGCCGCGACGATGCTCGCGCAGACTGGCACCACGCCAGTCGTCATCGGCAGTCCCGCCGCACCGGAGCCTTCCGCAATCCTCACGCAGTTCAACGCAATCACCAACCCCATCGAGCGCGTCCGGTTCTATCGCGCAAACAAGGTCGCAATCGACGCCACGTTCTCCAAGTAACAATCACCCATAAACCCACATGCCTTACACTAATCTCAATATCGCCCGCCTCGCGAATGCCGCGCTGGAGGGCTTCGTCAAAGAGCTTCTGCCGCTCAATGTTTTCTCGCGTTCCTACTCGCCCGATGTAGTCGGGCGCACTCAGGGCAACGTCGTCCTCGTCCCGCTCATCGGTGGCCTCGTTGCCACTACGTTCGGCGGCACCTACGCCATCACGACCTTTGCCAAGAGCGTCGTGACCGTCACAATTAACCGCCACAAGATTGTGCCCATCGGCCAAACCGACTTGGACGCCATCAACAACAGCGATTCTTCGCTGGAGGCGTTTGGCTTCCAGCAGGGCGCGGCGCTGGCGCAGGCGGTTATGGAGGACGTGCTCACGCTCGTCACCACGGCAAACTTCACTTCCGTCACGACCTCGCTCGCGGCGAATCTGAACGTGCCGCATCTCCGCGCCGCTCGTCTCGCGCTCAACCAAGCCAACGCTCCCAAGTCGCCACGATTTGCGCTGCTCGACGCGGTGGGCATGGATGCGCTCTTGGGTGTCACGAACTTCGTGCAGGCTCAGATGTTCGCAGACCAGAACGTCCTCACCGAGGGCAAAATCATGCGTGCGCTCGGGTTCGACTTCTACGAACTCAATTCGAGCTTCGTTTCCGCCGCCTCGGTGAACGCCTTCATCGGCCACGGCTCGGCAATCGCAATCGCGATGCGCTACCTCGCACCGCAGCGTCCCGAGGAATACGACAACGCGCAAGCTTACAGCGACCCGACGACGGGCGCGACGGTCGGCCTCCGCGACTTCTACGACCCGGCCACCGGCACGCGATACATGGCGCTGGAGTGCAACTACGGATACTCCGCTGGCATCACCAACGGCGCGCGCATCATCAAGCGTGACGACTAGCCTTTAGGCTGGATAGTTCATACAGGAGCGCCGAACTCAGCAACGGGTTCGGCGCTTTTGTGTCTTGACGTGGCGACGATGAAACCGTAAAACGCAGGCTTATGAATGCCCATCCCGCAGACTCTCCGCCGCCCGTGTCGTCATTGGAACCTCTCAGGGATGGGCCGGAACCGGGCGGCACGGGCGCGCGGACTCCGCTGATTTCCCTTTGCATCATCGTCGGCAACGTCGAGGAATACATCGTTCGTTGCCTCGAATCATTCGCGCCCATTGCGGATGAAATCGTGGTTGTCCGCGCCATTGGTTGCGCTTGGCCGGACGCGACGCTCGACATCGCCCGCGACAAGTTCGGCGCAATCGTCGGCGAGTATCGCAACGCATCCGGGCACGAAGATTGGCCCCACGTTGACAACTTCGCCGCCGCGCGCCAACTTTGCTTCGACCTCGCGACCGGCACTTATTGTTTTTGGTGCGACACGGACGACATCCTGTTGAGCGGCGCGGAACTCATCCGCGAATTCGCGCAGCACGGCGCATATACATGCTTCATGTTTCCATACGCCATCCATGGCAAAGGGCTGGCGGTGCCGCGTGAGCGCATGATGCTGCGCGGCTCAGGCAAATGGGTTTGCCCGGTGCATGAGCATTTCGAGTTTGCGATTCAGCCGGTGCAGGCAATCGAGGATGAGCGCGTGGTGATTCAGCATCTCCCGCATCACGAAAAGACGGGCAGCAACGACCGCAACCTCCGCATCCTCCGCAGCATCCCCGAAGCCGAAATGACGACCGGGCTGCTTTACCATTTGCACATCGAGCTTCTCGTCATCGGCGACGTCGAGGGCAGCGTGGAGGTGGCGAAGAAGGTGCTCGCTTGTGACGACCTCGGAAGGCCGGAGCGCATGGAGCTTTTTATGAACTTAGCTCAAGTGAGCGAAGACCCGCGACAGAAGGAGGCGCTGTATCATCAAGCCTACGCGTCCGACCCACGCCGGCGCGAGCCGCTGCTCATGCTGTGCAACAACGCGATGAACAACTGCGAGGCGGACATAGCCCTCGCGTTCGCGCGGCAGATGATGGCCACCGACAGACCGGACGTGAAGGAATGGAACGAAAGGGCCGCGCTTTACGAATGGCTCGGTGACGACATCTACGCGCAGGCACTTCGCGCGAATCGCATGTATCCGCAGGCGGAAATCGTTCGGCAGAACCGATTCAATACGGAAGGCGGTGCTCGCATCTCGCTCGTCCACGCCACGCGCGGCAGGCCAAAGCAGGCGGCGCTTGCGCGCAAGGTATGGCTCGACGCGGCGGCGCACCCCGAAAGCATCGAGCACATCTTCGTTTTCGACACGGACGACACCGCTAGTCATTGCCTGCGTCGCTTCCATCACAGCGAGATGCCAGCGGGCGGCGGATGCGTGGCAGCGTGGAACCGTGGTGCAGGCGTCACACAGGCACCCGTCATTGTCCAAATGTCGGACGATTGGACGCCGCCGCATAAATGGGACGACCTCATCATTGAACGAATCGGCGACCCATTCGAGCAGCGCGTGCTCGCAGTGAGTGACGGGCATCGCACGGACACGCTGCTATGCATGGCGATTTGCACGCGGAAGTTCATCACGGAGTCGGATGCGTTTCTTTTCCATCCGTGGTTCACTGGCGTCTATTCCGATAACTGGTTCACGCATCGCGCATACGAGCGCGGCGCGGTCATCGAGGCGCGCGACCTTGTGTTCAAGCATCATCACCCGGCATTCGGTGCCGACAATATGGATGCGACCTATGCGCAGCAGAACGCGCCCGCGCGCTACGAGGAAGGCAAAGCCATCTTCGACGAACTCCTGCAAGGCCGCGACTGGTCAACCGTGCCCGGCTGGTTCAACTATTACGGCTTCTACGGCTCAATTGCAAAGCGTCTGCAAGACGGCGACACCATCGCGGAGATTGGCGTGTGGATGGGGCGGTCGATTATTTTCATGGCGCAGACGCTCAAGCGCATGGGTAAGCGCGTGAAGATTTACGCCGTGGACACGTTCAAAGGCGAGGCAGGCCAGCCGGAACACGTCGAGATTGTGAAAGCCCACGGCGGCAGTCTGCGCGCCGTATTCGAGGCGAATCTCGCCCGGTGCGGAGTCGCTGACATGGTGCAAATCATCGAAGGCGACAGCGCCGACAGCGCCGCGCAGGTGCCGGACGGTTCGCTCGCCTTTGCCTACATCGACGCCGCGCACGAATACGAAGGCGTGAAGCGCGACATCCTCGCGTGGAAGGGCAAGGTGAAGCCGGGTGGCATTTTCGCCGGCCACGACGCGCAGCATCCGCCAGTGATGAAAGCCGTGGAGGAACTGCTACCCGGCGCGGCAGTCATGCACCCTTGCTGGATTAAGCCGCTATGATTCTCTCCATCCTCACGCCCGCCGTGCCCTCGCGAATGGCTCAACTTGCGAAGCTCTGCGACGAACTCGCGCGGCAAATCGGCGGGCTTGCCGTGGAGCACTTGACCCTGCTCGACAACAAGCGCCGCACTGTGGGAGAGAAGCGCGATGCCCTCCTGCGCGCGGCACGGGGCGCATACGTCGCGTTCGTGGACGATGACGACTGGATCTCGCCGGACTACGTTGCCGAGCTTGTGAAGGCGGCGCGGGAAGGGCCGAACGTGATCACCTTCAATCAGCATTGCACAGTCAACGCGGTGCAGTTCGAGGTGCAATTCAAGCTCGGCAATCCGAATGAAGCGCCGAACGGAGTGAGCACGATCAAGCGCAACGCCTGGCACGTCTGCGCGTGGAGACGAACGCTGGCGATTCAGTCGCGATTCCCGGCAAGCAACTACGGCGAGGACTGGGCATTTGCCGCACCGCTCTGCGCGATTCCCGGCCTCCGCGAGATACACATCTCGAAGCTCCTGCACTACTATCGGCACAGCAGCAAGACGACCGAGGCACCGCCGCCGTAGTTTGACACGGCGCGGAAAGTGTGACCTTTTCGACGCTTTCCGCAGCGGGCCTCAAGACGGCAATGCAGACCTCGCTACTCGGCGAGAGCATCACCTTGCGCGGCGACACCTACCGTGCCGTCATTGACGACGTGGTAGCATCGGAGATGTTCGCAGCGGGCGGCGCGATTCCAAGCGAACCGATTTCAATCACGATCAAGACGCAGACCTTCCAGCCTGACATCGGCCTCGGCGAGCGCGTGACGGCGCGCAACCGCAGCTACACCGTGCGGCAGATCACGCGGGACGAAATCAGCATCACGCTTATCGCCGAGCACACGGCTAAAAGGTAATGCTTCAAGTCAGCATCAATCTCGATGACTCAGGACTGCGGAACCTCATGGCGCAATGGATGGTGAAGAAGCGCAAAACTATCGAAGAAGGGCTTCTCATCGCGTCTCGCGCGCTTTGCAAGGCGTTCATGGATCTCAGCCTTCCGCGCGACAACCTCAAGATGGAGCGCGCTGTGATGGGTGATGTTTCCCGCGCTTACGCTTCTATGTCCAAAATCTATCTGGACATCCGCAGCCGAGACCCCGAGGGCGCGGAGGCGTTTTGGTATTTTCAGAAGATTGGCAAATACGCCACCGCGCAGAAAATCATGGCGGCAGATTCGCCGACATATTCTGACCTCAAGATTCAGCCATTTGACGGCGGAGCAGCGCACAAGGCGGCACGCGGTGCACGCGGGCATGTGCCGAAAGGCGCAAAGCCCGCATTCGTGGTGAAAAACCACGGCAAGCTTTCCAAATACATCGCGAGCAAACAGGCAAACGTCGGCATGGTGAAGGCCGGATGGTTGGCAGCTTGGCGCGACCTCGGTCGCGTGCGTGACGTGCCGCAATGGGTGCGGCGCATCAAAGGCGACACGCTCGGCAGTTCAGAAAAGCAATTCACTGGGCAAGCGAGCAAGCGCATCTTCATCCACAACGCCGTGCGGCACGCAGACGAAGCAATGGACTTTCGGCAGCAGTCCTCGATTGAAGACGTCGCGGCGGATCGGCTTGCCAAGTTTTTTAAAATCCAGCTTGAACTACTTCAACCCAAATGAGCGAACCGCTAAAATACAAAGCCGAAACCGCCGTTGCCTCCTACCTCGGCACCGTCGCCGCTCAAAACGGGCACGTCATTTTCAAAGGGCAGAACCCCGGTGAGCAGACGCCGCCGTGCATCGTCGTCTCAGTTGGCAGCGTAGCGGAGGCATTCGCCGACGCGCTACCGAAGCGCATTCAGATCGCCGTCGAAATCATCTCGCCGATTGACACTGACCAGAATCAGGACGGCATCGCAGGCGCAACGAACGACCGTGCGCTGAACTGGAGCGCGCACCGCTCGACCGTGCAGGCCATCGAAGCCGCAATGCAGGACGTGGTGGCGCTGCAAACCCACGCGAACAAGGGCAACCTCTCGACCTCGCGACCCGTCACGGGCTTCTACGTTTACGACGTGGAGGAGGAAAGTCAGCAGAGCAATTACGCTGGTGCGGAGCGGATGCTCATCAGCGCACTCGGCTACGTGCTGACGGCGGAAGCAGCGGACAACTGACCGTATTTTGACACCGCTGCCTTGGCATGGCAGCAATCGCAATCACAGCCGGAAGCGTTATTCCGTCGAGTTCAGCCGTCATCAAATACGGCGTAGCAGGCGAAACGATCACGGCAGGGCAGGTGCTTTACGTCGAGGCGATCACGCTGCTCCTCAAGCTCTGCGACGCCAATTCCACGGCGTCAATCGCCACGGCTGCGGGCATCGCCACGAACGGCGCGAGCGTCAATCAGCGTGTGTATTACTGCACCGAGGACACGGGCGGATTCGCCATCGGCGCGACGATCCTTTCCGGCGACACGCTTTGGACTAGCGGCACGGCAGGCGGCATCACCAAGACCGGAGCGGACAACGTGAACCCGGTTTATGCGACCGTGCTCGGCGTGATGACTTCAACCACCCTCGCCCGAATCAAGATCGTGGCGGGAGGACTCATCGCTTAAATTTGACACCACTCACCCTATAATATGGCTGCAAAAACTCACGGCACCGCATTTTACTTTGGCATCGACGGCGCATACCTCGGCGCGAGCGCGCAAATCATGTCCATCTCGCTCGCCAAATCGGACAAGATTAACGAGTTTGTCACCAACAACTCCGGCCAAGTCGCTTCCTCAATCCACGACGACCAGACCGACACGCTGGAGGTGACGTTCACTTTTGCCAGCGGCTACACCCGCCCGGTCATCGCCGCCAAAATGACCCTCTCGGCAACCGCGCAGTTCGACGGCGACTACCGTGTCGATAATTTCACGGAAACCAAGGCATCGAAATCCTTTGTCGAGGGCAAGGCTTCTCTCGTAAAGGACGAATACCTCACGCTGTCTTAAAGATGTGGCCGAGGAACGCCTCTACCATTCCATCGTTGCCGACGCAGCCTGCGCAGCGGGGCGGCACGTAGTTTGCGGCAGGACGCTAAAGCCGTTCTGCCTTCTCCATTCGTTCCAACTTTCGCAGTTGGAAAACAAGCTGTGGACTGGCGAGGAACCTGAGCTGCACGAACTGAGCATCGCCGCGCAAATCTGCGCATCAGACGAGCCGGTGCTGGACTTCGCGGATGACGCCGAGCATTTCGACATGGAGACGGAGCTTGCCAAGTGGCGAGCCTACATGCGCCTATGTGCATCCTCGCCGATGATGAAGGAACGCATCACCGCGACCGTCTCACTGAACGAATACGGCGCACCCGTGGAGCTTTGGTGCACCGCCTTCCTGATGACGAAGCTGCGCATTGACGAGCGCCGGGCATGGCGGATGCCCTACGGCCTTGCATGGTGGTATGTGCAGGCCGCGCACGAACAGGAGACCGGCGAGACCTACATTCTCACCGAAGAAGAACTGGCGCACATGGACGAGCAGAGCACACCCGAAGCCCTCGCCGCGCGTGAGGAGTTCGACGGAAACGCTCGCTGGATTGTCGAGAACTTGAAAGACCCTGCTGCGCGCACGGCGATGCTAAAGCAACTTTCAGAAGGCACCCTCGCGGGCGACTGGAGGGCTGAATATGTCTGACGTGCGCGTGACGATTGGCGCGAACTCCGCGCAACTGGAAAGCGAATTTGATAAGGTCAAGAACTCCGCGCGCGGGCTGAAGAAAAGCGTCGGCGATGTGGGCGGTGTGCTCGAAGGAGATCGCCGCGTCGAGAACAAGATGACGGCATTCGTGGAGGGATTCAAGAGCGCGGAGAACGGCGCGGACTTGCTCGCTAACACGATGGGCAACCTCGGCGACGTGTTTAAGACGAGCCTCGGCGTCGGCGTCGGTCTCAACGTGGGCGCAGCGTTGGTTGGGATGTTTTCAAGCGCGATCACTGAGTGCGAGAAACTTGAAAAAAGCGCAGAGGCAACCGGCAAGGCAATCAGAGACGCGGTGGCTAGCAAGGACATGGGACAAATTTCTGAGGCAATGAAGGCCGCCGATGAGGAAATGAAAAAGCTTAAGGAGCGCGCGAATTCGTGGATTCCGTCGCTCGCGCCAATGGAGGGGATGCAGGCAGAAGTTCGTTCGGGACAGATTGACTTGGCAAGAGAATATATCGTTCTGATGAAACAGCAGAACGAGATTCAGACCCTCATCAACCAGGGGCACATCGAAGAGGCTGATCTATTGGCTGAAAAATACAGGCTGGCAAGAGAGATTGCAGCCGCCAATAAGAACCCATTCCCAACTGACTGGCAGCAAAAGGATAGAATTCGCCAAGTCGAGGAAGCTGGCGCGTTGCGAGTTGAGGCGATCAAGGACAAGCCAATTAAGGAGGCGAGAGACAAAACAAACAAAGAAGCGTCGGACAAATACAATAAGGAGTGGGCACAGAAGGAGAAAGACATCGCCGCCGAGCAGGAGGCAGTGGAACAATTCAACGAATGGAAAGCGGACCAAGATGCAGCTGCACTAAAGCAAGAGCAGGACGACGAAGCCAAAGCCCTAAAGTTAGGCATGGAAGCGTTTGGGCGACATGAGGCCGAAAAAACACGCATCGCCGAGGAAGCCGAAAAAAAACGACTCAAAGTAATCGAAGACGCTGACAAGCTCGCGCTCGAAGGAAAAAAGGAATGGCTGAAGGAGAACGAGGGCATTGTTAAAAAAGGCGAGCAGGAACAGAAGCAGCGTGACGACAGGGCAATGCAGGCACTGCAAGGTGGTGGTGGGTTGCAGGCACTACAGGCGCAGCGTCTAAGCGATAGGCAGGCAGAAGCCGCTAGGGATAAGGCGGCGGGTATTGCGGCGCGCGATGAGATCCGGCGCAAGTTTGACGGCGATGCAACGAAGATGACTAAGGCGGAGATCGACGCTGTGAAAAATCGGATACTCGGAGAAAAGCAGTTGGACAAAAAGAAAATCGAGGATGCGATTGCTGGCATCCCGAAAATTGAAGCTGAAATCGCGAAACTCGTGGCTAAACTAGGAGTCAAATGAGCGCAACAATCCACGGCGGTTCTGAGCTATATTCGCTGGTCGAGCAGCCCGGCTCATCGTTTACCACGACGCGCGCAGGATTCGACACGGGGCGGCGGACGTTCAAGTGCTGGCAGTCCGTCGCCATCACGCTGGAGCCGTTGCGCGGTTCCGCGGATTCCATCTACTTTAGCATGAAGGTGGACACCGTGGAAGTCACGTTCGACAAGGCTGGCGTCGCAACGATTCAAGTCTCATATCTGGGGACTAAAAACGAGACCCAGATAAAGGAAGACGAGTTCCAATATTCGGTCACGGATGAGACGGGGATGATTTACGCGCCGACTTTCGACTGGGAAGCATCAATCCCAAAACCGCAAGTCACACGCACATACATGACGCGCACGCTTCCGACCGCCAAGGTCGGAAGATTCGATGTGCCATTGAAGTATGCTGACCAAGTACCCGGCGACACAGTTTTCTACGAAGAAGTCCCGGCTCTTTGGACTTACACTTTTTGGTTTAAGGCGTGGAGGTTGATCGGGCGAACAATCAAAACCGCAGGCGATTTACACGAGATCACGGAGACGCATCAGTGGGACTTTGAAGTCAGATACATCACGCGCACATGAGCCCACAACTAAAGCAACTAATCAACAACGCAGACGATGGAGTGTCTGATGCACTCACGCTTGCGCCGAAAACGTTAAAGGCGATATTGCAGGAGGCTGAGAAGATGTGTCATTCGTCTGACTCAATCCTTTGCGAGCCTGTTGCGGGCGGGCCGGGCTTCAAGATTAGCGCAAAGAACAACGGGCGTTTTTTGCGTAAGTTTCGCGAGTTTCACATCGAACCATTAAGCCCTTTCACAGTTGCGATTTACAACGGCACTCTGTTCGGCAGCCTGCCCACTGGATTCTCGGTGAATGACAGCCCGATTGCGACGCTGGCCGTCGCGAACGGAAATAAGATTTACGCCAAGGTTACTTGGAACAGAACACTAAGCAACACGGGAGACATCGTAAGCACTATCACCACGCGCACCATTGAAGCGGCTGCGGCGGTGCCTGCAAATAACACGCTAACGGCCACGCGACATTACGAGCTAGCCACCGTCGCGGTTACGGACGCGGGCACGGTTAGCGTAAACCAAACCCGATGGGGGCCGATTGACGATTTGCCTGGGACGGCATTCTATAACTATTTCATGCCGCCAGACTACGGCGTGACCGCGGCACAAACGGATTACTGGGACTTGGTTGCCACCGGCAAAGGCAAAAACACGTCGGCAGTTGATCTTGCGCCCACTTACGACTCCATTCAAACGAACGGCACCGGGTTTGCCCGCATCAAAAAAGATGGAAACAAGCTGATGATTTTCATACGCGAAGTCACGGTCAACTCCATCGGACAGATTACATACATTGGCGCGGAAGAACTCGTTTTTGACGAAACCGTGATTTAACCCGCGCTTACCTAAACAGATTCCAAATTTGACACCGCATTAAAATCATGGCGACGCTCCGAAAAATCACTCTGAACTGGGAAATCCGCACGGGCGCAATCACCTGCGACACCGGCTACATTAAGCGGCAGGAGCTTTGCGACGTTGACCTTTATGTGACAGTGGACGGCACAGCCTACGCGCTCGACACGTCTTGGGCGCTCAACCTTTCCATCAAGCCTGCGCTGCTTGGCGACAACGCGGCACTGGTCGCAGTGACGACGTGGACAGCATCGGCCACCACCGGGCTTTACCAGGCAACCGCGCAGACTATTGGCGGCACCGCGCTCGACACCTACCTCGCGGCGAACAATGCCGACACCACGGACGACGAAGGCAACAAGCTAGTTGACCTCGACGTGTATTACACCGTAAGCATGGCGATGCGGGCTAAGTCCGACACCGTGACGGTGATTTGCAAGCCAGACGTGGGCCGCGCGGACGACACCGTGCCGGCCACCATCATCGCCCGCAACGATTTCCTCGTCAGCAACGGCACCGGCCTGCTCGTCAACGTCGCAGCAGGCTACGCAGCCAACGGCGCATTCGTGGCAGCGCAGGCTTCGCTGGCAATCACCAACGCGACGAACTACATCGAAGTTACGGCGGCAGGCGTTGCCAGCGTCAACACCACTGCGTTTTCGGCTGGCAGCTACCCGCTGGCAACGGTTGTCGCGAGCGCCGGCGCAATCACGGCCAATACGGATCTCCGCGCGTGGATTACGCCGAAGCCTGCGACGGCTGGCGGAGTAACCAGCATTACCGGCACAGCGAACGAAATCACCGTCACCGGCACGACGACGCCGACGCTTTCGCTACCCTCGGCGTTGACATTCACCGGCAAGACGGTGACGAACGGGACGTTCAATTCGCCGACGTTCACGACTCCGATCTCAGCAGAGTATCGCGGGACTGACGATGGGGGGACACATGGTTATTTGGTGATGAACTCTGGCAGCGGAATCGCTTCAAATGGTGGCGTTATTAACGTAAGCGGAGGCTCTACGAATTTCAGGGTAGGCGGTAACATTTACACCTATGGAGCGACACGCGCCGGCGGTAACATTTCGACGTTCGATGGCGGCGGAAGCATCATCACGAATGCGGTTCCTGGAAACAGCGGTACGCTTTCTGCCAATATCTCAGCCAGCAAAACGCTGACGCTTCTCTCGACGAACGATTACACGCTGACTGCCGACACGACCGGAACCGTCGTTGTGCAGGGCGGCGCGCTCGGCACGCCCGCGAGCGGAGTCGGAACAAACCTCACCGGCACCGCCGCGAGCCTCACAGCGGGCAACGTCACGACTATTCCGGCCCTCTCCGGCGCAATCACGAATACCGGCAACGCCACCGTGCTTGGCAGCTTCACGATGGCGCAACTCAGCACCGCAGTGAGCGACGGCGACCCGGCTTATGTCGGCGCGGCGAATACGTTCACCGGCACCACGAACACCTTCACGCTGCCAACCACGACCGGCAGCACCACGACCAGCGGCATCGCGGTTGCGGCGAACAGCATCACGACCGGCACGGGCGTCTACATTGGCAGTAGCAGCGCGTCGAATAGCAGCACGACGGCAAAGCTGTTGCACATTGAAAAGACCGGCGCGCAGACCGGCACCGTCACCAACACGGCGGCTACCATCAGCAACACCTGCACAGGCGCGAGCACCACGAACGTCGCGCTGACGCTCATCAGTAGCGGCGCAGCCACCTCAAACAAGGGGCTGAATTTCACTGGCGTAGGAAGCGTATCCAACCCGCACATTTCACTATCTGACGGCTCGGGAAATGCAAACAACGAAGTCCGGATTTACCAGACCAGCCAATACCGAATGACTGTTGGCTTTGCTAATACCGACCGCTTCATGTTCGATAACACGCACGGGTGCGCTTCGTTGCTTGACAATGCTTATCCGTTAGGCAGCGCAACTTACCGATGGAACTCGATCACCGTGGGAACTGGCGCGGCAGTTTTCGGCGGCACCCTCGCCGTGACCGGCGCGAGCACTTTTACGGGCAACATCATAGCGGGCAGTGCGACTATGGCGCTGCTCAACACCACGGCGACGACGGTGAACTTCGCGGGCGCGGCTACGACGCTGACGGTCGGGAAAACAGACGCGACCACGGTGATCACGTTCGGGAACGGACTTACACTCGACACCAATTCCGGCGTGGCCCGCATCATATCCTCCTCGCCGCTAATTCAGTCGACGGGAGGTAATATCTACATCGTCGGCAGGCTGGGTCCACTATCTACCAACACATACGAACTAGGTGCTACAGGAGCGCGCTGGTCAAAGCTGTGGGCGACAAATGCGGATTTGAGCGGCACCCTCGCCGTGACCGGCGCGAGCACGCTTACAGGGCTTCTCACAGCTAACGGCGGAATCACTTTAGGCGATGCGCAAAATATCGCATTCAACACGACGACCGGAACGAAGATAGGCGCGGCAACAACGCAGAAACTCAGCTTCTGGAACGCCACGCCAATCGTTCAGCCGACAACGGCAGTTGCCAGTGCGACCGTTGTAAGCCCCGGCGGGGGGACAAATCTTAAAACGGACGACACGTTTGACGGCTACACTATTGCACAAGTAGTCAAAGCGCTGCGAAACGCCGGACTTTTAGCATAACCCACAACCCACAAACCCATGAAAACACTTTTTGAAATCCAAACTGAATCCGGCCAGCTCTGGTTGGACATCTCCGCTCATTTCGCCGCCAAGGACGTGACCATCGCCACGCTCACCGCCGAGCGAGACGCGCTGAAAAAGACCA
>Ga0208942_1000363_pt1 | contig 18978 bp, 13 predicted proteins | sample GreLakmeSU08MSRF_FD_187704 | JGI IMG/M metagenome (GOLD analysis project Ga0208942, IMG submission 187704) | Freshwater lentic microbial communities from great Laurentian Lakes, MI, USA - Great Lakes metaG SU08MSRF (SPAdes) | ecosystem: Environmental > Aquatic > Freshwater > Lake | place: Great... | reverse complement strand
ACCCTTACACTTAAATGATTCCCCAAGGCAATTCTTTCGCGATAAATTTTTTCATCGCTACCTCTTGAAAAATAGATACGCTCAAATGAGCAAGCCCTTCTTTCCTTGGGTGCAATTATTTGTTCAATGGTATATTTGCCATGATCATCCACAATCAACGCCATACCCGGCATCAACTCCAATACTTCATTTTCTGCTACATTAAAAGTAGTTCGGATAGCAGCACGCTCACTAGCAGCTACAATAACTTCATCATCAATATAATAATAGGCAGGTCGTATACCATGCGCATCGCGCATAATAAAGCTATAGCCATTACCCAGCAAACCTCCCACGGTAAATCCGCCATCAAATAAAGGAACTGCATTTTTTAATACATTCACAATATTGGGATTGTTGGGATTGATTTGTTCTTCCTTTTCTAAAAAATGATGTATTACTTCCATCATCGCGGCCAAATCGCTTTGTTTTTCAAAACTTCCTGGCGTTACATTAATGTGTTGGTATAATTCCTCTGTATTGACTAAATTAAAATTCCCAGCAAGTGCTAAATTTTTAGCAGGGATCAAATTCCTTTTTATAAACGGATGACAAAATTCAATGTTATTTTTTCCTTGTGTACCATACCTTAAATGCCCCAATAATATTTCACCCATAAAAGGCAAATGCCCTTTCATTAATCCAGGATGTTTGGTGATGTCTGGCTGAAATTTTTCGAGCTCTTGAATTTCTAAACCAATTTTATAAAATAAATCAGCAATGGGTTGTTGTGCGTTACTTCGAAGACGATATAAAAAAGGATTCCCAGGTTCAATATTTAATTTTAAAGTAGCCAAGCCTGCGCCATCCTGCCCACGGTTATGTTGCTTTTCCATTAACAAATACAGCTTGTTTAAGCCGTAGGTTACCGATCCTCTTTGTTGAAGATAATAAGAAAAGGGCTTTCTTAAACGAATGTAAGCGAGGCCACATTCGTGTTTGATCTCATCACTCATGATGTATAAGTATTAATACACTTTTTCTGTTACCATTGCATCCGCTACTTTTTTCCAATCCGTTAATTCAGGACATCCGTTGTATTCAGCATCAACATAAATGTAATAATTGGGTATATGTTCTTTAAACCAGCCTATCATTTTATTCATTTTTTTCTGCTCTAACGCACGCTGGGAAACACGGTTATAATCTTCTCTTAGGTTTTCTTTATGGGGCGTTGTTCTTTCTCTAAAATAAATTAATCGTACAGTTTGTCTTCCACGATCATCTTGGTAAACTTGTGGATCGGAAATATCTCCTGGCTTTAAATTTTTTAGCATGATCACCATGTCCTTATCTAATTGATCAATATTTACGTAGGAAGATCCATCACCGCCTGTTACTGCGCCACCACTAAATTTACTTCCATCATCATCACTGTACTTGTTAACTGCTTCTCCAAAACTCATTTTATTCGCAAGAATTTCCTTTTTTACGCTATCCAATAAATTTTTGGCAATATTGATTTCATCCTTGGTAATAGGTGGAATTCTAAGAATATGTTTAACAACAGCGTCATCCCCTGAACGTGAAATAAGTTGGATAATATGATATCCAAATTTTGATTTAATGGGTGCAGAAATTTGACCTTCCTTCAAACGGAAGGAACCTGCCATAAATGCGGGATCCCAAGTTTTTTCGTTTCTATTGATATTAAATTGCCCTAGATTTTCTTTAGAACTTGGATCCTCAGAATATAATTTCACCAATTGGTCAAACTTGTTAATACCAGCTTCAATTTGACGTCTGTAATCGGATAACTGCTTGATAACATACTCTTCAATATCGCGATTTGCTTTAGGGTGGACTATAATTTCTGCAATGCTTACTTCGCTCTCATATAATGGCAAACTATCCAGAGAAATTTTATTATAAAAAGCCCTAACCTCAAAAGGGGTAATTTTAATTTTGTCAACAATTTTTTCTTCCATGTTGTCAGATAACTTCTGCTCCTTAATTTGAATTCTAAAGTCCTCTTTTAACTGAAAAATACTTTTTTGAGCAATTTCTTCCAACACCTCTTTCGATCCAAATTGTTGCATAAATTGCCTAATACGCATATCAATCGCAGTTTCCACTTCCTCTTCTGTTACTAATATAGAATCCTTTTCAGCTTGCAATACCAAGGCTTTACGCATTAACTGTTGCTCTACTACTTGACATTTATTTGGAAGTACTACAGTTTCGTCACCCTGTGTGTTCCTTTTCATATCAAGCATTGTATTCTCAATATCAGATCTTAAAATAAATTTATCTCCGACAGTTCCAACAATTTTATCGGCTAATACTTTTTTTACTTGCGCGTTAACATGAACCGACATGGATAAAAAAAAGAAACAAAAAACAATACTGACTATTTTCATCTAAATAATATTAATGTTTAAAGGTCTGATTCCTGGTTGGTTTTCCCAAAAATCAAACCTTAATTATTTTATAAAGTACGCTTCACTTCTTCTTCCTCAAACGCTTCTACAATATCACCTACTTTTAAGTCGATAAAGTTTTTGATGGTCAATCCGCATTCCATATTGGAAACGACATCTTTCACATCATCTTTGAAACGTTTTAAGCTTCCTAATTCAGCAGCTTGTCCTTCTCCTTTAGGATATTCAACAATACCATCACGAATGATTCTGATTTTGCTATTTCTACTTAATTTTCCATCCAATACAAAACATCCTGCAACGGTCGCTTTATCAAACTTGTACACTTCGCGTACTTCCACATTGGCAACAATTTTTTCTTGAATTTTAGGCTCCAACATACCTTCCATGGCACTCTTAATTTCATCAATAGCGTTGTAGATAATAGAGTATAATTTAATTTCTACGCCCTCTGCTTCTGCCAATTTATTGGCTTGCATACTTGGACGTACATTAAATCCAATAATGATTGCATCCGATGCTGCTGACAATAACACATCCGACTCGGAAATTTGACCTACCCCTTTTAATACCACGCGAATAGCGATTTCAGTGGTAGATAATTTTTGTAATGAATCACTCAAGGCCTCCACTGATCCATCCACGTCACCTTTAATGATAATATTCAATTCCTTGAAATTTCCTAAAGCCAAACGACGACCAATTTCATCCAATGTAATATGCTTTCTAGTTCTTAAACCTTGCTCTCTTAATAATTGAGATCGCTTAGTTGCTAATTCTTTTGCTTCAGACTCATCATCAAATACTTTAAATTTCTCACCCGCCTGAGGCGCACCATTCAAACCTAATATAACCACTGGTGTTGAAGGTGGAGCAATCTCGATACGTTGGTTACGCTCATTAAACATGGCTTTTACACGACCATAATATTGTCCTGATAAAATTAAATCACCTTGTTTCAGTGTTCCATTTTGAACTAATATAGTAGCCACATAACCACGTCCTTTGTCTAAAGATGCTTCAATGATTGTTCCTGTTGCTTCCTTATTTGGATTTGCTTTCAGGGCTAATAAATCAGACTCTAAAATAATTTTCTCTAATAAGGTATCTACATTTAAACCTTGTTTAGCTGATAATTCTTGGTTTTGGAATTTACCACCCCAAGCTTCCACTAAAATATTCATTTGAGATAATTGCTCATATATTTTTTGCGGGTTTGCACCATCTTTATCAATTTTATTAACCGCAAAAATCATTGGTACACTTGCCGCTTGTGAGTGACTAATGGCTTCCTTGGTTTGCGGCATCACTGCATCATCCGCAGCAACAACAATAATTGCAATATCAGTTACTTTGGCACCACGCGCACGCATAGCTGTAAAGGCTTCGTGACCAGGCGTATCCAAGAAAGTAATTGCTTTACCATTCGGTAAGGTTACTTCATACGCACCAATATGTTGTGTAATTCCTCCTGCCTCACCAGCAACCACATTTGCATTACGTATATAATCCAGTAAAGATGTTTTACCATGATCGACGTGTCCCATAATGGTTACAATCGGAGGACGCTCCACTAAATTCGCTAGATCTTCTGCTTCTTCTTCCTCATCTAATTCTTCCACATCTTCCAATCCAACAAATTCAACTTCAAATCCAAATTCACTTGCTACTAGTTCAATAACCTCCGCATCTAAACGTTGGTTAATGGAAACCATGATACCCAAGTTCATACACTTGCTGATGATATCTGCAAAGCTTACATCCATCAAACTTGACAATTCACTTACCGTAACAAATTCTGTTACTTGTAGTTTGTTATCACTTACTTCGCTTTGTTCATTTTCGGCAGCTTCTTCTCTTTTCGCACGACGATATTTAGATTTCAAACTTTTACCGCGACCCCCTTGGCCTGATAATTTAGCTTGTGTTTCCTTGATCTTATCTTGAATTGCTTTTTGACCAATTTCTTTTTGCTCAGCAGTTTGTGGTGCATTACGATTACCACCTGGACGAGCACCGCCACCTGGTCTTGCGCCACCACCCGGTCTGTTGCCACCACCTTGACCTTGATAGCCGCCGCCTGGACGATTCCCACCTTGTTGTCCTTGATACCCACCGCCAGGACGATTCCCGCCTTGTTGGCCAACACCTTGTTGTCCTCCACCTTGTTGCGGACGACCTGTTGGAGTAGGAATACGTTTACGAACACGCTTTTCCTCCTGACTCATTGGTTTAGGTCTTGTATCACTGTTTACAGGTAAATCAATTTTACCCATAATTTTTGGGCCTTCTAACTTATCAGCTCTAATATTTTCAATTTTTCCATGCACGTTTTCTGGTGAAATGGAATGATCCACCGGTGCCTCTTTTTTAGGAGCTGCTGCTTCTTTTTTTGCAGGCGCTTTTGTTGGCGCTACTGCCTTCTCTTCTGGGGCTTTTGGTTCATCCGCTTTTTTAGCAGATGATTTCTTAGGTCTTGTAGAAGAATCTATTTGAGATAAATCTATTTTATTGATCACCTTAGGTGCTTCAACTTCTGGAGCTTTTATGTTTGAAGTCGCAGCTTCCTCAGGAGCAACTTCCGTTACTTCCTTGGCTGCTTTAGCTGCTTTAGGCTTTGCTTCTTTTTCAGCAACAGCTTCTTCGGCTTTTGGCGCTTCTTGTACTTCTGCTACGGCTGCTTTTTTAGCAACTGCTTCTTCTGGTTTTTTTGCTTTATCAGTGATTGCATTTTTAGGCAATTCAACATGATCTGCTTTATCCCTAGCAACCTTGTCGCCTTGGAATTCAGCTTGCAAAGCATAATACTGATCCTCAGTTAATTTAGCCGCAGGCTTAAGGTCATCCTTGGGGAAACCTTTTTTGGAAAGGAATTCAATCAAGGTATCCTGACCGATGTTAAATTCCTTAGCAGCTGCTAACAATCTTGGTAATTTCAATTCTGACATTCTATTGTTTTTTGCCCCTTTTTTTAGGAACGAGTAACCTAATACAAATATACTTTCAAAAATCAAGGTTATTCACCTTTATCAAACTCTTCTTGTAAAATTCGACGAACATCCGCGATGGTCTCTTTTTCCAAATCTGTTCTTCTTTCTAGCTCATCCGCACTTAATTTAATAACACTACGGGCTGTATCACAACCCACACGCTTGAATTCATCAATAATCCAGGTTTCAATTTCATCGCTAAATTCATCTAAATCAATATCAAATTCATCCACAATCTCCTCGTCCTCACGATAAACATCTAATTCATAGCCAGTTAATTCGGCTGCCAATTTGATATTTACCCCACGACGACCAATGGCTAATGAAACCTGATCCGCAGGTAAATAAACTTCGACACGCTTGGTATCGTTGTCAATATTCATGTAGCTGATTTTAGCAGGCGTTAAAGAACGTTGAATTAATAATTGTGTATTCGTCGTAAAATTAATGACATCGATATTTTCATTTTTCAACTCTCTTACGATACCATGAATACGACTTCCTTTCATACCCACACAAGCACCCACTGGATCAATTCTATCATCAAATGATTCAACGGCAACTTTTGCACGCTCCCCTGGTTCACGGACAATTTTTTTAATGGTAATTAAACCATCAAAAATTTCTGGTACTTCAATTTCTAATAATTTAGATAGGAACAATGGACTTGTTCTTGATAAAATAATGACAGGTGAGTTATTCTTCATATCCACTCTTGCAACTACGGCACGAATGTTTTCGCCTTTCTTAAAAAAGTCCTGTGGAATTTGTTCTGTTTTTGGAAGAATCAATTCATTACCTTCTTCATCTAGTAACAAAACTTCTTTTTTCCAAACCTGATAAATTTCTGCATTGATAATTTCACCAATACGATCTGAATATTTTTTAACTAATACATTCTTCTTCAAATCATTAATACGAGAAGCTAAAGTTTGTTTCGCAGCTAAAATTGCTCTGCGACCAAAATCTAAAATATCCACTTCCTCATATAAGTCCTCACCTATCTCAAAGTCAGGCTCTATCTTGATTGCGTAAGAATAAGGTACTTCCTCTAAAGGATTGTCCACATCATCATCTGGTCTAATTTGACGACGACGAATAATTTCCAAATCTCCTTTTTCGGCGTTCACGATTACATCAAAATTTTCGTCACTACCGTACTTTTTTCTGATCAAAGTTTTAAACACATCTTCAACCACTTTCATCATCGTTGGGCGATCTATATTTTCAGCATCTTTAAACTCCTGAAAAGCTTCGATCAAATTTATACTTGCCATAACATAATTTTTTTTCAAGCATATAGCTTGATGATTTGTTAAAATTGAACTTGAACTATTGTTGATTTAATATTTTCATATTGTATTTGCATTTGCTGTTGCAATGCTTTTTTTCCTTTTCCCTCGGTCCACTCCAAAGTGATCTCCTGTTCCCCAACTTCTAATAACTGCCCTTCCTTTTCCACGCCATCATTCATCGTGACCAACACCTTACGACCTTTATTTTTTTGATACTGTCGTTGTAATAATAAGGGTTCATCTACCCCGGGTGATGAAACTTCTAATGAAAAATCACCTTCCGGAAACCAAGCTTCTTCCTCAATGGCTTTATACAATTTTCGGTTAAAAAAAGTACATCTTTCAATGGGCAGACCATTATCTCCATCCAAAAACACTTTTATATTATTGGTCGGCTTCACTTTAATTTGAACACAAAAATAGCTTTGATCCTCTGCTAACAAAGGGTCAATCACTGCTTTTACCTTATCAATTAATACACTTGCTTCCATAATTAAAAAAGAAGAAGGGAACGATTTCGTTCCCTTCATTAGCTTTTACACTACACCAAAGGTAATAAAACGTGATGAAATATCCCAAAAATATTAAGAGACCCCTTATTTTTGCAGTATGAGTAAGCTGATTTTTTACGGGATAATGATCTATTTCCTATATAAATTGATTTTCAATGTGGTTGTGCCAGTCACTAAAGGCGTAAGAACAGTTAGGCAAACCATGGAACAAGCGAGGGATGCCGCAGCCAAGCAACAAGCCAATTCAAATGCCAGGCAGAATAGTACTTTTAACAGTGAGCCCAAGCCTGCTAGCCCACCAGTAGAGGCAGAATACATTGAATTTGAGGAAGTTAAGAAAAAATAATTTCTCCCTTAGGAGGTTGTAGCCTTGATGGTCACCTTGATTATTCGGGTCCAGCTTTTATCCTTGTAACAACTACAAATAGGCTTGAATTTCATTTTCTAGCATCATACCGGCTTTTAGGTGAAGTACTTTCAACCCTACGGAAGCAGCAGCTAAAATATTGGGTTCATTATCATCTACAAATAAGGTTTCTTCTGCCACCAACCCCTCTTTCTCTAATATATAAGTAAAAGAAACAGGATCGGGTTTGCGCATCCCCATTTTATGAGAATAATAGGGCTTTTGAAACAAGGACTCAAATGGATAATCAGCCACCTCCTTTTCAAATTCTGGAATGAAATGATCACAGTGAATTTGATTGGTATTGGAATATAAAAAAGTGGGGTATGTTTTATTGTTTTCCTTAACCCATTCAATGCTCGATTTTCTAAAACCAACTAACAAGGAATTCCATGCGATAGTAATTTGATCATTGCTTAAAGGCAAATTTGATAAAGCACGAAAGCCATCGAAAAATGCTTGTTCATTGACAAAACCCATTTCAAGATCAAGAAATAATGGATGTGATTGATTTAAGGTAAAATGAGACTCAATATTTTCTATTCCTATCGAAGTAAAGCCTTCATTCATTTTTTTAAAATCAATATCGTATAAGACATTTCCTAAATCGAATATTAAATTTTTGGTAGCTAGCATAATATAATTTGAACAATGTAAAGTAAACTAAATTTTTTATCGTTTCATGGCAGCAGCCATATGTTTGCATGCAGGTGTTCCATTGCTTAATTCTTTTTTAATATTTTCATATGATATATCGTCTCGATTTTGACTGAGTTTAAAAACATGCTTAAGTTCAGTAACTTCAATTTCAAAAGAAATAATTGCTACCATATTTTCTTTCATATATAAAGGATCTAAATTTTTCACCTGTGTTGGCGAATTTGGATCTTTTTCAAAATGTGCGGTAAGCTCGGAAAGTAATTTGTACAAGTGCTCTTCACCCTTCATTTCTATTTTACCAACTGCATGCACTGATTGATAATTCCAGGTACTTGCAACCTCCTTAACTGAATACCAACTTGCACTTACAAAAGCGGAGGGTGCAGAAAAAATGACAAGTACATTATTATTAAATTCAAATGCAATCGTATGATCTTGCTTGCGCATAACATGGCCACTAATAATTATTTTATCGTTTTCTATTTTTAATAATACAGGCACTTGCGTTGCTACTGGAAAGCCTTCATTATCTACGCCACAAATAGTAACAAAAGGATTAGCGTGCATAAAGTCAACCACTTCTTGATGATCTTTGGCTTTGTAATAAGGTATGTTATACATTATAAACTTTTTATTTTAGTTATTTAAATAATTGCATTTGCATCAATTTATAAATTGACTATTTATAATTAAAGCGGCAGTTCGGTGGTGGTTTTTATTTCATCCATCACAAACAAACTATTAATATGTGCCACCATGGGAAGCACTGCTAATTTTTCTTGATAAAATTTATTGTAAGATTCCACATCCTTGGTGACTAGTTTTAAAAAATAATCAAAATTACCTGATACCAAACTACAGGAAATAACTTCAGGGTACTGTGAAATAATTTGTTCGAATTCGGAAAAATTATTGGTGGTTTGCTTGTCTAAGGTCACATGACAATGCACAATTAAACCAAGGTCAATTTTTTTTCTATCTAAAATGCCCACATACCCTTGAATATATCCTTCCAATTCCAAACGTTTAATGCGGTCATGTGTTGGACTCATGGAAAGGTTCACTTGCGCGCTGATATCTTTGATTTTTGCCAAAGCATTTTTTTGCAAAATTTTCAAAATGGCAATATCAATGGAATCTAAACTCATAAGTGATGCATGGAAGGTGAAGGAATAATTTCTGCCCAAGGGCATAACAACAGTCAAAATTACCGACAATTTCTTAAAATAGTAATTTTTATAGTATATTTTACTGAATTTTTGATAATATATCATAATATTTCCTTTTTGATGATATTTATGCAGTAAATAAAACAAATTTTATGATTATCGGATGCCCAAAAGAAATTAAGGTTCAGGAGTACAGAGTTGGTTTAACCCCTGAAGGAGCAGATGCGCTCGTAAGACAAGGCCATACAGTTTATGTAGAAACGAAAGCAGGCGCTGGTTCGGGATTTTCAGACGAGGCTTATACTAAAGCGGGCGCTGCTATTTTAGCAACTGCAAGCGACGTGTATGCAATTGCTGAAATGATTATAAAAGTTAAAGAACCTTTAGCGGTGGAATTCCCATTAATTAAAGCAGGACAAATTTTATTTACCTATTTCCATTTTGCAGCATCCAAAGAATTAACGGATGCGATGATGAAATCGCATGCAGTATGTATTGCTTATGAAACAGTGGAATTACTTGATGGTTCTTTGCCATTATTAGTTCCTATGTCGGAAGTTGCAGGAAGAATGGCTGTGAATGTAGGTGCTTATTATTTAGGCAAGCCATTCGGCGGAAAAGGAAAATTATTAGGGGGCGTACCTGGTGTGAAACCAGCGGAAGTATTAATTATAGGTGGTGGTATTGTAGGAACACAGGCAGCAAAGATGGCAGCAGGCCTAGGCGCGAATGTAACTATCATGGATACCAACTTAACAAGATTAAGATATTTATCAGATGTAATGCCAGCGAATGTGGTAACACAATATTCTACTTTAATGGCGATACAAGAAAAATTACCAACAGTTGACTTAGTGATTGGTGCTGTATTATTACATGGTGCTAAAGCGCCACATTTAATTAAAAAAGTGGACTTGGCATTAATGGAGGCAGGCACAGTGGTGGTAGATGTTGCAGTGGATCAAGGTGGTTGTATAGAAACATGCAAACCAACTACGCATGAAAACCCGGTTTACATGGAACAAAATATTTTGCATTATTGTGTTGCGAATATGCCAGGCGCGGTGCCACAAACATCAACACGTGCTTTAACACAAGCCACACTGCCTTATGCAATGGCAATTGCAAACAAAGGATGGGAAAAAGCATGTGTTGAAAATGCAGCACTTGCGAAAGGATTAAATATTAAAGCAGGAAAAATTTTACACAAAGGGGTAGCGGACGCGTTTAATGCGTAATAGCTATTAAAGGTTTAAACGAAATTTAGTTTCAATAAAAGATATTTTTAATTGATGACTGCCCTCAACAAAAACGCCCCGAATTATCGGGGCGTTTTTTATAGCACATAAACATTTTAAATAAACATCTTATTTCCAAACTGTCCAACCTTTCCACCAAGTTTGGTTGGTACCTGATGTAGCTACTGCACCTCTAAAAGTTACTTTCTCGAAGAATGCATTTTGCAATTTAGCATCTGTGAAAGCACCGTTCTTTGTAAAATTTGCATCATCCCATATTCCTAATGGTCCCCAGGCCGTTAAAGCAGCTGTACTAAGCGTTCCAGAAGGAGTAGAGTTATTTGCGTATGGAGTGAAATCAGGATTATTGTAATTAAACGGCTGAATTAATTTTAAACGATCTGCAGCTGCACTCGTTAGGATTGTATTACCAAATGCTGGGTTAGAAAACCAAGTTAATAAAGATGCACTACTAGCGCCAGTTGGTGTACCACTCACTACATAGTTGATGTCAACTGAGTTACCAGCTAATGTAGTATTTTTGATTCTGATTGTGCTATCATCGATATTTTTATCAACGGCTGTTCCTGTTGAAGCATCAAATTGTATTGCTCTAGGCCATCCTGCAATAATTGAGTTCATAATAGAGATACCAGTATTTCTTCTGATATGTGCACCAGCTCTGTATAATGTGTTACCAACATTACTTAATGTTGCTCTTGGCCCAATAGCAGTGATATTTGAGAATACAGCAGATGTTTTTGGAGTTTTAGTAGAACCACTTCCATCATTATCAGATTCAAATGCTTCTGAAGTAGAGATATCTGCAATAGCTGAATCTCTTAATACAATACCAAATTGTACATTTCCAGCATATCCAAAGTCAGTATCAAAATCATCATCCTGTGTTTTGTATGCAATTAAATACTTACAATTTACTGTACCACCAAACCACTCAAATGCGTCATCTTTTGCATAAGTAACTTGTACGTATTCAATCGTTGTACCAGAACCTACACCAGCCATTGTTAAACTATTCAATTCATTGTCTGGCAAATACGCATAACCTGCATACTCAATTCTTACATATTTTAATGAACCTGAGTTATCAGCATTATTACCTGTTGGGAAAGCTGGATCACCAGAACCTGCTAAACCATAACCTACTTCAGCATCATTCACACCACCTTCAACCGAAGTTAAACCATTATAAGTTGTTCCTTTCCAAGCTAAAGATTGATTTACAGCTGCAGTTCCTAATAATACAATACCACCCCAATCACCAGATTGTGGATTTGCAGAAGAAGATGTAAACACGATTGGAGAAGATTCTGTTCCGTTTGCAATTAACTTACCACCACGTGCAACAATTAATGCCGCCACATTTGCACCAGACTTGCCTTGTACTTTAGCACCAGCTTGTACTGTTAAAGTGATTCCTTTTGGAACGTATACCTTACCTGAAAGATAGTTTACATCTTTTGCATATAAAGTAGTGTCTTTTGTTAGTACACCAGATAGTGTAATAGTATTTGAGGTTACACCTACAGGGGTAACTTCCTTGGTTACTACGAAAATTTCTTTTTCGCCGTCCATTTCGATCTTTCTACAACCAGTGATGGCTAAAAAAGCGAGAGATAAGATAAATAATTGTTTCATTTTTGTTGTATTTAAAAAAGTTTTTGTTTATTATATTATAATGAGTAATTAAGTGTTACACCATACGTTGTACCAAATTTTCTTGAAAATCTAGTTGCATCATTATTCTTGTCATAGTCAGTATTACTATTGTTATTTTGATAGAAAATTTGACGTTGGTTCAATAAATCAGAGATCGTTAATTTAATTTCTGCTTTATTATTTGAAAATTTCTTGCTCACTTGGAAGTCAACCAATGCTCTTGGATTTTCAAATACATCTGGAGCACCTGCGCCGAAAGCGTCTCCAACTAAATAAATTCTTTTACCCACTTGGTTAAATAATACGGTAGCATTAAATCCTTTTTCTACTACATCATATAATAATCCAGTATTGATCAAATAAGGAGATTGCCCTTGTAAAGCCCTGCTTACATTTAAAGCAGCATCATCAATTTTTGAATTGATGTATGATCCATTCGCTTGTAAAGTAAAGCGCTTATTTAGTTTTTTTCTTCCTTCAATTTCAAAACCGAAAGCTGTTGCTTTTGATACATTTTGATAAGTAAATAAACTTGATCCTCCAGATCCTTCGTAATAAATACTCTCGATAGCATTTTCAAAATTTTTGTAGAACACACCAAATGTAAATACTTCACCAGCAGATGGGTATAATTCATACCTTAAATCCAAATTAGTAATTTTTGTTCTTTTCAAATTTGGCTCTCCAGAAACAGCAGCATTTAATTCAAAATCATAGATGGTTAATTTGGATAACTCTCTTAATTCTGGTCGTATTACAGTTTGAGAACCAGTCAATCTTAAATTTGATTTTGGAGCCAATTTAATGGTAGCGTTCACACCTGGTAAAAAGTCAATCACCTTTGAATAGGTATGTCTATCATCCCACTTCTTCACAGAACCTACTAATTGGTCAAAATTTTCCACCCTTAAACCCCAAACTACTCTTAAACCATCTGATAATTTATTATCAAACTGCAAGAAACCAGCATTCAATATAGTGTTGGCCATATATCTGAAGTTTCTATTTTGAATAGAATTGAACGCAAATTTATTGTCAGTGCCAGTGCCAAAATTATCAGCTACAAATGCAGACTCTGCCGGCAACAATCTTAATGCTGGATTGTCTCTTGGCATAGTGATGGCAAATAATTGTGCATCATACAAACGATCCTTTATCTGCAACATGTAACCTGCCTTGATAGTTTGTTGTTTTACTTTTAAAGTTAAATCGCCACCAGCAGTATATATATAATCTGATAAAGATTGGAATACACGGCTACCAGATTGTTGAGAAAGTGTATTAGAAATATTCAATACATAAGGATCAGCTCCTGCTATACTCTTAGTGTACAAAATTCTTCTTTGGTCTGGAGTATAACTATCTAGTATATTGAAAGCGCCGTACCAATTTAATTTTAACTTTTGAGACAAGCTATGTTCACCATTCAATTGATTGGTAAAAAAAGTATTTTGACCAAATACAAATTCGTTTCCTTTTACTAAATCTTGTCTTGAATAATCTTTTCCAGCTCTTGCATTGAATGTATTGGCAGTTTTTACGTTTACAATTGCTTTATAACTGATTTTATTCAAAGGGTTTAAGAATATGGATAAACCAGCAATTGCACCCATATTTATGTCCTGAAAATATTTGGTATCCTTTAATTCTGTGATTGGATTAAATTTTTCATTTGTAATTACGTTTTGATTATTGGTATTGTCTTGAAAACGATATGAATTTGCATAACTAACGCCAATCATACCCCCAATTTTTTTACCCCATAAAGTGCCAGTGAAACCCCCATTTAATTGAATATTAACATTTGGTTTTGCAGTTGTCAACACTGGCGCCCAATTATTAGACATTGTTTTTCCTAAGGCAGTTTTAGCTCCAATACTTGATGTATCAAAATTCGATTTAGTCGTGTATCCAATAGGCAATGACCTAGTGCCATCATCTAAACCCAGCCAATCCGTTTTACCACCTTTATCTTTAAAAAAATCTTTCCCAGTAGTTAAACTATTTGCGCTTGTCCCTAATTGAACGTTAAAGAAATTTTTTGAAGGAATATCTTTAGTATTAACTTGAATCAATCCTCCAGCCCACTCACCAGGTAATTCAGGAACGAAAGCTTTATTAATGATGATATTATCAATAATTTGAGATGGAAATAAATCAAATGAAAAAGTTTTTCTGTCAGGCTCTGTACTCGTCAATAATATACCATTTAACATTGCTTGGTTATAACGATCCGCCAAACCTCTTACAATAATGTACTTACCTTCTTGAATGGAAGCACCTGGTGTTCTTTTTAAAATTTCAGCAGTATTGCGATCTGGACTTCTTTTAATAGATTCAGCAGAAATAACGGAAGCTACCGTGTTGGTGTTTTTTTGAAATGCGATTAAAGCATTATCAGTAGCGCCTTTATTAGCTGATCTGTTTGCAGAAACCACCACATCTGCTAATTTAGAATTGGTTTCTTCTAATAAAACATCAATTACAACCTCTTCACCAGAAATAGTCGCCTTTATATCATTAACCGTCTTGTTTTTATACCCAACATAAGTTAAATCCAAGGTATATGCTTTTGCAATGTCTATCGTAAAACTAAATCTACCTTCTATATCTGTTTTAGAAACCTGTGTTTTATCAGATTTTAAGGTCAACGAAACGCCAATTAGGGCTTCATTTTTCACACTGGTAATTTTACCAATGATTTTAGCTTTTTGAGCTTGAGATATAATTGCAAATCCTACAAAACAAATTAATAGTAATAACCTTTTCACGATGTAATTATTTATTCAGCAAATATTGAATTTTAATATTACCGTAATGTTACCTTAATGTGAACTTAATATTAACAATAAGGGGGTAGGATGCTATAATTTTATAAAACTTTGATTTTCAATAATTAAAAAAATAGGTGAAAATAATATATACTTCTCCTTGAATACTTAAGGGGTGTCAAGAACTTTTTTTCTAGAACCCCCTTAGAAATAAAAACACATTATCATTAATCTAAATGATACACTTTGTGTAAATCCTTGGTGCATGTAAAAGTGACATCTAGGTCCTTAATGATGCCATCATTAAGGTCATACACCCATCCATGAATATGTAAGGGTTGCTTGTTTTTCCATGCATTTTGTACAATAGAGGTTTTTCCTAAATCATTTACTTGTTCCATCACATTCACTTCCACAAAACGCCTCGCCCTTTGCTCCTTATTTTCGATAGCATCTAATTCTTTGTGATGGTACCTGTATACATCTTTGATATGTCTTAGCCAGTTATCAATTAACCCAATTTGTTGATTCCCCATGGCGGCTAGCACGCCACCGCAACCATAATGGCCACATACTATGATGTGTTTCACTTTCAACACTTCCACCGCATAGGACAAAACACTCAGCATGTTCATATCGCTATGTACCACCATATTGGCAATATTACGATGCACAAACATTTCTCCTGGATCCGTTCCGGTGATGGTATTGGCAGGCACCCTGCTATCGGAACAACCTATCCATAAGTATTCAGGTGTTTGCCCTTGGGCTAATTTTTCAAAATATTGTGGATCCAGAACCAATTGCTCGGTAACCCAATTTTTATTATTGGCTAATAATTTTGCGTATGATTTTTTCATGATAGTAGTTTTAGGTTGTTATAACTCAATGATAACAATGAATAAATTTAATTACAATAATTGGAGGTTACTGTTTCCTCTAGTGACCGGTTACCTTTGCCCTTTGGGGTATATTTTCAAAGCGAACTTGAATGTTTTTTTGAATTGCATTTTCTTTAAAGTCATACAAAATTTCAAGGACGTCTAAGTCAATAAAGTGGGCGTCTTTGCCATCAATGATCACACTGGCGCCATTTTCAATATTACTTAATTTAAGTGCAATACTACCTTTATTTATAAAAGTTACATGTTCACTTAATGTAATGGTGATTATACCTCCATCTACTTTTGCATCTTGGTGAAATTTATAATCCCTTCTATAATTCGTTCTTAGAATATAAAATATAGCCACAAGCATCCCTAATGTAATGCCTTTTAATAAATCACTAAACTGTATTGCTACAACGGTAATAATAAATGGAATAAATTGCTCCCAGCCTAATTTATACATTTCCTTAAACAAGGAAACCTTAGCTAATTTATAACCCACTAATAACAAAACGGCTGCTAAGCATGGTAATGGAATTTGATTTAAGAAGGAAGCAAAAAAAGCAACACTCACTAATAATAATAAACCATGAAAAATTGCCGATAATTTTGTTTTGCCTCCCGCACTCACATTAGCAGATGTACGCACTATCACTGCTGTCATTGGCATACCACCAACTAAACCAGAAACAATATTGCCAATGCCCTGGGCTTTTAATTCCCGATTGGTAGGGGTGACTCTTTTAAATGGATCCAATTTGTCTGCCGCTTCGGTACTCAATAAAGATTCTAAACTAGCAATAATGGCAATAGTAACAGCTAAAACGTATACTTTGTAATTTGCAAATTGTGTAAAATCAGGTAGCGTAAATTGATTAACAAAATCGTTCATACTAGCCGCTTTTGGTAAATTAACTAATTGCGAAGCATCTAAAACCCATGCTGGTTGAAAGGTAATAAAAGCATTATTTAATAGTATACCAATGATGACGGCTATTAATGCGCCTGGTACAAATTTGAACAATGCAAATTTCTTCAAACCAGGTAAGTCCCAAATTAATATGATAGCTATCGAACTAGCAGCAATAACAACAGCACCAATATGGTACTGTACTCCCGAATCCTTCATGTATCCAATAGCAACGGGTACTTGTTTTAATATTAAAATAATACCAATAGCGGCTAACATTCCTTTAATCACACTCGATGGAAAATAATATCCGATCACTCCTGCTTTTAAATAACCAAGTACCACTTGAATAATCCCTGCAAGTACCACCGCAAATAAAAATGTTTCGTAACTACCTAATTCCGTAATTCCGTTTAAAACAATAACCGTCAAACCAGCAGCTGGTCCTGTTACGCTTAAAGCTGACCCACTTAAAAATGCAACTAAAATTCCACCAACGATCCCTGAAATAATCCCAGCGAATAATGGCGCTCCAGATGCTAAAGCAATGCCCAAACATAAAGGTAGGGCCACTAAAAAAACAACTAAGCCTGCCGGCAAATCATCCTTAAGATATTTTAAAGAAAAAGGAGAATTAGATTGATTCATGTTGTTATTTTTATAAAGTTAAAATTGTTAATTGATATAAAATGGTTTTATGCTGACTTAAATGAAATAGGCGCTGAAGCATTTGAAGGAATGCCGCAGAATAGTCGGGTATAAATACGCAATAATGAGATTTCTATAAAAATCAAGCTTAAAGCAACTGATATCATGATTAGATACTGGTCACTTTCAATATAAGTTAATAGTAAATCAATACCTATATATAAAGGGGAGATAGGAAATCCAATGAGCCCCAAGCAAGCTACTAAAAACAAGATGGACAATTTGGGATGCATTTGGCTATTACCATGGTATTGATCTAATGTGATTACATCAGTTTCCTTTTCTAAATTTTTAATGGCTTTGTATCCTAAGACGCCAAAAAAACAAATGCTTACTAAATACAGTAATAAATATTTAAATTGAATATGGCTATTGATAGAAATACTCATCATGATAAAAAGATGCCCATATACCACATTTAACCAAGCAATGATGCTTGATTTACGCTCATTAAATGATAATAAAATTAAAATTAATGAGATCAAAGAAAATATATATACAAAAGTTTTTAGCAATAAGGGGTGTGATTGAAATGTGTTGATATCTAAATAGATGCCTAATAAAAAAAGAATTGATATTAAAATATAAAAAAATCGGTTATTAAAAATTAAAAGCCTAGTACTTGCTTTTTTAAACGGCAGCCAAAAATATTTAAACAAAGTGATGTCCATATTATATTCTTTTATGGAAAGCATATAAAAAGTATTGGACAATTTACTTGGTAGTTTTAAATTTTTAACAACTCCGGTAAAAAATTGATTGTGTATTAAATAATTTAAAACCGAAGGTGAAACCAAAATTTGGTAGGTTCTAAAAAAAGCATTTCCTACAAAATGAAATAATGCTAGTTGGTGAAAACCTAAAGCAATTTCAATAAAAATAATGCCAATTTGTGTAATGGAGGCGTAGGCAATTTGAGTTTTTACTGTTGGCTGCGCTTTTGCAATAGAATTACAAATTAAACTAGTCAATAGACCTAGTGTTATGATTACAATTTTTATAATCATCAAGTGTTGCCAAAAGGGGAAGGTTCTCAATAAAAGAAAAACGCCTAAATGTATGGACAAAGAGCCGTAAAAAATAGCACTAGAACTGGAAGGGCCTTCCATGGCCCTAGCCACCCATGATGAAAATGGATACATCGCCGATTTAATGGCTGCGCCAATAACAATAGAAATGCTAATAAAAATTGCTAATGTTTTATGATTTTCAATTAAGACTGCTGTTTTTTCAACATCAAGGATTTGATAAAATGATATATTACCATGCCATAAATGATGACTTAACCACATTGCTAAAATTAAAAACACATCCCCAAGTCGGTACAAGGAA
>Ga0208942_1000359_pt1 | contig 19172 bp, 16 predicted proteins | sample GreLakmeSU08MSRF_FD_187704 | JGI IMG/M metagenome (GOLD analysis project Ga0208942, IMG submission 187704) | Freshwater lentic microbial communities from great Laurentian Lakes, MI, USA - Great Lakes metaG SU08MSRF (SPAdes) | ecosystem: Environmental > Aquatic > Freshwater > Lake | place: Great... | reverse complement strand
ACTTTATTTTCCGACTTAACTAAGATGGTGACGATGCAAAATTTATTCCATGATGGTGGTTATTCAACTACCGGCGTGAGTGATTTGATTATGAAAAAAGCAGGTATCACAGAAGGCGAATAAAAAATAAAGTAGCCCCAATTAAATATAACACATGAGCAATAAAGAAATTAATCCCAAACTAGTAGAAGCCATTGGTTACCTTGGTTCACTATTAAGCTGTATCACTTTTGTGCCTCAGGTTTACTTATCTTGGAAATCACAAAGTGTGGGGGATTTAAGTTTACTCATGGTATTGATTGTAAACTTTAGTTGTATTGTTTGGTTGGTTTATGCTTATTTAATTAATAGCCGACCTGTACTTATCGCAAACACAATTGTATTAATACTGAGTTTAATGTTACTTTATTTTAAATTAACTTTTTAAAGATATTTTTCGCGCTAACTTTTTTTTGCGCACATTAAAAAAGGGTCGCCGATTTATCGGGACCCTTTTTTATTTTTCCTCATCATAAGAGACAAAATCATTAAAGATTAATTTTTATGGGCTTATTTTTCAAAAAGCCTATGAGAAATTATTTAAATAAATAAGGGGCCCCGATAACATCGGGACCCCTTGTTTATTTTTCCTCATCATAAGAGACAAAATCATTAGAGATTAATTTTCATGGGCTTATTTTTCAAAAAGCCCATGAGAAATTAATACTCGTCCTCATTAAACATGAAGTCTTCATTACTTGGGTAATCTGGCCAAATATCATCAATGCTTTCATATACTTCTCCTTCGTCTTCCAACTCCTGTAAATTCTCAACCACATCTAATGGCGCTCCACTACGAATAGAGTAATCTATCAATTCATCTTTTGTAGCCGGCCAAGGTGCTTCCTCTAAATAACTGGCTAATTCTAAAGTCCAAAACATAGGTTTCTTTTTTGCAAAAGTAGCCGTATAAATGATACTACCAAATGTGTTTTTTCTACAGGATGTAAACAAATTGTGAAATTTTGCCAAAATTGGGCCGGTAATCGTAGGTTTGTAGCATGGAAAAGCAGCCTGCACTATTAGTTGCGACCGATATTTATAAGAATTATGGCGATATTTCAGTCTTAAAAGGGGTTTCCCTTGAGGTAAACAAGGCGGAGATGGTTTCGATTGTGGGCGCATCAGGGGCTGGCAAATCGACGCTCTTATACATTGTAAGTAGTCTTGAAAAAGCAGATAAGGGCCAAATTTTATTTCAAAATCAGGACATTAGCGCACTTTCCAATAAGCAACTCGCCCATTATAGAAATAACCAAATTGGCTTCGTTTTTCAATTTCATCATTTGTTACCTGAATTTACCGCACTCGAGAATGTTTGTATCCCAGCTTGGATAGGTCAAAAACCAAAAAAACAAGTGGAAACAAAGGCGATGGAATTACTTGACTTTATGGGTTTGGCGGATAAGAAAGATAAAAAGCCCCATAGTTTATCTGGCGGTGAACAACAACGCATTGCAGTAGCGCGTGCTTTAATCAATAGTCCTGCTTTAATTTTCGCAGATGAACCTACTGGTAATTTAGACAGTGCCAATGCAGCTGCGTTGCATCATTTATTTATTAAATGTCGCGACACTTTTCAACAAAGTTTTTTAATAGTAACGCACAATGAATCATTGGCTGAAATGAGCAATCGCACACTTCACATGAAGGATGGGCAAATCATTTAATTACACCCGCGCCTTCCAAGGCATATCTGCCACGCCATTTAAATGTCCAATATACCTAGCTAATACAAATAAGTAATCACTTAATCTGTTCAGGTATTTGATAACAATGGGTTCAACGAATAAATTTTCTTCTTGCAAGTTCACGCACCATCTTTCTGCACGACGACAAACACATCTCGCAACGTGGGTCATTGAAATAGCACTATGCCCCACTGGTAAAATAAAAGATCTCATGGGCGCTAACACCTCATTCATTTTATCAATCTCTTTTTCCAAATTCACAATATCAATTTCAGTTAAATCAGGAATTTGTATTGCAGACTCTTTATCCGGATCACAAGCTAGGTGAGATCCTACAGTAAATAATCGGTCCTGCACTTCGTTTAATACTTTTTGAATTTCGACATTGCCGCACATATCACTCACTAGTCCTACAAAGGAATTAAGCTCGTCCACTGTTCCATAGGACTCAATACGAATATGACTTTTAGGAACACGTGTTCCTCCTATTAATGAAGTTTTTCCTTCGTCCCCTGCTTTGGTATAAATTTTCATGCGGTAATATTTTCTTAAGCCTAGTTGCTCAAGGGTTGTTTATGTAACAAAACTAATAAAATAAAGTTCACTTAGGCATAAAAAAGCTCCTCATAATATTATGGGAGCCTAATTTATTATTTTAATGGATCAATGATTATTTATGACCAACATTCAAAGAATCAGTTTCAATATTGCCATCTCTCAATCGAACCACACGGTGGGCATATTTGGCAATATCTTCCTCGTGGGTAACCAGTATTACGGTATTGCCTGAGGAATGAATTTTCCCAAATAATTCCATGACTTCCACAGAGGTTTTGGAATCCAAATTACCTGTAGGCTCATCGGCTAATAATATAGAAGGATTGTTGACAAGCGCGCGTGCAATGGCTACCCTTTGAATTTGACCACCACTTAACTCATTTGATTTATGATGACTTCTATCTGCTAGACCCACTTTTTCAAGTGCGACCATCGCTCTTTCTAATCTTTCTTTTTTTGCAATACCTGCATATACCAATGGTAATGCTACGTTTTCAGCAGCAGATAATCTTGGCAATAAATTAAATTGTTGAAATACAAAACCAATTTCTACATTACGAATACCCGCCAATTCATCATCGGTCATCTTGCTGACATCATGTCCATTTAAATTATACATTCCTTTGGTGGGAGAATCCAAGCAACCTAATATATTCATTAGCGTACTTTTTCCACTTCCCGAAGGACCCATTAATGCAACATATTCATTTGAAATAATATCTAAATTAATTCCTTTTAAAACGGGTATGGCCTGACCAGCCATAAAATAACTTTTTTGTAACTCCCTTAATTGAATAACTGATGACATTTTAAAAATTTATTTATTTATTACTTTAGGAACTTTAAAAAACTCCCCATTTTGATCAGGTGCATTTTTTAAAGCTGCTGTTCTATCTATGGATCCTTTAACTTCATCCGAACGCAATACATTTATACTATCCCCCATATGCATTATTGGTTTGGTACCGGTGGTGTCCAATTCATTTAGCTTTTCAACAAAACCGACCAAATCCTGCATATCTGCAACTAATTTGTCCATTTTTTCAGGTGCTACATTTAACCTAGATAAATGTGCCAAATGGGCTACTAATTTGTTGTCTACTTGCATAATACAAATGTAATCCAAAGGTAGCAACCCCCAAGCCGCATTTGTTAAATGGTCATAAGAGACAACCAGTGGCAAAAAAAATAGGGGAATTTGGAAGATTTTTTTGAAAATAGTTGCATAACTAACTAATTTTACAAAAATGTGCTTTTATGCAAAGATCAATTAAGAAAATAGCGGTATTAGGAAGTGGCGTAATGGGTTCTCGTATTGCATGTCACTTTGCTGGGATTGGCGTGGAAGTATTGTTATTAGATATGCTTGCACCAGGGTCAGATGAAAGCACGAAAACAAAGGAGAGAAACCAATTAGTGGATAGTTCACTTCAAGCTGCTATCAAATCAAATCCTTCCCCTTTATACCTACAAAAATTTGCACAAAATATAAGTACAGGAAATTTTACAGACGATATTGCAAAAATTAGCAACGCAGATTGGATCATTGAAGTAGTGGTGGAAAGATTAGACATTAAAAAATTAATTTACGACGAGGTTGAAAAATTCAGAAAGCCAGGCACATTAGTTAGTTCAAATACTTCAGGTATCCCTATTCATTTAATGGCGGAAGGACGTAGTGAAGATTTTCAAAAACATTTTTGTGGTACACACTTTTTTAATCCACCACGTTATTTACGTTTACTTGAAATTATTCCTACTGCAAAAACAGATCCTAGCATCGTTGATTTTCACATGCATTACGGGGATGTATTTTTAGGTAAAACCACGGTACTTTGTAAGGACACCCCTGCCTTTATCGCTAACAGGGTGGGCGTTTTTAGCATGATGAGTGTTTTACATATCATGGAAAAAATGGAGTTGAGTATTGATGAAATAGAATCCATCACTGGGCCAATTATGGGTCGCCCTAAATCAGCTACTTTCCGCACAGCGGATGTAGTAGGTATTGATACTTTAGTGAAAGTAGCTAATGGGGTTGCTGCAAGCTGTCCGAATGATGAAGCTAAAAATATTTTCACTTTGCCTGCTTGGCTGGAAAAAATGGTGGCGCAAAATTGGTTAGGCGATAAAACTGGCCAAGGATTTTTTAAGAAAATAAAAACAGCTAGCTCCAAAGAAATTTTAACACTGAATTTAAAAACTTTCGAATACGAACCACGCGTTAAAGTAAAATTTGCTTCCATTGGTGTTGCAAAAGCGATGGAAAGTTTACCCGAACGTTTAAAAAGTTTATACGCAGCCAAAGACAAAGCAGGTGAATTTGTACGTCAATTTCATTTTGCCTTGTTCTCTTATATCAGCCATCGCATTCCTGAAATCAGTGATGAATTATATCGATTAGATGACGCCTTGAAAGCCGGTTTTGGTTGGGAGATTGGGGCTTTTGAAACTTGGAATGAACTAGGCGCTACACAAGTAGTGAGTGATATGAAATCCGCAGGATACGCTGTAGCACCATGGATTCAAACCATGTTAGACAAAGGATTAAGCTTTTATAAAGTACAAGAAGGTAAGCGTTATTATTATGATGTTGCTACTGAAGCTTATAAATTAATTCCGGGCAGTGCGTCCTTCTTAATCTTATCTGATTTAAAAGAAAAGACCATTTGGAAAAACAGCGCTTGTACCATGGTGGATATGAATGATGGCATTGCAGGTTTTAGCTGGAACACCAAAATGAATAGTATTGGTGGCGAAGTTTTAGAAGGAATAAATAAAGCGATTAATATTGCAGAGGATAAATTTAATGGTTTAGTCATCGCTAACGAATCCAACTTATTTAGTGCAGGTGCCAATGTGGGTATGATATTTATGTTAGCTATAGAACAAGATTACGAGGAACTAGATATGGCCATTCGTACTTTTCAAAATAGCATGATGCGTGTTCGATACTCTTCTATCCCTGTGGTAGTAGCCCCTCACGGGCTTTGTTTAGGTGGTGGTTGTGAAATGAATTTACATGCAGATAGTATTTGTGCTGCTGCTGAAACTTATATTGGATTAGTCGAGTTAGGAATTGGTGTAATTCCTGGTGGTGGTGGAACTAAAGAACTTGTTTTACGCGCTTCAGATGAAATGCATGCAGATGAACCAGAAACCATTACACTTAACCGCAGGTTCATGCAAATTGCTACTGCAAAAGTGGCAACAAGTGGACAGGAAGCGATGGACATGGGCATCTTAAGAAAATCGCAGGATTTTATTTTACTCAATCAATCAAGACGCATTACCAAAGCGAAGGAGCAAGCGCTACAATTATTTAATGCAGGATATACCCAGGCACAACAAAGAAAAGATATCAAAGTATTAGGAAAAGCAGGACTAGGTGCACTATACGCAGGTATTAATGGCATGCATAAAGCCGGATACGCATCAGATCACGATGTAAAAGTGGCTAAAAAATTAGCATTTGTAATGTGTGGTGGTGATTTGAGCGAACCCACAACTGTTAATGAACAATACTTATTGGATTTAGAACGAGAAGCATTTTTAAGTTTGTGTGGTGAAAAGAAAACCTTGGAACGCATACAATCAGTGATCACTGCAGGCAGACCGATAAGAAACTAAATTTAATTGCCCCCAGTTATTACAGTTAAATAAATAATGGTCATTGAATGCTCCCATTATTAAAGCTATTACTTTTTTAAAAAATGCTATTTTAAAAGATCATCTAGGGCGCTACTTAATGTTGGAAAGTCAAACTTAAAACTATTATCTTCAATTTTTTTTGAGGATACTTTTGCACTTTTTAAAATTTCAATGCTCATTTCTCCTAGCATAATTTCCAATATAAATGCCGGCACAGGTATAGGCAAGTAAAAGCCTCGTAATTTTTTTGTAATGGCTATAATTAAATCTTTATTACTTATTGGATCAGGCGAAACTGCATTATACACTCCTTTTAGAGATGCTGTTTCAATGCCATATATCATCATTTTACATAAATCATGATGGTGTATCCAACTCACCATTTGTTGTCCATTGCCAAAGATCGTTGCCATCCCAAACTGCGCGGGTTTGATAAACTCAGCCAATGCACCCCCTTTCTTATTTAAAACGATTCCTATTCTTAAAGTAACTAATCTTATACCCAAGGTTTCAATTGGTTTTACGCTGTCCTCCCATCGCTTACAGGTGTCACCCAAAAATGCACCATCCACAGGATCTGTTTCAGTAAATCCATTCATTAAACTTTCTGCTGTATCTGGCCCATACCAACCAATAGCCGATGCTGCAACCACTGTTTTTACTTGATGTGAATTTTCAGTTAAGTACTTCACCAACAATTCGCCCGACATCACCCTGCTATCCACAATTTCCTGCTTACGTTTTTTTGACCATCTTTTATCTGCCACACCCGCTCCTGCCAAATGAACAATCGTATCAGCATTTTGAATTGCTAAAGGATCTATATACCCCTTATCTATATCCCAAACAGCGTAGGATAAATTGGTCACATTCGAAATCCGCGGCTGTCGCGTTAATACAATCACCTGATACCCCTTACTTAATAATAATTGCGTAAGCGAGGTTCCCACCATTCCTGTTCCTCCTGTGATTAATACTGTTTGCATTCGTTAAAGGTACAATTTTTGTTTATTTTGAATGGATTCGTAAGCGTCAAAAAGAGATTTTAGTAAGAATATTAAAATGATGCGTTTACCTACCCGCAATAAAAAACCCCACCTGATGAAGGGTGGGGTTACAACTAAAATCAACTATACATAAAAACTAAATTAATCCGGTTTTTTACCATCCATAAAAGTATTAATGGTTGATATTTGTGTTTGGTTATTTTCATCCTTATCCACCGTGTACTTACTGTAATAATTTTCAACAGAAGCCAAGGTGTTACCAAACATTTCCATATTTCTTCTAACATATGCAGGCACTGATTCAAAATCATTACTTGGATCATTCGCATTGTTAATATTAAAAGATAAATTCCTTAATTTCTGAATACGCTCAGCCACTTTTCTTCTTTGCTCTTCGGCATTATCTAATGGCATATCATAATTAGCTTGTTGATTCACATGCGCAACTGGGGCATTGGATTCTTCTCTCATCACCAATTGCATAGTTGGCTCTTCCTCATATCTAAAAGATGTTTCAAATACAACTTCACTAGGTGCTGGAGTTTCAACCACAGGAGCAGTATACATTTCAACAGTTGCTACTTCTTCTTGCGCAATATTTTCATCGATGGTCATTTCCACTTCCATCAATTCTTCCTCCATCAATTCTTCTTCCATGAATTCTTCTTCTATGAGCGTTTCTTCAACTTCTTCCTCAATAGTGATTTCTTCTAACATAAAATCTTCTTCCATTTCTACACTGGAATCTGACTCATTAATTTCAAAAATCACTTCATTAGATGTAATTACTGGAGCTGAAGCTTCTTCTTCCATTTCGTCCGCTTCTTCCACATAAATATTCGTAGGCTTACTTAAAATAAAGTCAGAAACAATAGTAGCTTCTTTCTCCGCCTCCATATTTAAAGTGAACATTTCTTCTTCCACTTCTTCCATTTCTTCCATATGCACTTCCTCCAATTCATCTAATTCTTCTTCCATATCAGCTTCTACTTCTTCTTCAAATGCAGGCTCCTCTTCTAATACTAAGGTTGGCATTAAATCATGGTTCTCAAAAGCCATCACTTCCATTTCTTCTTCAACTTCAAATTCCTCCTCCACTTCTATTTCTTCCTCGGCTTCTACTACTTCCTCTTCCATAGCTATTTCAGCTTCCATTTCTGCTTCAATACTATCGGCAGCTTCTATAGACGCTTCTGCATTTAACTCCCAAATAGTATCATACTTATCCAATACAACTTCCTTCACTTCTTCTTCCGCTAATTCTTCTTCGGCTACTAATAAAGGAGCTTCAATTGCAGGTGCTTGATCAAATGAAAAATGAATCGGCGTTTCTTCTGTTTGATCTAAAATAAAATGATCTTGCGCTTTTTCATTTACTTCATTACTTACTGGCTCCTGCTTGATTTGTTCAGTTGCAACTGCATCTGTGACCAATGTCATTACAATTTTTTCCTCAATAGGAGCCTCCGCTTTTTTTGGTGTTTCTGTTTTAAAAGGATCTTTACCTTCAAAACCTGTAGCGATTAAAGTAATTCCTAATTTTTTATCAAGGGTAGCATCATAGCCCATCCCCATAATGACATCAGAATGCTCTCCAGTTCTTTCTCTTAAGAAATTATTAATCGTTTCTAATTCATCCATGGTGCACTCATGTTCCCCTTCCGCACTATTAATATTCAATAAAATCCATTTTGCTCCTTTGATATCATTGTCATTCAATAATGGAGAATTCAATGCTTCCTCAATGGCTCTTTCTGCTCTGTTCTCCCCTTCCACTTCGGCCTTACCTAAAATAGCAACACCTCCATTTTTCATCACCGTGCAAACGTCAGCAAAGTCAACAATAATATGACCGCGGCTATTAATAACATCTGTAATACATTTAGCGGCTGTTGCTAAAACATTATCTGCTTTGGTAAATGCCTCTTTCATTTTTAAATTACCATACTGAACACGTAATTTATCATTTGAAATCACCAACAAGGTATCTACTAATGGTTTTAATTGATTGATTCCTTCCTCTGCTTGTTTTTGACGACGAGGCCCTTCAAATCCAAAAGGAGTGGTAACGATACCCACGGTTAATATACCTAAGTCTTTGCAAATTTTTGCAATAATTGGCGCACCGCCAGTTCCAGTACCACCACCCATTCCCACTGTGATAAAGGCCATTCGTGTATTAACTTCTAAAATTTTTCTGATTTCTTCTAAAGATTCCTCTGTAGCTAACTTTCCTACTGAAGGATCCGCTCCTGCCCCAAGACCCTGTGTTAAATGGGGTCCTAATTGAATTTTATTTGGCACATCGCTTTGTTCAATGGCCTTAGAATCGGTATTACAAATAATAAAATCAACGCCTTCTATATCTTGCTTAAACATAAAGTTTACAGCATTACTACCGCCTCCGCCTACGCCTAGGACCTTGATGATAGATGATTTTTGTTTAGGCAAGTCAAATTGAATCATTTTTTTGTTTTTAAATGGGTTAGTTAGATGGTTAGTTGTTAGTTAGTTATGTCGAAATTAGCAATTCTAGAATTTATTCTACTTGATATTTATAACCACAATGTGGGTAAATAATATTACAAAGGTTTGTCAGGTTCCTCATTAAATATTTCAATCAAGTTATTCTTAAATCGATCCCAGAATTTGCTCTTTCTTCTTTCAATTTGTTCTACTGTTAAAGTGATTGCTGGTGCAGGTTTTTCAGCCTTTTGACTCGTTAAAGTATTCGCATTGCTGCTATTTACGGTCAATGATTTAGGCACTTCCACTCTTTTAAAGTTCTCAGCAAATACCTTATAATTTTGCTCAAAATCGTTGTAGCCTTTTAAGATTAATCCAATACATGTTGAATACATTGGCTTTTTCAACTCATCGATATGATTAGGCGCTAAATGTTCATTAGGCAATCCAATTCTTGCATTCAAACCAGTGATATACTCGGTTAATTGGATAAGATGCTTCAATTGAGATCCACCACCAGTTAATATTACACCGCCATTTAATTGACGACTATCCAAACCCACTTGCTTTAAATGATAAGTGACAAAATCCAATATTTCACTCATTCTTGCTTGGATAATTCCTGCCAAACTTTTCACACTGATTTCTTTTGCAGGCATTCCTTTTAAACCTGGAATAGTTACATAAGCATTGGCTTTTGCCTCATCTGCTAAAGCGCTACCAAACTGTACTTTCATTGCCTCAGCTTGACTTTTCAAAACGCCTAAGCCAAGTCGAATATCATTAGTAATATTTTCACCCCCGAATGGAATTACAGCAGTATGCTTTAAGATGCCATCATAAAATACAGCTAAATCACTGGTGCCACCACCAATATCTAAAATTGCCACACCCGCTTCTAAATCGATATCGCTCATCACCGCACTCGCAGAGGCTAGGGGTTGTAACACTAAATCCTTCGTCACCAAACCACTACGCTCAACAGAACGATTAATATTGCGAATTGCATTTCTGTCCCCTGTTAGGATTAAAAAATTAGCCCCTACTTTTACCCCATTAACGCCTACTGGCTCTTTTACATTTGGATTATTGTCAACATGAAACTCTTGTGGTATCACGTCAATAATTTGATCCCCAGCTGGAATAAATGTTTTGCGTTGGTTGTTGATTAACTGCTCAATTTCCCAAGGTTGAATTTCGTTCTCCGCATCCTGACGAACCATATCACCCCTTGTTTGTAAACTTTTAATATGATGACCTGCAATACCCACAAATACTTCATTGATTTCTAAATCAGGATTGCTTAATTGACAATTTTGCAGTGCTTGTTGAATTGCTTTAATGGTTTGATCAATGTTTAACACCTGACCATGTTGTACCCCATTACTATTGGCACGGCCAAAGCCCAAAATTTCTAATTTGCCAAACTCATTTTTTCTGCCAGCTATAGCCGCAATCTTTGTGGTACCAATATCTAGACCCACAATGATGGGCGAATCATTTTGACTCATTGTTATGTATTTTAGTTGTTAGTTGTTGTTGTTCTTGGAAGTAGTCTTTGTCGGCATTAAAGCTTTCGCGGATTTCTTCTTGTTAATTAACGATTTATTGTTTTGTTTATTGTTTGTTTGATTGATTTGTTTTTTGATTTTTATTGGGGTGGTATTTTTATTTGTAGCCCCTTTGACTGCAGGCTTCTCAGCTACTTTATTTTCACCTAATTTGACCTCCTTTTTTACAACAATGGGCGCCACTTTCTTCACGGTATCTTTAAGGATAGGTGCTGATGCAGTATCCGTATTCAAAATGATATTTTCCGTATTAGCGAATACCGAATTTTGAAATGGTAGTATGCCGGGGGCGTATTGAATAGGTTCCAATCCCTTTTTTAGGGCAACAATTTGCCCGTCAAATCTGCAATCCAATACCTGATAGGCATTGATACCACTTTGTACCCACACTTTTTTATAGAAAGTATATAATCGGTTTAATTTATCGCCTAAATTATCCACCGACCCTATTAAAACAGTATGATCGCCCAAACTAGGCACCATTTGAAAATCACCATTAGGTCCAATATTTACTTGTGCTATTTGCGCTGTGAAAAAACTATCCGTTTTAATGGTATTTGAAAAAAGGAGCAAATCATTAAGTAATAAACTATCTGGTGCAGATAATTTATCTTGATCTGTTGGGAACCCTGTAAATACAGGCAAACGCAGCACGGTAAGCTGTTTTAAAGGTAAACGCCTACCTTGATCATCAATATAAAAGGAACTTCCTGCAACAGTAAAAACACGTGCAATCGGGATTCGCTGCTGTATTTTAACTTCTAATAATTGTTGGTTATTGATAAATAGCTCTGCATTTTTTATCCACCTTATTTTTTCTAACTCCTGCTCAATCGATGTTAAATTGATGCTTTCAACAACGGTGCCTTTGGTGATCCCTTGGTCTTTTAAAATTTGGGTGATTTCATTTTCATCCATAAATAAAGCCTTGGTTGTTTCGCCCACCAATTCAACTTGTATTTGCGAAACTTTTTTGCTCACTTTAGCTTTCCATGCAATTACAAATAAAAATAGTAGTGCTGCACCTGCAATGCTCCACAAAGTTTTAATCAATATGTTTTGCCATTGCTTCATTTAGTAGATATAAGTAGGTCTTTAATTTGATTGATACAAACATCTATATCACCTGCCCCTGCCATCACAATTAACTTATCAGGAGTGGTTGCCGCCCATGCCAATAATGCTTCTTTTGACATTACTTGTTTTTTTGAGATACGCATTTTTTCAACGAGCATATCACTTGTAACGCCAGGAATAGGCAATTCCCTTGCTGGATAAATAGGTAATAAAATAACTTCATCTGCTTTATCCAAAGTTTCAACAAAGCCATCACATTGATCCTGCGTGCGACTATATAAGTGGGGTTGAAAAACTAAAACCATTTTCTCGCCAGGATAAATACTTCTTACACCAGATATTAATGCATTTAATTCCTCAGGATGGTGCGCATAATCGTCAATCAAAACCTTATTAGCGGTTTTAACCTTATACTCAAAGCGACGCTTTACTCCTTTAAAATCAGCAACAGCTAACTTGATTTTATTTTCATCAATGCCTAATGTTAATGCAATTGCAATTGCGGCAGTTACATTTTCAACATTATGCAAGCCGCCCATATTTAAAACCACTTCCTTCAAAACGCCCCCTGGGTGCACTAAATCAAAAATATAGGACCCATCCACTACTTTTAAATTTTGCGTATGATAAGCCGCATCGTTTTTATCATACCCATAAGTTTGCATCGTTTTATTTTCCGAATTAGTGACCACCGTAGTGCCCATTTTTTGAATCAATGTGCCACCAGGCTTAATCTTATCCGCATATTGCCCAAATGCTTTTAATACTTCGGCTGCTGTTCCGTAAATATCTAAATGATCCGGATCCACTGCAGTGATGACGGCAATATTAGGCGACAATTTTAAAAAACTACGATCGTATTCGTCCGCTTCTACAACCACAACATTTTTTTCATGGCTCCAAAAATTGGTATTATAATTGGAAGCAATGCCTCCTAAAAATGCATTACAACCATATTCCGTATGTCTTAAAATATGAGCTGTCATTGAAGTGGTCGTGGTTTTTCCATGAGTACCAGCAATGCCTATCGTGAAAGCATTTTCAGTAACCCATTGTAAAACATCACTACGCTTAACTACATGGTAACCATTATCTCTGTAATAATTTAATTCCCCATGATCCGCAGGTATAGCAGGTGTATATACAATGACAGCAGCCGCTTTATCCATTTGGTTTAAATCATCTTCAAAGTGAATTTTTATCCCTTCCTTCACTAAATCATCCGTTAATAAAGTGGGCGTTTTATCATAGCCTGAAACTTGTACACCTTGTGTATTAAAATACCTTGCCAATGCACTCATTCCAATACCCCCAATTCCAATGAAATAGATATTTTTTATATTCGTTAGCGGATTTTTTATTTGTGTATTCATTATTAGCGGATTCATTATTAGCTTATTCTTTATTACGATTTCGTTTTTATTTTTTAAATATGTTGTAGTATTTGTGCTGCAATTACTTCATCTGCATTTGTAAATGCATATGCTTTTATTTTTTCTTCCATCAAATGCCTACTTTGATCATCATGCATCAAACTTTGCAACAAAGGGATCAGTTTTTGATCCACATCATTATCTTTCACCATTTTCGCAGCGCCATTTTCCACCAATGCCAAAGCATTATAGGTTTGATGATCCTCCGCTGCATGTGGATAAGGAACAAAAATGGCCGCCTTGCCCGTGATTGAAATTTCAGCGACAGCCATTGCACCGGATCTGCTTACCACAATGTCTGCAGCAGTATAAGCGGCACTCATGTCATCAATAAAGGAACTCACATAAACATTGGCATAATCATTTGCCGCTGTTACATACTCGGCAGCATTCGGTTTACCAGTTTGCCAAATCAATTGTATGTTGTCCTCCAAAAATGCTGCCAAATTATTTTGAATCGCTTTATTAATAGAGCTCGCCCCCAAACTTCCACCGACAATTAAAACTGTTTTTTTATTGGGCATTAAACCAAAATGTAACACTGCATTATTTTTGCTGTAGGAAGTCTGGATGATATTTTGCCTAACTGGATTACCTGTAACTAATATTTTATCAGCAGGGAAGAATGTTTCCATACCGTTTGTGCCAGTAAATATTTGCGTTGCATCAGCACCTAACCATTGATTTGCTTTTCCTGCAAATGCATTTGATTCGTGGATAAATGTAGGAATAGCTTTTGTTTGCGCTTGCTTCAAAACCGGAAAGCTAGAATAGCCCCCTACACCAAAAACGGCATTGGGTTTGAATTTTTTTATAATCGCCTTCACTTGAAAATAACTTTTTAACAATTTCCAAGGCAATGATAAGTTTTTTAATAAATTAGTTCTGTTAAACCCGGCAATGGTGATCCCAATAATATCATAGCCCGCTTGTGGTACTTTCTCCATTTCCATTTTACCCTGTGCACCCACAAATAGTATTGCCGCATCCGGTTGTATTTTTTGAATAGCTTGCGCTACCGCTATCGCAGGAAAAATATGTCCACCGGTACCACCACCAGCGATGATGATGCGTATGTTTTTATATTGCGGATTTAACACCATTGTCTATCTCAGTATTTTCGTCAGGTAATTCAATTTCAGTTTCAACTGGCGCCTTCCCTTCCATTTGTTCCACATTTCGTGCAACACTCAATATCAATCCAATGGAGCAACAAGTAAATATGAATGAGCTTCCACCCATACTCACTAATGGTAATGTTACCCCTGTCACTGGAACAATATTCACATTCACCGCCATATTTGCAATGGCTTGAATAATTAATGTAAAACTTAAACCAAGGGCTAAAAAAGCGCCAAAAGCATAAGGACATTTTCTAAAAATGCGTATACATCTAAACAAAAAAACCAAATAAATAAAAATAATAAATGCGCCTCCAATTAATCCATATTCCTCAATAATAATCGCATATATAAAATCATTATACGCTTGCGGTAAAAAATTTCTCTGCTGACTATTTCCTGGGCCTAATCCAAAAAAGATACCTCCATTAGCAATGGCAATTTTTGCTTGTTGCACTTGGTAAGGAACTTCCCTTTCGTTGGCGTACATAAAATCCTGCACACGATTCACCCAAGTGCCAATGCGACCAAAACTTTTCATTTTTTCAGCAACCACTGGCTGACCTTCTACCGATTTACTGGAGTGTGTCGCTATTGCCACACTGACAATTATTGCCACAGGAATCATGGCAACTAAAATGGTCAAAAATATATGCTTAAAACTAATGCGTCCAATAAACATGAGCAATAAGGAAGTAGCGCCAGTCAATAATGCATTTGACAGATTTGCCGGCATAATTAATGCACAAATAATAAATACTGGAATAATGACTGGTAAAAACCCTTTTTTAAAATCCTTAATGACTTCCTGTTTTTTACTTAACACCTTTGATATATACATAAATAAAGCAAGCTTGGCTATATCACTACTTTGTATAGTCAAATTGATAATAGGTAATTTAATCCACCTACTTCCTTCATTTATTTTAGCCCCAAAAAATAAAGTATAAATTAATAGTGGTATTGACAACATGAAAAGTATGGTTGCAATTTTTGAAAAAACCGTATAATTAATACGGTGTAGTCCAAAAATTGCGACCAAACCCAATAAGGTGAATATTACTTGCTTAAATAAATAAACGCTTGTGTTCCCACGGTACATTTTATATGCCAAAGAACCCGTTGCACTATACACGACCAGTATAGATATCAATGATAATACAATGACTAACCCCCATATATATCTATCACCCCTTGTTCTTTGGTCTAAATGCTCTTTCATACCTCCAATCGAAGGCATTTGTGAAAATAATTTATCCGTGGTCTCGTTGAACATGCTTATAATTCTTTAACTGACTCTTTGAATTGAATACCTCTATCTTCATAGTTTTTAAATAAGTCAAAACTTGCACAAGCTGGACTTAGCAAAACAACATCTCCTTTTTCAGCTAATTTAAATGCAGCAGTCACTGCTTTTTTTGCAGAATCAGCTTCCACTATTGAAGCCACTTTATCTCCAAAAAAGTCAATGATTTTTTTATTGTCCGTACCCATGCAAATAATCGCTTTTACTTTTTCTTTTACTAATTCAGCGATTAATTCATAGTCATTGCCTTTATCAACGCCGCCTAAAATTAAAACCGTAGATTTTTGCATGCTCTCCAACGCATACCAGGTACTGTTTACATTAGTGGCCTTACTATCATTCACAAAGTCAACACCACGAACAGTTGCCACAAATTCCATGCGGTGTTCGAGGCTATGAAAATTACTTACGGCTTCGCGGATTTTTTCCTTGCGAATTCCCAAAGTAGTTGCAGCAATGCTTGCTGCCATTGTATTATAAGCATTATGCTTGCCTTTTAATGCAAAATCATAAATACTCATCGACACGCGTTCTTCTTGGATTTTCAACATCATTTGGTCGTTTTTGATGTAGCCTCCTTTTTTTACTTCTTGTTTCATAGAAAATGGTAATGGGTTAGTATTAGTAGTTAGTAGTGCTAAATGTTTAACAATGACTTCGTCGTCAATGCAGTAAATAAAATAATCCTGTGCAGTTTGATTTTCAATAATTCGAAACTTACTTTTAATATAGTTTTCAAATTTGTAATCGTACCTGTCTAAATGGTCTTCTGTGATATTTAATAAAATAGCGATATCGGGTTTGAAATGTATGATATCGTCTAATTGAAATGAGCTTACCTCAATAATGTATAAGGATTTAGGCGCAATAGCTATTTGTCTCGCAAATGAAAATCCAATATTACCTACCATCGCTACATCATCATTGACTAATTGGCAAATATGATATAACAATGAAGTGGCTGTGCTCTTTCCATTGCTGCCAGTAATTGCTGCAATTTTACTAAAGCCCTTATATCGATACCCAAATTCAATTTCACTGACCACGGGAATGCCTTTGGCTCTGATGGCCTTCACCATTTCATTTTTTTCAGGGATGCCCGGGCTTTTCATTACTTCGTCCGCATTCAATATTTGATCCACACTATGTTTGCCAGACTCAAAAGCAATGCCATTGTCCTCCAACTCTTTTTGGAAATTAGCTTTAATGGCGCTTCCATCAGATACAAATACCTCATAGCCTTTTTGTTTGGCTAATAAAGCAGTACCTATTCCACTTTCACCTGCACCTAATATGACTAATCTTTTGGACAATGTATTATCTTGTTTTTAATGTTAAAATGGAGGCAACTACTAATAAAATGGTGATGATCCAAAAACGAACTGCAATCTTACTTTCGTGAAATCCCTTCTTCTGATAATGATGATGCAGTGGGCTCATTAAAAATACCCTTCGACCTTCTCCAAATTTTTTCTTAGTGTATTTGAAATAACCAACTTGAATAATAACACTTAAGTTTTCAATTAAAAACACACCACAAAAAATTGGTATTAATAATTCTTTTCTAACGATAATAGCTAATGAAGCAATAATACCGCCCAGTGCCAAACTTCCAGTATCTCCCATAAAAACCTGTGCTGGATAAGCATTGTACCATAAAAATCCAATACAAGCCCCTACAAATGCACCTACAAATATGGATAACTCCCCTAAATTTGGTATGTACATTACGTTTAAATAGTCAGCGAAAACATAGTTACCACTTACATATATAAATACGCCTAATGCAGCACCTATAATTGCACTCACCCCAGCAGCTAATCCGTCAAGCCCATCGGTTAGGTTGGCGCCATTGGAAACCGCAGTGATGATAAATGTGACAATTAATATATAAATGATCCATGTATATTTTTCAGCACCTGGGCCTATCCAACGCACCAATCTGCTATAATTAAATTCATGATTTTTAACAAATGGAATAGTCGTGATAGGTGTTTTTACTTTTACAAACCTTCTTTCCTCTCCATTAATTTTTCTAATTACAATGTCAGCACCTTTAGCGACCTTCTCCCCTTTAGCCAAACTTTCGGAAACATTGGTTGAAACAATTTCTCTTTCCACCGTCACTGCATTGCTAAAGTATAATGTTACTCCAATGATGATACCTAATCCAACTTGACCAATAATTTTTGAAATACCCGCCAATCCATCACTGTTTTTCTTTTTATACGCTTCCCCTTTATTTTGAGATTCTTTTCTGGCTTTAATTTTAAAATAGTCGTCTAAAAAACCAATTAAACCCAACCAAACTGTACATAAAATCATCAAACGGATATACACTTTATCCAAATTGGCAAATAACAAAGTTGGGATCAGGATACTCAACAAAATAATGATCCCTCCCATAGTAGGCGTTCCCTTTTTTTGCTGCTCTCCTGCCAAACCTAATTCACGTACACTTTCACCAATTTGCTTTTTTTGTAAAAATAAAATTATTTTTTTTCCATAAACAGTTGCAATGAATAAGGATAACAAAATCGCCATTGCAATTCTGAATGTCAAAAACTGGAATGCCCCTAATCCAGGTATATTGAATGTTTTGTCTAACCATGAAAATAATTGATACAGCATAGGAGGTTTATTTGGCTAAATCGTTAAATAAATTTTGTAATACTTCTTTATCATCAAAATGTTGTTTCACGCCTTTTATATCTTGGTACTTCTCATGGCCTTTCCCAGCAATTAAAATAATATCCCCTGGTTTTGAAAAACTTACCGCCGCCTTGATCGCTTCTTTGCGATCCACGATATTGATATACTTTCTTTTAGCGGCACTACTCAACCCCTGCTCCATATCCTTAATAATTTCATTGGGATCCTCAGAACGAGGGTTGTCACTTGTGAAAAACACTTTAGTACTTAAATCACAGGCCACTTGTGCCATCATTGGACGCTTGGTTTTATCTCTATCCCCACCACATCCAACCACAGTAATCACATCCTCTCCACCTTTTCTTAATTTCGCTATCGTAGTCAATACATTTTCCAATGCATCTGGCGTGTGCGCATAATCAACAATCCCAATGCGTTGGTCAATCCCGATGATATAATCAAACCTACCTTCTGCCCCCGTTAATGCACTTAGTATTGTTAATACCTGCTCCGACTTTTCACCTAATTGAATAGCAGCACCATACACTGCTAAAAAGTTATATGCGTTAAATATGCCAATCAACCTGCAATACACTTCAA
>Ga0208942_1000358_pt1 | contig 19207 bp, 25 predicted proteins | sample GreLakmeSU08MSRF_FD_187704 | JGI IMG/M metagenome (GOLD analysis project Ga0208942, IMG submission 187704) | Freshwater lentic microbial communities from great Laurentian Lakes, MI, USA - Great Lakes metaG SU08MSRF (SPAdes) | ecosystem: Environmental > Aquatic > Freshwater > Lake | place: Great... | reverse complement strand
TTTTCTTTCCTGGAACTAGAGTTCTTCCCAATATATTAACAAATAAATTATTTACTGCTGCTGCGAGTGAAGTATAATCACCTTCTGATGAACCATCTCCCATAATCATTTTAATTGGCATCTGTAGAAATGGTTTTAGAAATTCACCAGAAGATGCTATACTGTATGAATTGGTCAAGTAAGAATATGGACTTACATATTTTGGATCTTCTGGATTTGGAAAAAATGTTTTTATATTAGAGGTTTCTGTTGGTTTTTGTGTAGTCGGATTCACATAAGTCATTTGCCCATCAGCATCTGATCCAGGATTGAGTGGAGATATTGGAATCTCAATTGTTCTTGATGCTGCTTTTTTAGGTGAAGTCCGACCAATCACACCACCAATTGCTTCTTCACCTTCTCTAGTAACCGCACCACCAGAGGCATATCCCATTGCCTTTGTTGCACCAGTACCATATAAACTTCCAAAGGAACCTTTTTCTTTTGCAAGTGTTCCCAAACTTAAAGTATTCACATACTCTCGGATTTGTTCTCTTATTCTTGCATCAAATTTTCCAAGATTTTCTCTTTGTTGTTTAATTCCCTCGGCATCACCCGTGAGAGACATTATACCAAGATTAACGAGTTCACTCAAATATCTAAAAGGAGCACCGATAATATCAAGTAATGTTCCAAGACCAAGAGCAGCAAAATTAAAAAACTTAAGTCCGGGAAGAGCAGCATTATAAGTTATTAGTTTAAGTACTTTTGTAATTGGATTTTTATCCAATTCTGCTTCTTTTAATAAATATGCAACATCATTTTGAAGTTTTTTTGTAAATTTTCTTAACTGAAATGTTAGTTCTCCTAAAATAGAGGACGCAAGACCAACAAGAAGAATAACCCCAGCACCCTTTGCAAAATTTCCAATCATACGACCAGCATTTTGAATAGATGCTCTAAACCCTTGTCGTTTTACTATTTCTTCACTTACAGTTTTTCCAATATCACCTACGGCACTTTGATTAGAATCTACCTGGGATTTTGTAACAATCAAATCTGAAAATAACATTCCAGCAATCAAAACAGCATTAATAAGTTTGTTAGCCGTTCCCAACATATTTTCGTAACTCTTAACAGATTTTTCACCACCAAGAAGTTTTATTTGTTGTTTACCAAAATCAATAATTCCATATACTTTATCCACAAAAGTCACCATCGCATTTAGAATTGTTCCGGCAAATTCAATTGCAAAGTTTCCAATTTTTAGAGTAGTAATTAATACTCCTTTTAATTGTGGTAAATGCGGTAATAATTTAAGAGCCAGTGCTCCAAATAAAACATTGAATAGAAAGTTCTTTATGAAATCAAGAAATCCAAGTCGTGGAGTAGTAAATCCCTTTACCCCACTGGATTGACTTCCACTATCTTTATATTTTTCAAGAGATTCCTCTGTTTCAGTTCTACGAAAATTTTCTGTGAGTTTTATTTTTTCTTTGAGTGCAATATTCTTAAATTTATTTTTTTGCCCTACAAGTTTTTCTACACTAATAACCTGTTTTTTAATTATAAAAGAAGTTGGATTTTTTGGTTTAATATAAGTCATTTTTTATGCCCTCCGATCCAGAATATCAAATTCCCAGTTAGATTCACCACCACCAGAAGAACCTCCAGAAGATCTGGAAGCAATATAAGTCGGTGGACCTTGAACTATTATAGGTTCTGGTTCTTGAATGATTATTGGTGGTCTTTCATCAATTTTTCTTCCAGTATATTTACTTAAATGTTGAATCAATTGAGAAGATCTCTCCAATCTTTGCCTTTCATTTTCAATTTTGTTGATCATATTAAAGAAAGGATTTCCACCAAATAAATCAACAGAATCCTTATCAATTACATATTCACCTTTGTGTAGTTGTCTTATACCTCCAAGTAAAGTAGAACCACCAGTGATTCTTCCTGTAGATGCGTTAGTTCCCAAGTGAAATAGTGCAGTTTTTCCAGATCCCGGAACAAGAGCATTAATACCTTCTCCTTTATTTGGAGTGTTTCTAACATCGGTAAGTGGAAAGGGAACAAGAGGAAATCCTGGAGTGTTAACATCAAATCTTGGTCCTGATCTATGGCCGTGCTGTTGAATTCCACTTTTTATAATATCCATATAATAATCATTACCCTTCCCTGCAAGAATAGGAGTAGCATTAGCAAGTTCTGGTTTTAATCCAGAAGATGCCATTTTCCTTAAAAGAGGAATTGTATCTCCTATAATAACATTTTCAGGAGTTCCCTGCACAGTATCAAAGTGTGCATGTCCCCAACCAGCAGCCACACCCATACTTCCAGTACGACCAATTCTCAAATTTCCACCACCAGGTCCTGGATCTCCACTAATATTCAAATTACTTGCATTAGGAGTTTCTGGATCACATATACAAGGATCTACACTTCCTGCAGGAGAACTTGGAGAGATTGTACCACCACCACTTGTATTACCTGCTCTAATTTGTGATAAACGAGTCATAAATGCAGGTCTAGATATGTGAGCTTTATTTCCTCCTGCATATTGATCTGGATATGTTCCACCACTATTATGAGGTAATCCTCTCCAAGTTGCAGACAAACGATCTCCAAATTCACTATCAGTCATTTGACCACTTCTCCATCTTGTAAATCCGTGTCCATCATATAGCATTTTAAGAGCCGTTTTATCTTGCAATTCTGAAGTAAATTTATCACTACCTTTACCACCAGCAGCAATCACACGTTCTAAAAGGTATTCGGGCATTTGTTGATATCTACCAATTGCACCATTTGCATTTGCCACCAACCAACTTACAGCCATTTGCGTCGGTTTTCCTGCAGTTGCACCTCTTGAAGTATTCATTGTATCATAACTACCTGCCTCCACAGATGAAATCAAATCAAGAATTGCCTTATCTACACCATCACCAGATACAGCAACTCCAGATCCACCACCAGTGTCACAAGCAGCAGCACAAGGATCAGCCTCACTACCACTAGTATCACCTGGTGTTGGAGCAAGTCCAACTTGAGTTCTTAATAAACTTATCATACCACCAAGTTTATCTTTCATTGATCTCATTAAAAATTCAGAGATTATTCTATTAAATTGATTAACCTTAATCAAAGATGAAAATTTTTGATATGCTGCCGGATTTGTCTTATACAATCCCAACCTCACAAAATTACCCAATTCCACAGATGCACTATCATAATCACCTTTTGTGACTTGATCTCCCAATAAAGTTTTAGTTGTAAGAGCAAATACTGATCCCAAATTTGGAATACGACTAATTGTTCTATGAGATCTCACCATATAATCATAACGATCCATTTTAGTATTGTCTCTATCGTATGCAGCAGAGAAAACTTTAGTGTAATTTTCTGACCCACCTACCGCAGCACCAGTATCTAAAGGTTTTTGTTTGACACCTTTATCTCTTGGAATATCAACTTTCTTTACTTCTGTTCTTGGAATATTAACAACAGAACCACCTTTAGCATATTTTTGAATTGGTATTACTCTTCCACCACCACTGTATCCCATATCTTTAACTGCTTTCTTACCGTACAAACTTCCAAAAGATCCTGGAGTTGATAACTTTTTAGCAGTATCTTCTTGACCAAAAAAAGTAAAGGCAGGTGCAAAAACTCCAGCAAATCTTCTTATATTTTCTCTTACTCGTGCATCAAACTTACCAAGATTTTTAGATTGTTTTTCCAATCCATCTTTCATATTAAACATCTTCATAAATCCGGCACGTATCAACTCAATACCATATCTAAAAGGAGCACCGAGAATATCAAAAAGAGTTCCGGCTCCCTCTAGAATAGATATTGGAATCTTAAAAAAGTCTGATATTGCACCAAATCCCTTTAAATTCTTTGCCCATCTTGTGAGTTGAAATACACCTTCACCAACAGCAGATAAAAGCAATCCTGCTCCAATAATAATTCCAGCAGATGCTAAAGGACCGAGTGCGACTTTTGTTGCTGCATTTGTTGCCGTATTTTTTGCTGCACTTGCAACTTCTCCCGCAATTTTTTCTTTAACAACATCAATACTTTTTTCAAAAACTTTTGGAGCACCTTTCAAACTTGCAAATGGACTAAAATCACTGAATAACATTCCAGAAATTAGAAGTAGATTTATTACTTTGTTGCTTTCACTAGTTGCTTTGTCTAAACCTGCGATTGCTTTTTCACCACCCACCTTCCCTACAATTAATCTTGCGTGATTATATGCCTGATATCCATAATCAACAAAAGTGACCAACCCATTTAATATTTTTCCACCAACCTCCAGAATAAAGTTTCCAACTTTTAGAGCAGTTTTTGTAAATTCTAATAATTGTGGAAGATATTTAAGTAATCTTAAAGTAATAAAACCAAGTAAAACATTAACTATAAAGGTTTTGAGAGTATCCAAAAATCCCAACCGTTTTCCCACAACACCTTTTACACCTCTTCCCAAAGAACGTAGAGGTCTTTCTAAAACATTTTCATAATTAATAAATTTTTCCCTTTCTGTATTAATTTTTTTTGATTCAATTCTTTTTGATTGAATTTTAACAGAAGATTTTAACAGTTTCTCTTTACTGATAAACTGTTTTTTAATTGATAATAAAGTTCCGGTAAGTGGGGAAATTATTTTTGCCATCACTTAATATTGAGTTGTTTAGCAGTTTTTGAGTTGTTTTTAGAAGCATTAAACTGTGGTATCGTTGCTTTTGCACCACTTCCTCTTTTACCACCCATTCCACCACCAGCAACTGGTGGTGCAGAAACAATTTTTGGTGCTGGTCTTGGTGTTGGAGTCGGTGGTGCTGCACGAGATCTTTGCACTGTAGATATGTTTGCAGCAGAATAATTTGCCATTCCTGCTGCTTTATATTGTGCGATTTCTTGTTGTCTTCTGGTACCAACTAGTTGGGTTGGTTTAGATTTTCTATAACTTAAATCATTTTGAGTTTGGTTTGAGTTAGCACCAATTTGTTTCATCATTCTACTTTGAGTATCAGCACTTGCTCCTCTTACCTGTAAAGATTCTAAAGAATTAGTTGCGGCAACTCTTTGATTTTGCATTGCAAGTTTTTTATCATTTTCTTTGTATGCTCCTGGATTTATTGCTCTTCCAAATGCCTCAAAGGGGTTTGATGTTCCTGTTCCTGGTTGAGGACCTCTACTATAATGCAATTTTCCATCTTTCATTGATTTATGACCAACAAAAGGTTTTCCTTTATCATCAGTCATTATTTGAGTTTTGGGTGCATCTTTAAATGATTGGTCTTTTAATCCAAATCCACCTTTGATTGCGCCACCTTTTGATTCTGCATAATTTGACCTTGCAGATTCTCTTGGTCCACCAAACATTCCCCCACCACCAACATCTCTTTTGTCTTGTTCAACATAAATTATATCATCACCCTTTTTAATTGCAAAATATCTTTGTCCAGCAAGAGTAATTTCTGTTTCATAACTACCTCCTGGAGGAAGTTTTACCTTTACTGCATTTTTTCCTTTATATTTTGTACCATATCCAGTCCCAATATCACTACCAAGTCCTGCTCCTTTAATATTGATTCCCTTTCCAGATGCAAGCGCCTTTTTTGATTGCATTTCATTCTTAATTTTTGTTATTCTTTCATTAAACCTAATTTTATTTGATAGTGCATTCATATCTGCTTGCGTAGACATCGAAGGCATCGCACCAGGACCATAAGTTGGTTGTAAATTTAATTTTGTATCATTTTTATCTTCAACAGGAGGTTTTTCTTTATCATATGTTCCTGGTCCGTGCCGAGTATCATATACTGTTCTTAATTCTTTGTCATCAATATCACCTTTATTCATCATTTTTTTATTTTTTTCATCACCAATAAAACCACCAGTGGTGGCATAAATTCTTTTCTGAACAATCTTTGGTTTATTAGTTCCACCACCAGCAGCATTCATTGCCTCAAGATTACTTACACCAAACTTTTGAACTGCTCCACGAGACATTACAAACTCACCATCTGTGAGCATTGCAGGAACTTTATCAATACCTTTTGGTCCAGATACAAATCCAGGAACACTATTCATCAATCCTGCAAATCCACCAGACCCAAAAAGTTGTGCAAAGATACCTAACTTGGAATCAACTTGCCCACCAGAGGCAGCAAGCATCGTCTTAAAATCAATAAGACCACCACCAAACATTTCTGGAGTTGGTATAGGTGCAGGCTCTGGTACTGCAACTTGTGGTGCATCTCCCCCACCCATCATCTTATTTGCTACTACTGCAGTACCAGCAGTGGCCAGCAATCCAACTCCCATTCTTGCCAGAGATCCTTTCCATCCACCACCACCACCAAGAGCTGACATCGCAGCACCTGCCTTTTTAAAACCAGTTGCAGTAGCAATGGCAGCACCAAGTTTTAATATTATTCCACCAAGAGCACCAATTGCTCTTATAGCAATACCGGCAAGATTTCTTACAACTCTACCAAATCCAGTTCCAAAAAGTATATAAGCAGCAACAAGAGAAGGCCACCAATCTTTTAAAAATCTAGCAATTGATTTTACCTTACCTTGATTTTCTTCTTTGGAAAACCAATCTATCAAATTTAATATTGCTTTTCCTAAAAATAAAGTTAGAAAAAATTGTATAATTGAATCAAGAATATTTTTTACTGGTGCAACAACTGCCTGGGCAACATTTTTAACAGCAGCAAAACTATTTTCTAGACCAAGTTCTATTTTCTTTCTTCTAGCATTTTCTTGACTTTTTCTTTCTTGAGTTGCTTCTGCAGTAACTTGTGAGTTTTGTTGATTAAGAAGTTGAATTATTTGTGTAAGAGATCTTGATATTCCTTGAAGAGTTGCAATATCAGCAGGAGCAGCAATCAACTGCTGCTCTGGTTGAGCAGCAGATTGAGTTGTTTTAGATGTTCCCATCAATTTCTGCGCATTTGCTACTGCCATTCTACTCTTACATTAGAAACTAGAGTTTTGTTGTTGCTGCTGTTTCAATTTTTCCTCTTCAAGATGTTGTTGAAGTAGTCCAACATAAACATCTCTCTCCCAAGGAATCATATTTTCAATTTCCCATAATGAATATTTATGGTACTGCATCAAAGCAAAATTAAGTCTAAAGTAATTTTCCAGGTCCATATGGACCAGGGCTACGCGAAAAAACTTGCTAACCCTTCTAAAATAACTTCACTTTCAACTTCGGTTTTTGGATTTGTAACTTTGATTTTATGAGAAAGTTTGGGCATAGTCTCAAAGAATTTTTCAATTTCTTTAAATTGAGATGAATTCATTGAATCTAAAAATTCAGTAATTTCTTTTTTTGTTACATCAGCAGCAATCCAAACATCATCTTCAGTGTAAATTTTATCAATACAAGAAGCAATCAGGTCAAAGGATTGTTCCATTGCATTTTCATTATTGAAATCAAAATTATTTTTAATAAATTGTTCCAGAGATGGATACTTCATTTCCATCATAATTTTATCATCAACCTTAATTTTATTGGTGTGTCCCTCATTCTTTTGAATGCGAATCTCATCAAGATCAATGCTTACAGACACATTGGTCTCATTATCATCTGGACAAACAATATTTACATCAACTTTTTCACCAACTGATTTACCACGAATATTTAAGAACAAATATTCAATATCAAAGGTAGGTAAAGTCTCAACTTTAATGTCTTTTGTATGAATACAATTCTTGATGACTGTTTTGATTGCTGTTGTAATTTGCTTTGTATCTTCACTTTCTAGTGCAATAACTAAAAGTTTTTCTTCTTTTACTAAAAATGGACGGTATTTAATTGTTTGGTCTGTGGACGGCAACTCAAGTTCATAAGTTGGTGTAGAAATCTTTGGTAAAGGCATAATGTCTTATAAAAATTCAGATATGATTATTTAGAGAGTCAAATTATACTTCTTCCAGAAAAAGCAGTTTGAACAGTATTTCCAGAAGCATTTGCAGCAGCAAGATTAATTCCATTAGTGGTGGTTGCTGGAACATTAACACCAAGATTTTGATTAGAGGTAAATCCTGTTGTTGCATTATTAGTATTTGCTTGTTGAAATGGATTACTAATAGCACCAGCACTAGATGAATTGGATTGTTGTGTAACCGGAGGAGCTTTGTCTATGTAATATCTAACATATGAAAAAGCAACCGAACATTTTAATAATGATGCAGTATCATATGAAACAGACATTGAATTGATTGAGATTGGAAATGCATCTACAAAACTGTACATTAGTTGACTAGCTCGTTTATTAGCTTTAGAACTTGTCACAGTGCTTTTTTCAAACTTAATTATTGAGAGATCTTGTTGAGCAATATAATTAACTGGATAATTCATTCTATAAAAATATTCTTGGGATTTAACTCCAGGTCTGTTTTTTTCGTCAGGAACAAATGACTCTCCTACAATATACTTTATCCAAGTTTCAAAATATCTAATCGCAAGATAATTATCAGCATCAACATAAAAAGACAAATCAATTCTATCATCAAATTGTCTTCTATATGCGTGTTTATGAGTGGCTCCGTGAAAGTCTCCAGAAATGCTATGAGTTGCTAGTTGAGATCCGGGAAGTATTGCTTCACAACAAAGAAGTTCTAATTTTTCCTTATCATACGTCACACCATTATCTCTCAGATATTTATCAAATCCACCCGCAGATCCTCCATAGTTTGGTTGTGGAATAGATACGACAAAATGAGATGTTGTTGCAGGATGTAGAAGTTTGCTCTTTATTTCATCTACATTTACAATTTTTACTGATGCCATCTATAAATACTTGTACTTATATATTATGTAGTTAGGAAATGTCAAGAGACGGAAAATACCATCAGGGTAGATTTCACCCTCAAAATCCGCAGAAATATAAAGGAGACGTAAATAACATTATATACAGAAGTTCCTGGGAACTCAAATTTATGCAGTGGTGTGATAGAAATGAAAATATTATGGAGTATGGTTCAGAAGAGTTTTGGATTCCTTATGTTTCTCCGGTAGATAATCGTGTTCATAGATACTTTCCAGATTTTATTATCAAAGTTAAAGAAAATAATGAAGAGATTAAGACTTATGTGATAGAAGTGAAACCAAAGAGGCAAACAGTACCACCTAAACAAAAATCAAGAGTGACTAAATCATATCTTTATGAGGTTCAGACATACGCAGTCAATCAATCAAAATGGAATGCCGCAGATGAATGGTGTAAAGATCGTAGATTGGAGTTTAAGGTAATAACCGAAAATGAACTTGGGTTAAGGTAATGGCAGAAGGTTTCGGTCAATATGTGAGTGTGGGAAAACTTCCTCCCAGAATGGCAGAATTGAGAAAAAAAATCAAGGAATCTGGTAGTAATGATCCAGAAGACCTGATGATGGTAATTATGGAAGTTTTAAAAGAAGAAGTATTATATCCAGAACCAGGAAAATTTTATACATTTGTTTATAGAGCTAAAACTCCAGAAATACAATATGATCAACATCCACTGATTGCCTGTACTTCACTGGAAAAATGGGGGTTTAGAGGAATGAACTTTCATTGGAGAAAATCAAGGCAGTATACCTGGGAAGAAGTTGTAGGAAAACTTTATGTGATTAAATATGATGAGTTAGATGAGATGCTCTCTATACCTTATGCAAAATTCCGTCTAAATAAGTAAAACTCTCTGTGTCTAATGGCATCAGTTACATCTCCTCAGGCAAAACCAAATGTTGGGACTACTCCAACCACAATACAATCCAAAGTTACGGAGATTGGAAAAAGTACTGATGGAAACAGGCAATTTAACACAGACATACAAAAAGTAGAAGGTGGTACAACAACGACTATAGGAACTATAGATGCTGCTGGAAATGTGACTCCAGCAGTATCTGCAAGTGCTGCTGAAAAAACAGCACTTGCAGATATAAATAGTCCCTTGAGAAAAGAAGTAACAAAACAAATAACAGATTCTAAAGTAGTAAAAGACTTGGGAGTAACTACGGACCAAGATAAAAAAGCACTGAATGCTGCAACTGGATCTGGTGCCGCAAAAAATGGGGGTACGACACCACCACCAGATCCAGCAGGAGCAGCTGCAATAGCAGCAGAAAATAAATTTAAAACAGGAACAAGACTTTCATATAGTCAGGATATGAGATATCCCCTAAATATGAGAGTAGAATCCCAAGATGTAATTAAGTTTTCAATTTTAGAATACTCACCATCACTTGCAAAAGGAAAACAAAGTTCTAGTCAATTTGGAACTACACAGAGTAGAGTGGTGGAACTTGATGGTGGTAATCCTATAATAAAAGGATCTAAAAGAATAGGAATAATCACTTTACCAATTCCTGCAGGAATTAATGATAGCAATACTGTTGGTTGGACAGATGACAAACTAAATATGTTACAAGCAGCTAGCGCTGATCTTGCTCAAGGATTTCTTACTGGTGGAGTAGAGGGTGCTGAAGAGTCTTTTGATAAAACAGGTAAAAAGTTGAAAAAGACAATCAAGTCTGGAGAAGCAGTAAGTCCACTTGGTGCATTATTTACCGGAGCTGCATTAAATAATGCATCTATTGCTCAAAGAACACTAGGAATTGTTGGAAACAATAATACAGAACTTCTCTTTAGTGGACCAAGTTTAAGATCCCATTCATTTTCTTTTTCATTTTATCCAAGATCACCAGAAGAATCAGTAATGGTGCGAAAAATCATTCGTGCATTTAAACAATCAATGTCAGTAAAACGAAGTGAGACTTCTTTATTTTTAAAAGCACCACATACTTTTGCGATTCAATATATGACTTCAAAAGGAGGAAAAAGCGTAACACACCCATACTTAACAAGATTTAAAGAATGTGCTTTACAATCTTGTAATGTTGATTATACTCCTGACGGAACATATATGACTTATGCGGGAGAGGAAAAATCAATGACTGCATATAGAATTGGATTAACATTTCAAGAACTTGAACCAATCTTTGATGATGAGTATGGTGAAAAAGATGACAACGTAGGTTTCTAAAATGGCATCTTATTTTAAACAAGTTCCAGATTTTGAGTATGTAAGTCGGATTGCAGGATCCAAAAACATATCAGATTATATTGCAGTAAAAAATCTTTTTAAAAAAGGAAAAATAAGAGACGATATTTTTCAGGAACTTGCATTTTTTGAAAAATATAAAATTTCTGGTAATGATAGACCAGATAATGTTGCTTTTGAAGTTTATAGAGATTCAAACTTAGATTGGGTGATTCTTTTAGCAAATAATATTCTCAACATTCAATCAGAATGGCCTCTTCTACAGGATGATTTAGACAGACATTTAGTCAATAAATATGGAGATTATAATACTCTTTATAATGGTATTCATCATTATGAGACTTCTGAAATTAAAAATAGTCAGGGAGTTACGATTGTTCCTTCTGGTCTTGAGGTAGGTTCTCCATATACAGTAAGTTATTATGATTATCTTACAAGTCTGCAGGTAGATACAGGAAACATAGCAGTTCCAGTGACAAATTATGATTATGAAATCAAACTAGAAGATGCAAAGAGAAATATTTTCTTACTTAAAAAAGAATATCTCGGCATTATTACAAATGATATGTCCGAGATTATGGAATATAGAGAAGGTGCCACTCAGTATGTGAGCAGCACCTTAAAAAGAGGGGATAATATCAAACTTTACAATTGATTTTATTCTGCTAATTTCTGAAAATATGAAAGGGCATCGTCTTCATCTTCATTTGAAGAACTGAAAGAATTGAATGTTTCTTTGATTCCATTAGATTCAGGAGTATATGATCCACGATCATTATCCTCATCCTCAACTTCCTCATCCATACGACGATTTGTTGGTTTCTGTCCCAATACCATTTTCAGACGTTTTTCAAGTTCTTCATAGGACTTGAATTGATCTGGTGCGGTGACTGCTGCCAGAGAATACTCTTTCTTCCAGAGTGCTTCCATCGCATCATCATCACTCAATAAAGGTTCAGATGGTCCGAACTCAGATTTATCATAGTTCCAATAACCATCCTTCTTGACGATCTTCAGTTTGAAGTTTGCTCCTTGCCAGAGATCAAAAGGATTGATTGGTGATTCGTCCTCAAATTCTGGTTGCATTGCTTCCATAATCTTATCAAAGATTTTCTTTCCATACTTAAACAGAAATACTTTACCTTCATTCTGAGGATTTGTGGGATCCTTTACGACATATATGTTAGAGTAATATGACAACTTACGTTTTTGCTTACGAACAGTTTCCTTATTTGCTTCGGTTCCTGTATTCCACAGATCTCGGTTGTGTTCTCCGAGAGGATCTTTACCACCAATAGTAGTCAGTGAGTTTTCAATATACCATCCGCCAGGTCCTTGAAATGCGTGTGAATACATCTTTGCCCAGGGAAGTTCTTCACCATCAGGGGCAGGTAGAAAACGAATCACTGCGAAACCATTACCAGTTTTATCAACTTCGGGTTTCCAGAGACGTTCATCGGCACCACTAGAAGTAGTACTCATCTTCTCAACTTCTTTAACTAGTTTTTGTGTTAAAGAACCAAGTTTAGATTGCTTTTTTAAATTTTCGAATGACATTCGATTTTTCCTCGTATTTGTGAGATTTGGCTTTTGTGACTTTGCTTAGGGATCGTCCAGCCCAATATATTCTACAGATCAGAACCCGTTCTGTCAATCTGATCTTTCATTTTATCAAGCATTTTTGCAAGATTTCCAAAAATCACATTCATATCCACACCAGAAGGAAGTCCCATTGCCGATGCGGATTCGGAGATTTTTTCTTTCATTTCTTTTGCCTCTGGGGCATCAGATAAACTTAAACGAGTATAGATTGTTCTTTGCTTATCTAAAAGTTTTTCAAGAAGATTTACGTGAGATATTTTTTCTTCACGATCCATCAAATGAAACTTAAAGACATTATTATAAACACTTTGTTGAAGTTCTGCAATTTCTGCCATTTCAGAACGAACAATATCAGACTTAAAAAAATTCATTTTCCTCCAAAAACAATATCTTTCAAAATTTTCTTGTAATGAGACACATCTATATGTAGGAATGGAGAGTATTTTCTGATTCTCCGACTTACAGTTTCCCATACAGGATCTTTAAGTTTCTTATCAAAGTCATTCCCGTACAGGAATATTCTATCACAGATTACCATAGTTTCAAGGCTTATTTTCCCGCTCAGGAACTTTTTGAGAAGAGGTGGATGCCCCTTGGAACACTCAAATACTTTCTTAAAATTATGCTCGGCAAATAAACTTTCACATTCTTCTTTGAAGAGATAAGAAAGAGACTGAATTTTTCTTTGCCATTCATTATAATTCTGATCTCCGGTTTTTATAATCTCACCGATCCATAAAGATTCAGAATCATTACAAGAAACAAAATTTGCGATAAAAAAGTCTTCAATTTCTTTATCTGTTCTTTGTCTGGATATCTTTTCAAACCAAAAACGATCACGTCTCTTATAAAAGGACTCTAATGATGCTCTGGTCTTTTTACAATATTTGTAATAATCATAAGAATCTTTTGTAAAATGGTTTTTGAGTGCCAGATAAGTTTTATAGCAGTCAAAAGGAGTCATTTTCAAAAAAAGTAATAGGAGCAATTTTTTGCCTGGAAAATTTTGCCCTCCAAAATGGAATTAAAAAACTAATTTGGCACGGGAGGTCTTTTTGAGAAAATTAAGTTCCATTGCCTCATACTTAATTTTTTCTTTCAGTGGTTTTGAAATGAGTTTAGATACTGACTCAACATCAAGACTATTTTTTTCACAGAAGTATACAATCGCATCGATATAGTTCATTTCAATATTAACTTGAACAAGATCCTCAATCTCTTGTGCGAACTTATTTGGACAATAGAATTTACTTTCGAGTACCTTTTCTAATTCATTCTCCATTCTTTGCCCCAGTATTGTGATGTACAAATTTTTTGATGTAACGAACTAATAACTTAATATAATCCCCTTTGTTTCTTTTGTCAAATACCTTCACTTCTCCACCAGGAGTAACCATAATGGTAATTAACTTAACAGGGGCAATTTCAGTAAGTTCAAAGTATGCGGAGGCATAAAACATTTCCTGAACGAAATAGTTTTCTAACCAAGCTTCAGGTTTAATCTTTTCGGAAGTCTTAAAGTCTATAACGGCAAGTTCTCCATCATATTCCCCAATACAATCGACTCTTCCGGCAAGTCCAAGATATTCAGAGTAAAGAGTTCTTTCAATCGCATGAATATTATTTATCTTATCAAGTTCTGGTTTTGCATGATAGAACATAAACTTTGAAAGAGGTTGATAATCGTCCCAGTTCAGTTCCTTATTCTCCAAATAGTCCTGACAAACTAAGTGAAAATCAGTTCCTCGTGCTGTTGCTCTTTTTGTAATCCGATTTGCTTCTTCGAGTCCTACACGTTTTCTCCATTTAACAAAAATCTCACGATTGTAAAAAGAAGTCACAGAAGTAATAGATGGTACCCACTGACCATCAGGAAGATGATACAGACGAATACCATTTGTTTCTTTTTTTTCTAGTTCAAGATCACCTAAAAAATTATGATGAATAAATGTCATAAATTAAGTTCCATTTTTGCAATAAGATATTCTTTAATTAAACCCGACCTTATGACATCATCAACACCAAACTCAACAATTCCAAATGATGGCATCGCACGAATAATTTTCATAAAATCAATCACACCATTTTTTTCATTTAATCTCACCAAATCACTTTGAGATGCATCACCACAGAAAAGAATTTTAGTATTCTCACCAACACGAGTAATTATACTATCAAGTTCGTGAAAATTCAAGTTTTCCAATTCATCGACTATAATAATACAATTATCCAGAGTTGTTCCACGAATAAATGAAGTGCTCCAAAAACTAATTGTTTCTTGTGATTTTAAATTACCATAGAGCATTTCAAAATCAACATCAGATGGCATCTGAAACATATACTTTACCATATTTTTGTATGGTATTTGATATAGTGATGATTTATCTTCGTGACTTCCAGGAAGAAATCCAATCTCACGAGTAGGCACAAGAGACCTTACAATATAAATTTTTTCATACGGTGTATGTTCATTTAGAACATCTTGAAGTGCCTTGAAGAGACATAGAAAAGTTTTTCCTGAACCAGCAACACCATGAGCAACCAAATGTTTTCCTTCATCATACAAAGTAAATAAATTTCTTTGATTTTCTGTAAGTGGTTCAATATTTAAAAGTAATTCTGAATTGATTGGTTTTTTTCTTTTTACTTGCTTGGCAGTGAGACCAGCCCCGATGGGTTGGTAATCGTTGTTACTTCTTCTTTTTCTTGTCATTCGTTTTTAGATTGGTTTTACTTTAGACCCAGGAGCTCTTGATGCACGATCTAAAACTTCATTCCATCCAGGTTTTTTCTTAACAAGTGTATCCATCCATTCACCAAGTTCTACACCAGAAGCACACCCTTCTGACCAATCTCTTTGCCATTCTGAATGGTTTTTATACCATTCAGTGATATCATGAACGCTCATTTCAATCACCTGTTTTTCACCAGTCTCTTTATTTACAATTGGATAAGTTGCCATTCTTTACAAATAATATACAGAGGTATTTATTCTAAACTAATTGCGCTCTGATAATCGCAAGGGTTGCAATTATTACGAGTCCAGTTGAGAGCAGAAGAGATTGTCGGAAATTCGCAGGTGAAAATACAACGAACTGCCTCTGCAATTTCCTTGTGCTCTGCCTGGGTTCCGTGAGCACTACGAAGGTCTATGTAATGTATCCAGGATCTTATACTCCCACTCATATAAAGACGAGTCTGAGTTGCTTGTGGGAGCACAAAACGGGCACATTCCTTTGCGACACCGGCATCCAACATTCCCTGATAAAGTAAAATTGCGTCTCTGAAATGATTTTTAATTCGAGTCTGAAAATAAATACTCAAATCTTCTGAAAGATCATCAGTTGAGTTTTGACGATTTTTAGTATCCTGCTTTCTCAATTCTGGAACTGTAAGTTCTACTTGTAGTTTTGTGCTGTCGGCATATCTTTGTGAAAACTGCTGAAAGGTAAAACTACGATGACGAAGAATTTGTGTCGCAATCGCAAGTGAAGTATTGATTTCTACTGTTAGAAATGCGTGTTCAAAAATACTCCAGTGTTGATTTTGAATACAATACTTTAGCAATCCAGCAGAAGAATTGTTGAATTGATTTTTTGGATTACTGACACGAGCACAATATGCAATGTGTCTTTCTGCGTTTGGAGTTACAGAAACTAATTTAACAGATTCATTTTTAGTCGTCGTCATCTTCGAATACCTCATCGTAATCATCTATGTCTCCAATACGTGGAGAAACCGTTTCGTATGCATAAGATTCTGGACTTGAATATACTTCTGCCTTTAAAGAATCTACTAGAAGTTCCAGATTTTTAATAATGACTTTAAGTTTATCTTGATTCATAAATTTTCATCTGTATCAAAGATATTATAGACAAAAACAGAAGAAATGTCAAATCGATCATCGTTCTATGTAAGAAAGTGTATGGTTTGTTGAGTGAAGTTGTGAGACAATCATATCACAACCCAATTTTGGATCGGAATCTCCACAGGTATAAACATCCACTGCTGCTTTTCCTTCCTCTGGCCAGGTATGAATACTAATATGACTTTCTGCGAGTAGGCATATTACAGTCACTCCTTGCGGATCAAATTTTTTAAAAACTGTTTCAAGAACTGTTGCACCACTTACAACTGCTGCTTCTTTGAGTAACCTTACAAGATAATGCTCGTCATTCAAAAGAATAAACGAGCATCCATACAGATTAAGTAAGTAATGCTTTCCCATTAGTCTACCGGATCTTCTTGTGCTTCTCTAATCAATGAACTCACATATGTCTCGGTCCCGTCCATTGTTTTCACAGCAAAAAGAGGAGATTTCATATATTGCTTAACTTTTTTATATTTTTTCAAGAGTTTTGATACTTCATCATCATCAATAATCACTTTTGCACTATTGTTTTGAAATCCCGCAGTCATCTTTTTTTCTTCTTCTCTGGTGTTTTATATCCCCACGACCTGGGATCTATTGTTCCATAACCAAAATCAATCTTTTGAAGGGCACCTGGACCATATTTGTCATAATACATATCAAAAAGATTTACTTTTTTACTTGCACGGCAAAGATCAAGATATTTTTCACCTTCAGATACATACCAAACCAAATATGCATCAACAGGAAAAGTTTTGTCTTTTGTATCTTCTAGTTTTGTTTTTTCAAGTAATATATCACACCCATATTTAGAAGGTAGAATTTCGGATTGTTGTGAATCTGATTCCATTTTATCCTTCTTGATAGTGTTTTTATTCACAGTACCTTGGCTCATCAAGAACGTCCTCCCCATACAATATCAGGATATGCTTCCTTTACATTTTCGAGACTAATCTTATATTTTGTCTGAAGTTTTTTATCCTTTACAAGACATAGAACTTCAGATTCTTTGGCATGTAAACCTTGGAGCATATTGATAAACATCATCTCTCTACGAGTTGTGGAAAGATTATGATTACCACCTTTTACAAAATGATAAAGATTTTGATATTCTCTTCTTAATGAAGTTCTTCCTTTTCCCTCAAGATCTTGCATTGTGGCAGCCTCACCACCATTTGCCTCACGAGTCAAGTTATCAGAAAGATTGCCGGAATAAACATTCTGATCCTTCACATCACCATAAGGAACATCTCCTTCGGGAAGAAGGGATATTACGGTTTCATCAAAGTTCCAAATCAAGATGGTCTTTAATGAATCGTGTTGATAGGTCTTGAGAACCTCAATTTTCTTTGCGTTTGACCTTTGTTTAGATGCTAAATCTAAAATCTCAAAGACAAATGGATTGGGAGGAAGAGTTTCAATTGGTTTTTCACTCGTCGTCTTCTTCGTCGTCGTCATCATCGTACTCGTCATAATTGTTTTCAAATCGTACAGCTACTACTTCATCGGGAATTATTTGTCCATTTTCATCAAAAAACTCTGGGTGCAAATATGGAGTTCTTGTTTCGAGAGCATGTCTATATGCCAACCATCCTATAACTCCACCAACCATAAAAAATAATAAAGTGAGCATTGAAAAAAATGCTGTTACATATGCTGGTTCCATTTTTCTTCTCCAGAGAGTTTATTGTTTTCTTATATCAAAGTGAAATTCAATAAAGAAATCAAACTCTCTTTGAAAGAGTGTAATCATTTTTCCAAACTTCACTTGAAAAGTTTTTGGTGCTAATGATTCTCTCCTCCTATTTCGAAGTAAAAGTTCAACACCCCGATTGATCTGGAGTTCATTTTTATTTATATCTACATCATCATGGTCCATCAAACTATTTTTTGTTCTCTTAAATATTGAATCGTATCAGAACATCCTCCAATATGTTGTTCATCACAAATGACTTGAGGAAAAGTTGAACCCTCTCCAAACTCTGCATAAAATTGATTTCTATCAAAGTCTCTTCCAAGATTATAAACTACATATTTAAGTTCAGAAAGTTGAAATACTTGTTGAATTTTAGTGCAGTATGGACAGCCATCTTTTGAATAAATTGTGAAAGTCATAAGATAAGTAAAATCGGTATGATAATTGATAGATGTGCGATGATGAAACCTCCAATAAATGATTGGAGATCAATACTTTCAGATTTCATTAAGTTGCATTATTTCTTCGAGATCCATACGTATATAGATTTGGGTTGGTTTTAGGTTTCATCCAATTGATTATAGCATCGTATCTTTCTTCTGTAAAGAAGTCTTGATTATAATACCAATCTTCCCAATCAATATGAGATTTTGAGTTATTACAGAAACTACAACAGCACACTACATTTGTAAGAAAATCACTTCCACCTTTGCTTTGTGGAATGACGTGATCGATTGTAAGATTTTCTGTGTCCCCACAGTATGCACACTCATAATTCCATTTTTCTTTGATTGATTGTCTCCACATTCGTTTTGCGTCTGCCGAAGAAGTTGTTTGCAAATGAAACAAATAATCTTTGGACGAATTGTAGAGCTGCATACGAAGAAGCATCTGTCATTATTTATTATTATGAAAAACTCTTTGGAGTAAAATTTTTGGGGAGATTTTTTCCCCCCATTTTTGGAATTAACCTTCCGTTTTCAA
>Ga0208942_1000355_pt1 | contig 19345 bp, 19 predicted proteins | sample GreLakmeSU08MSRF_FD_187704 | JGI IMG/M metagenome (GOLD analysis project Ga0208942, IMG submission 187704) | Freshwater lentic microbial communities from great Laurentian Lakes, MI, USA - Great Lakes metaG SU08MSRF (SPAdes) | ecosystem: Environmental > Aquatic > Freshwater > Lake | place: Great... | reverse complement strand
AGCATTTCGTAAGGCACTTTTAATCCGTTATCCCCACGCTAATTCGTGGGCAGTTGCGTTCCAAATAGGCGTCCCCACAGCAGAGATTCAACATAAATTAGTTGGAGATTATGTCAACGTATTTTTACCCACTACGCCAAATCCAACTTCAGGATTTTTTATGATTGTTCCACGTAGCGAGGTAATTGAATTAGACATGAATGTTGAAGAAGCACTCAAATATATTGTGTCAATGGGTACCGTAGCCCCTCTATCAACTGCCAGTGGCGTGAGCCCTACGCAACTTTCAAACACTTCTGAAGTATAGGAAATAAGAATGTCGATGCGAAGCCACACCTGCGGACAGGTTACAGATACGCTCATTGGCCAAGAAGTTACTTTGGCTGGCTGGGTTAATCGCCGCCGCGACCACGGCGGAGTAATTTTTATTGACTTACGTGATCATCAGGGTTTTGTACAGGTGGTCTGTGATCCCGATCGACCAGAGATGTTTAAGCTTGCTGAACAAGTACGCAATGAGTTTTGTATTCAAATTATTGGTAAAGTACGAGCTCGGCCAGCCGGCACTGAAAATAACGATTTAGTCAGCGGCAAGGTCGAAGTGCTTTGTCACCAATTAGTTATTTTGAATGCATCAGTAACTCCACCATTTTTACTTGATGATGACAATCTTTCTGAAACTACACGCTTAACCCACCGTGTTTTAGATTTACGTCGTCCGCAAATGCAAAAGAATTTGCGTTTACGTTACCAAGTTGCAATGGAAACCCGGCGTTATCTCGACGCTGCTGGCTTTATCGATATTGAAACTCCCATGCTAACTAAGAGCACACCGGAAGGTGCTCGCGATTATTTGGTGCCGTCACGGGTTCATGAGGGGCAATTTTTTGCGCTACCGCAATCTCCGCAGTTATTTAAACAATTGCTCATGGTGGCAGGTTTTGATCGCTATTATCAAATTACCAAATGTTTTCGTGATGAAGATTTACGCGCCGATCGTCAGCCCGAATTTACCCAGATTGATTGCGAAACCGCGTTCTTAAATGAATTAGAAATCCGAGATTTATTTGAAAAAATGATTCATCATATTTTCAAAACTGTCATGCAAGTCGAGCTACCCAAGCCATTTCCCGTCATGCCTTACGCTGTGGGCATGGCTCGTTATGGTTCAGATAAGCCTGATTTACGAATTGCGATGGAGTTTACCGAGCTGACCGATGTCATGAAAGACGTCGATTTCAAGGTATTTTCGAGCGCTGCCAACCAAGCAGATGGTCGAGTCGTCGCTTTATGTGTGCCAGGTGGAGCGCAAATAAGTCGTAGCGAAATTGATGATTACACCCAGTTTGTGACAATTTATGGCGCCAAGGGTTTAGCGTGGATTAAAGTGAACTCACGTGCGGAAGGCCGTAATGGCTTACAGTCGCCGATTGTAAAAAATTTACACGATACAGCAATTAACGAAATTTTAATTCGCACCAAGGCACAAGATGGCGACATCATTTTCTTTGGCGCCGATAAAGCCAAAATTGTAAATGATGCGATTGGCAATTTGCGTTTGCGAATTGGGCACTCTTCTTGGGGTAAAGAGCACGGTTTATTTACTGAGGGATGGAAACCACTCTGGGTAGTTGACTTTCCCATGTTTGACTACGATGAAGGCGATGCTCGGTGGGTTGCTTGTCATCACCCATTTACTAGCCCTAAAGATGAGCACCTACAACTTTTAGATAGTAATCCCGGCCAATGCTTAGCCAAAGCCTACGATATGGTTTTAAATGGCAGTGAAATTGGGGGTGGCTCAGTCCGTATTCACCAAGAGGCAGTACAAAGTCAAGTTTTTCGGGCCTTAAAAATTGACCCTGAAGAGGCGCAGTCTAAGTTTGGCTTTTTACTCGATGCCCTTCAGTACGGCGCACCTCCCCATGGTGGTATTGCCTTCGGTCTCGATCGGATTGTCACGATGATGACAGGCGCTGAATCGATTCGTGATGTTATTGCTTTCCCGAAAACTCAACGCGCCCAATGCTTGCTTACTCAGGCGCCTAGCACTGTCGATGAACGTCAATTACGGGAATTACATATTCGCTTACGTCAGGTAAGCCCAGCGGGTTAATTTGAAAATACCAATTTCAGTATTGGTAGTTATTTACAATACCGGTGGCAAAGTTTTACTGATTGAGCGCGCCGATCGTAAGGCATTTTGGCAATCGGTTACTGGTAGCCTTGATAGTCTTCACGAAGCACCTAGAGTAGCTGCTGAACGAGAAGTGTTTGAAGAGACAGGAATTCAAGTGGCAGCGTTAGACCCGAGGGCATTACAAGATATGCATCACCAGGTTGAATATGAAATTTATCCACAATGGCGCCATCGTTACGCGGCTGGAGTCACAAAAAATACCGAGCATTGGTTTTCGCTTTTGGTCCCCGCAGCTTGCAAAATTACTCTGGCGCCTCGTGAGCACATTGCTTATGAATGGTTGCCGCCCAAATTAGCTACGTCTAAATGTTTTTCAGAGAGCAATCGGTTGGCCATTGAGACCTTATTTAAGCCGGCTAATTGTGGTTAAGATAAACGGATGAGACCAGCATCCCACCATCACGGGGATACACCCCCAGTCATAGCAAAGGGTTCCAGCACAAAGCGCAGTGATTGGCGCGCCATCCGGGATTTATTACCTTATCTTTTAGAGCATAAGACCCGCGTTATCTTGGCTTTACTCTGTATGGTTGCAGCTAAATTTGCTAACTTGGGCATTCCCATTTTAATGAAGAGTTTAATTGACACGCTCAATATCAAAATTAGCACACCTCAAGCGTTATTAGCCGTCCCCCTCGCACTAATTATTGCTTATGGCCTATTGAGATTTTCGGCAGCCTTATTTAATGAGTTAAGAGAAGGATTATTCGCTCGGGTGACTCAAAATGCGGTACGTAAAGTAGCGCTGCAAGTTTTTGAGCACTTACATGGTCTAGCACTGAGCTTTCACTTAGCTAGACAAACGGGCGGCGTTAGCCGCGATATTGAACGGGGTACCCGTGGTATTCAATCATTAATTTCTTATTCGCTGTATAGCATTTTACCAACTCTCATTGAGTTTGCTTTGGTACTAGGCTATTTTGCTTATAGCTACAACTATTGGTTTGCGGCGATAACTTTAGCAGCACTTTTTTTATATATTAGTTTTACTATTTTGGTCACCGAATGGCGTACCCAATTTCGGCGCACCATGAATAAAATGGATTCGCGCGCCAATCAGAAAGCCATTGATTCTCTTCTTAATTTTGAAACCGTTAAATATTTTGGTAATGAACAATTTGAGGCACGGCGTTACGATGAAAATTTATTACGCTATCAAACTGCTGCAATTCAATCACAAAAATCACTAGCCTTACTCAATTTAGGTCAACAAAGCATTATTGGAGTTGGCTTAGTACTTATTTTGTGGCGCGCGACATTAGGTGTTATCGATGGCACGATGACTTTAGGTGATCTAGTTTTAGTAAATACTCTGATGATTCAGTTATACATTCCACTGAATTTCTTGGGCGTTATCTATCGTGAAATAAAACAAGCTCTCACCGATATGGATCGAATGTTTTCTTTGTTAGACACCGAAAAAGAAATTGCCGATATTCCTGGTGCTAAACCGCTGGTAATTAGTAACTATGCTACTGGGCCAGAAGTACAATTTGAGCACGTTTCATTTAGCTATGAAGCACGCCGAGAAATTTTGCATGATGTGAGCTTTACGATTCCCGCGGGCACCATCACGGCAATTGTCGGCCAAAGTGGCGCCGGTAAAAGCACTATAGCACGGTTGTTATTTCGTTTCTATGATGTACAGGCTGGCAAAATTCTGATTGATGGTCAAAATATTCAAGCAGTGCAGCAAACGAGTTTACGAAAGGCCATTGGTATCGTGCCTCAAGATACAGTCTTATTTAATGACACTATTGCCTACAACATTGCCTATGGAAGACCGGATGCGAGTATTACAGAGGTACGTGACGCTGCTCGTGCTGCTCAAATTGATAGTTTAATTGAGCGCTTGCCTGATGGTTTTGAAACCCAGGTAGGCGAGCGTGGCTTAAAGTTATCGGGTGGCGAAAAACAACGCGTTGCCATTGCGCGCACTTTACTCAAGCAGCCAGCCATGCTGCTATTTGACGAAGCTACGTCCGCGCTTGATTCTAAAACCGAGCGGGCCCTACAAGAAGAGATGTTAGGCTTGGCTCGCAATCGTACAACTTTAATTATTGCGCATCGTTTATCGACTATCGTGCATGCCGATCAAATTTTAGTGATGGAGCACGGCCTTATTATTGAGCGCGGTACTCACCTTGAATTGGTTGATCTTAATGGCAAATATGCTGAAATGTGGCAAATGCAAGAGCGTAGTGAAAATGCCGTGCAAAATGCTTAGCGTAGCACGCATGCGAGCCATTGTTTAGAATTGGCTGATGAGCGCTAATTCCCAAGTGATTTTGCAGCAAGCCTTTGCGGCCGCTTTACAGCTTGCAGAACCGCGTCATATCATGGCCGATTGTTTAAAACGGATTTTCCCTGACGGTACTGAGCCACAAGGCCGTTGCTTAGTGGTAGGCGCTGGTAAAGCTAGTGCTGCCATGGCAAGCGCCTTAGAGCTCTACGCTGTGGCCAACTGGCCTCAAGCCAAGCTTGAGGGACTAGTTTTAACGCGTTACGGTCATGGCGCGCCAACCCAAGCGATTCGTATTGTTGAAGCAGGCCATCCAGTGCCTGATCAAGCGGGTATGGATGGCGCAAGTGAAATTCTACAGCGAGTACAGGGGCTTCAGGCGGGCGAAACCCTCATCGTGCTGGTTTCTGGCGGGGGCTCAAGCCTACTAACCTTGCCCCAAACTGGCATCAGCATGGTAGATATGCGCCAAACCACCAAAGCCTTGTTACGGAGTGGTGCTCCCATCGAAGAGATGAATATTGTGCGCAAACATCTTTCGGCTATTTTGGGCGGAAACTTGGCGCGTAGTGCGATGGCGCGTAGTGCGCGGGTAGAGGCTTTATTAATTTCCGATGTTACTGGCGACCATCCTGCCGATATTGCTAGCGGACCCTGTGCAGCCGATTACTCTAGCTATGAAAATGCCTTAGCTATTTTGGCTAAATATAATTTAAATGCTAGCAATTTACCTGCAAGTGTTCTGCAGCATTTACAAAAGGGTCGCGACGGCAAAATACCTGAAACTTTAAAAGAAGCTGATTTAGATGGGGCGCAAGTACGTAATCATGTAATTGCAACTGCGCGCCAAAGCCTACAAGCTGCCGCCAACTTTGTGGCAAGTCAAGGCTACACCCCGATTATTTTAGGAGATACCATTACTGGCGAAGCGCACGATGTAGCTTTGGTTCACGCGGCTATTGCACGTGAAATTATTTATCATCAACAATGGGCCAAGTTACCCGTAGCACTTATTTCTGGTGGTGAATGTACTGTCACTATTCCGGCTGAGGTGAAAGGTCGTGGCGGTCGTTGCAGTGAATTTCTCCTCGCCCTCTTTGCGGCAACCAGTGATTTACTCAATATCTCTGCTTTAGCGGCAGATACCGACGGTATTGATGGAAGTGAATCGAATGCTGGCGCTTGGTTTACGCCCGCGGTGCGTAAGCTTGCGAAAGAGCGTAATTTGAATCCCACTGCATTTTTAATGAAGCACGATTGTTATGGTTTTTTTGCAGAACTGAATGCTTTAGTAGATACTGGTCCTACACTCACCAATGTCAATGATTTCCGGATTATTTTGTTAGAGAAAAATTAAGGTTATGCCACCAAATTCGCTAAGCTCACTCACTATGGTGAAACCAGATGATTGGCATTTGCATATTCGCGACGGAGCAGTTTTAAAAGATGTTTTATCGCATACTGTAAAACAATTTGCGCGAGCGGTGATCATGCCTAATTTACTGCCGCCAATTACGACTGTAGCGCTTGCCCAAGCCTATCGGAGACGCATCGAGTTGCAATTAAAGCAACTAGCGCCCGCACAATTTACGCCGCTAATGACCTTATATCTTACTGACAATACACCTGGGTCAGAAGTTCAAAAGGCGAAAGATGCTGGTATTGTAGGTATTAAGCTATACCCTGCTGGCGCGACTACCAATAGTGATTCTGGGGTGAGTAATTTAAAACATTGTAGTGCTGTTCTTGAGGCCATGCAAAAAGCGAATTTACCTTTATTAATTCACGGTGAAACGACCGACCCAGCTGTTGATGTGTTTGATCGGGAGGCGGTTTTCATTGACCGCACTCTTGAACCATTGCGCCGTGATTTTCCTGAATTGCGCATTGTCTTTGAGCACATTACTACGATGCAGGCTGCTCAATATGTGCGCGATGCACATACGGCGAATAAAAATACCATGGGCGCCACTATCACCCCCCAACATTTATTGATGAATCGCAACGCCATTTTTGCTGGAGGTATTCGTCCCCATCATTATTGTTTGCCAGTTTTAAAACGTGAAGAACATCGCTTAGCATTACTTGAGGCAGCCACTAGTGGAAATACCCGTTTCTTTTTAGGTACTGATAGCGCGCCTCATCCAAAGGGCTTAAAAGAAAATGCTTGCGGTTGTGCTGGATGTTTTAGTGCTTTTAATGCACTAGGTTTGTATGCTGAAGCCTTTGAATCGGTTGGGCGAATTGATCGGCTTGAAGCATTTGCCAGTTTTTATGGCGCTGATTTTTACGGCCTGCCTAGAAATACTGAAATCATCCACTTACAAAAGCAAGCTCAGCAAGTGCCAATTGAACTGCCTTTGGGTGACACCACCATCGTGCCACTGCGGGCAGGTGAAATCATTGCGTGGTCGATTACATAACCCCTGGTATGCGTACCAAATTAAATTTTCAATCTCATTTTTAAACTAAATTCTGGCGACTGCGTTAGACTTCAAGCGCAGAGTCAATTAGGCAATCGCCGCCTCTTTTAAAGAGGGGGAGGAAAGTCCGGACTCCATAGGGAAAGGTGTTGGCTAACAGCCATCCACGGCGACGTGCGGAATAGGGCCACAGAGACGAGCGTATTTAGTTACGGTGAAACGCGGTAACCTCCACCTGGAGCAATCCCAAGTAAGCAGACGATGAGGCGTCCCGCTGAGTCTGCGGGTAGGGAGCTTGAGCCGTCAGGTAACTGCCGGCCTAGAGGAATGATTGCCCCTAGATGAAAGTCTAGGCGACAGAATCCGGCTTATCGATTGACTCTGCACTTTCTCGCCTTATAAATTAGTTAGTAAGTATTCACTTGATATAAAAATCAATTAAAACAATCACTTGTATTATTATAGAAAGATAAATGAAATTAGCTTCTTCTATAAGACTAGGGTAAACCCAAATAATTCTTGCATTGCACCAAATCGCCAGATAGAATGATTTCATTGCTCAGTTTTTCCTTGTAATTAAAGGGGAATTACCGTAGCACCCAGTGTCTCCTCCACCCAAACAAAGGTGGATTTCAGCCCAGGACCTAGTCCTGGGCCTTTTTTTAGGTTAGAATTCAAGGCTTTACTAAATTACCGATCTAGCCAGCGGTAGTGGTTTTACCAGTTAAGTTGCATAAAAACTGCGAGCCTGCAAACATAAGCAGGGCCAAGGTGAATGTAGTTTAGTTGGGGTATGAATGGCTATAACAATTGAAGAAAATCATGAAAACTTTTTCCGCAAAACCCGCTGAGGTAAAGCGTGACTGGTTCGTGATTGACGCTACGGACAAAGTCCTCGGTCGTGTCGCCAGTGAAGTGGCACTCCGTCTACGCGGCAAGCACAAACCCGAATTTACCCCCCACGTTGATACCGGCGATTTTATCGTCGTCATTAACTCCGCCAAGCTACGCGTTACTGGTACTAAAGGCTTAAACAAAATTTATTACCGTCATAGTGGATACCCAGGCGGTATTAGCTCGACGAACTTTGACAAAATGCAAGAGCGTTTTCCAGGTCGTGCATTAGAAAAAGCGGTTAAAGGTATGTTACCTAAAGGCCCACTCGGTTACGCCATGATCAAGAAATTGAAGGTGTACGGCGATGCCGACCATCCACATTCGGCTCAACAGCCTAAAGCGCTAGAGATCTAAGGACCCCATATGGCAACGAATTACGGAAATTGGAATTACGGCACTGGGCGTCGCAAGAGCTCAGTTGCGCGAGTATTTATTAAATCAGGTAAAGGCGACATTATCGTTAATGGTAAGCCCATCGATGCTTATTTTGCACGCGAAACTTCGCGCATGATTGCGCGTCAACCATTGGCTTTAACTAGTCATCTCAACACTTTTGATATTAAAGTAAATGTCCATGGTGGTGGCGAAACAGGCCAAGCTGGAGCTGTACGTCATGGCGTTACACGGGCTTTGATCGATTACGATAATGCTTTAAAACCAACCCTTTCAAAGGCTGGCTTGGTCACCCGTGATGCACGTGAAGTAGAGCGTAAAAAGGTTGGTTTGCATGGCGCGCGTCGCCGTAAACAGTTTAGTAAGCGTTAATTTCGTTCAAACTGTTTTCGAAAGGGTCGCGCAAGCGGCCCTTTTTTTTTACAATATGCAATAGAGTAAGCCAATAAGGAGAAGGTCATGATTAAGGTTGGCATTGTAGGCGGCACAGGATATACCGGCGTTGAGTTGTTGCGGCTATTGGCGCAGCACCCCCAGGTTCAAATCGAAGCAATTACTTCGCGTAGCGAAGCCGGCATGCCGGTTGCAGAGATGTTTCCCTCTTTGCGCGGAAAACTTGACCTAAAATTTGTCACTCCCGAAGCCGCAAATTTAACTCAATGTGATGCGGTATTTTTTGCTACACCGCATGGCGTTGCTATGTCCCAAGCAAAAGCATTATTAGCTGCCAATGTAAAGATCTTAGATTTAGCTGCTGATTTTCGCTTAAAAGATCCAGCCGAATTTGAGCAATGGTATGGTATGCCACATGCCTGCCCAGAAATATTGGCCGAAGCAGTATATGGCTTACCTGAAATTAATCGAGCGGCAATTCAGCAAGCACGAGTCATTGGTCTAGCAGGGTGTTATCCGACATCGGTGCAATTGGGTTTGGCACCTTTGCTGGCGCCAAGCAATAATCAAGCAGGCGCTTTAGTCGATACCGAACATATCATTGCCGATGCAAAATCGGGCACTTCTGGCGCTGGTAGAAAAGCAGAAATTGGTACTTTGCTCGCCGAAGCTAGCGATAATTTCAAGGCTTATGCAGTAAAAGGCCATCGCCATTTGCCAGAAATTACCCAAGGCTTGAAAGCGATTGCGGGTCATGAGCAGATTGCCTTGACGTTTGTGCCCCATTTAACCCCCATGATTCGGGGTATTCACGCGACTATTTATGCGCGTTTAACTGCGCAAGGCATGACCCAAGACTATCAACAACTCTATGAAAATTATTATCAAAATGAGCCCTTTGTTGATGTTATGCCTGCGGGTAGCCATCCTGAAACCCGCTCAGTGCGGGGTAGCAATAACATCAGAATAGCGCTTCATCGCCCAGCAAATGGGGATACTTTGGTGATTTTGGTGGTCGAAGACAACTTAGTTAAAGGGGCTTCGGGGCAGGGAGTGCAATGTCTCAATTTAATGTTTGGCTTACCTGAAACCATGGGTTTAGAGCAAATTGCCCTTTTACCATAAGGAGCTATTGTTGGGTCGTATGACTTTCAATTGCTTTTGCAAGGGGTTTGCTCATTAACAACCCTTGTGCAGACTCAGGATTTAAAGCCTAAAATAAGCTATTGTCTTTTGACTGAGGAGTTTTGCCATGACACAACCATCCGTTACTACTGGTGCTGCTATTGATACCACTGTTGCTGGTGCCGCAGCTGTTGCCACTATTGCAAGCGCCATGGATTCATCCGAGCCACCAACCCCACTTATTTTTACCGATAGTGCTGCAGCTAAGGTAGCTGATCTCATTGCTGAAGAAGGCAATAATGAACTCAAGTTGCGCGTGTTTGTTCAGGGCGGCGGCTGCTCCGGTTTTCAATATGGTTTTACGTTTGATGATGCAGTCAATGAAGACGATACTCAATTTGAAAAAAATGGTGTGACCTTATTGGTAGACTCAATGAGTTTTCAATATTTGGTGGGCGCCGAAATTGATTACAAAGAAGACATCAATGGCTCACAGTTTGTGATTAAAAATCCCAATGCAACTACTACCTGTGGTTGTGGATCTTCATTCTCGGCCTAAGTTATTTATAAATTTAGTTAGGGTAGTAAGCCCCTAAGATTCGGGGTCCTGCTGCACCAGTTACGGCCGGCACATTAGCTGGCCGTTTGTTTATATGGGCCCAAGCAAGCCAAGCAAAAGCTAAGCCCTCGACCCATTGTGGCTGTACTCCATAGGCAGAGCTTAAGTCAACCGCCAAAGAGTGCCCCAATACTTCTACTGCATTTGCGCGTAGCAAGGAAATTAAGGCAGTGTTATTCGCGCCACCACCACAAATAATGAGACGCTCGACGTCGGGTAAAAATCGCTTTAGTTCATTGCATACAGAGGCGCAAGTCAGGGCCATTAATGTTGCTTGAATATCTTCAGGTTTAAGCTTACGGCTAGCCAGTTGGCGTTCTAGCCAGGATAAATTAAAGTAATCTCGCCCTGTACTTTTGGGCGGTGCTGCTTGAAAATAAGAATCGCATAGCATCACGCGAAGTAATTCAGCATCACAATCGCCGCTTGCTCCCCATGATCCCCCTGCATCAAAAGGTTTGCCTAAATTAATTTGTATCCAGTTATCAAGTAACAGATTGCTAGGCCCAGTATCAAAACCAAAAATGGGACCAGCTGCTTTTGGCAAGAGCGTTAAATTGGCAATGCCACCGAGATTGAGTACTGCCCGATTTTCGGTGGGCGAGCTAAATTGCTGTGCATGAAAAGCTGGCACTAAAGGTGCTCCTTGACCACCAGCAGCTAAATCGCGTTGGCGAAAATCAGCAACTACAGTAATGCCCAATTTTTCTGCTAATAAAGCAGCATTAAGCGTTTGGTGGGTATAAGCATGACCATTTAGTAATCTTGGCTGGTGACGAATGGTTTGGCCATGCGCACCAATTGCAGTAATATCTTTTGCTTGTAGTTGTGCTTTAGCAAGTAATGTTTCTACCACTTCAGCATAGGCGATAGCCAAATCATTCGCAGCCAAATGCTCGCGATGAATTTCATTGACACCAGTACTTTGCAGTAGAAAGAGCATTTCTCGAAGAGCAGGAGCAAAAGGTGAACTCACAGCACTAAGTGGCTCAGCTTGGCCATCTGAGCTAATTTTTGCTAAAACAGCGTCAATCCCGTCTAAGCTGGTGCCAGACATAATACCTAGATAAAAGGCCGCTGGTATGGCTATGGTTAGCTCCTGAAATGGATCGTTTTTGGGCCTCTTTCTAAGAGGTGCGACAATTGTATTTATTCATTTTAGACAATGAAACGGTAGCTTACCTCACGTGTTCATTTAATTCAGTATGACGGCTAAAAACCAGCAAAACAACTTTCCTTTGACTCCAGCTGTATTTACAGCGTTAGAAGTGACCAAACGCGGCTGCGACGAACTATTGGTTGAGGCAGACTGGTTAACTAAGTTAGCGCGTAGCCAAGCCACGGGGCAGCCATTGCGGATTAAATTGGGACTTGACCCCACCGCCCCAGATATTCATTTAGGGCATACAGTGGTATTAAACAAGCTACGTCAATTACAAGATTTGGGCCATACCGTTATTTTCTTAATTGGCGATTTCACCAGCATGATTGGTGATCCCTCGGGCCGTAACTCGACTCGCCCACCATTAACCGTCGAAGCCATCGCTGAAAATGCCCAAACCTATTACAAACAAGCGAGCATGGTGTTGGATCCCAATAAAACCGAGGTGCGTTACAACAGTGAGTGGTGTGACCCCTTAGGTGCGCGCGGCATGATTCAATTAGCGGCAAAATATACTGTGGCCCGCATGCTTGAGCGTGATGATTTTACGAAACGGTATAAGAGTGGCACACCAATCTCGGTCCATGAATTTTTATATCCCTTAATGCAAGGCTACGATTCAGTTGCCTTAAAGAGTGATTTAGAGCTTGGGGGAACTGATCAAAAATTTAATTTACTGGTAGGACGTGAATTACAACGTGAGTATGGTCAAGAACCCCAGTGCATCTTAACGATGCCATTGCTGGTTGGGCTTGATGGTGTTGAAAAAATGAGTAAGTCTAAAAATAACTATGTCGGTATTAGTGAGCCAGCGAATGATATGTTTGGCAAGCTCATGAGTATTTCCGATGAGTTAATGTGGGATTACTATTTACTTTTATCGTTTCGTCCCGTAGCTGAAATTGATTTAATGAAGCAAGAAGTTGCGGCTGGCCGTAACCCCCGCGACTTCAAAGTGCTACTCGCACAAGAAATAGTGAGTCGCTTCCATTCAAGTCAAGCAGCCGATAAAGCCCTCGAAGATTTTAATCATCGAGCTAAGGGAGGGGTGCCCGACGATATACCTGAGGTAAGGCTAGAAGGCGCGCCATTGGGCCTCGCAGCCCTTTTAAAAATGGCTGCTTTGGCGCCATCGACCACCGAAGCAAATCGCAATATTGAGCAAAACGGCGTGAAGATTGATGGTGCTGTGATTAGCGATAAAACGATAAAACTCGAAGCTGGAAATTATATTGTGCAGGTTGGGAAGCGCCGCTTTGCAAAAGTAACGCTAACTAAATAAATTACTAAGTTAGTAAATCAAGATTAGCAGAATTATTTGGGGGTGTTAAACCAAAGTGCTCGTATGCTAAACGCGTTGCAATACGGCCTCGTGAGGTACGCTGTAAGTAACCTTGTTGAATTAAATACGGCTCCAAAACATCTTCGATCGTATCCCGCTCTTCGCCAATGGCTGCCGCTAAATTATCGATTCCTACTGGGCCACCATCAAATTTATATAAAACGGCTTCTAATAGTTTGCGATCCATTACATCAAAGCCACTAGGATCAACATCTAACATGAGTAGGGCAGCATCGGCAATTGCTTTGGTAATAACCCCGCTACCTTTTACTTCGGCAAAATCTCGTACCCTGCGTAACAGGCGGTTTGCTACCCGGGGCGTGCCACGAGCCCGCTGAGCAATTTCAACTGAGCCTGCCGGATCAATTTTTGCTTTGAGTAAATTGGCTGAGCTCTCAATAATACGAGTTAACTCTTCAGTGGTATAGAACTCGAGTCGCACCACAATACCAAAGCGGTCGCGTAAGGGGTTGGTTAACATCCCTGCACGTGTCGTAGCACCAATTAAGGTGAAGGGCTTTAATTCTAATTTCACACTGCGTGCTGCAGGCCCTTCGCCAATCATAATATCGAGGGTGTAATCCTCTAAGGCGGGATATAAAATTTCTTCAACAATCGGCGAAAGGCGGTGAATCTCATCAATGAATAAGACATCATTGGTTTCGAGATTGGTTAATAAAGCAGCTAGGTCGCCAGGTCGATCGAGTACTGGCCCACTAGTCTGGCGTAGATTGACCCCCAGCTCACGGGCAATAATATGTGCTAAGGTTGTTTTCCCAAGCCCAGGTGGGCCAAAGAGTAAAACATGATCGAGTGCTTCTTGACGAGCGCGGGTGGCGGTAATAAAAATTTCAAGTTGTTCACGGGCTTTGGTTTGGCCGACATACTCATCAAGTTGTTTTGGGCGGAGCGCTCGTTCAAATAGGGCTTCAGAATTACCAGCCGCGCTGACAATGCGTTCTATAGCACCATCTTCGGGTTCTGCACTTAAGTCATCAGTATGGATTGCCATGCTAGCAGTGTATTCGTTTGCGAGAAATTAAATTTTAGAAAGTGATTTTAGCCCTAAGCGAATGCCCTCAGAAACCGAGGTTTCAGGCGGTATTTGTTTAAGAGCAAAGAGGGCCTCTTTTTCGGAATAACCCAAGGAGAGAAGCGCTTGCAGTACTTCGTTATTGGCTAGGGCAACCGAAGAACTGCCAGCACCATCGACACCGATGCCTAAATCGGGCCCTAACTTTCCTTTTAATTCTAGTAGTAGGCGCTCTGCCGTTTTTTTGCCAATTCCGGGTACTTGGGTTAAGCGTATTGTTTCTTGAGCAGCAATAGCTTGTACTAACTCGTTCACACTCATACCAGAAAGCAGGGCTAAGGCGGTTCGCGAACCCACTCCGCTAATTTTAATTAAAGCCCGAAAGGCCATGCGCTCATTTTCAGTGGCAAAACCAAACAGTTGTTGCGCATCTTCGCGCACCTGAAAGTGCGTTAATAAGGTGACCATTTGATTGAGCTTTGGTAGGCCATAAAGCGTACTCATTGGCACGTCAATTTCATAGCCTACGCCTTGGCAGTCAACCAATAGCCGAGGAGGGTGAATCGCAATAAGAGTTCCGTGAATCCGACCAATCATAGCTAGCTATTATCCTTTGAAGTGATGGGCAGCACAAATCGCTATCCCTAAGGCGTCCGATGCATCGGTTCCAGGTGCACGATTGAGGCGTAATAAGCGCTTAATCATTTCTTGCATTTGAGCTTTTGCAGCACGGCCAGTCCCAACAATCGACTGCTTGACGCGTAAAGCACTGTATTCAGCGACGGGTAGTTTAGCGGATACTAAGGCGGCAATTACTGCGCCACGTGCTTGACCTAACATTAAGGTCGAGCGCGGGTTAACATTTAAAAATACCTCTTCAATTGCAGCGGCTTCTGGTTGATATTGCTCTAAAACTTCTTTTATTCCCACATAGAGGGTGCCAAGCCGCTCAGGCAATCCTTTACTAGGATCGCCACTTTGAATCGTCCCTGATGCTACATAGCGCAATTGTTGGCCATCAACATCAATAATGCCAAACCCAGTAGTACGTAAGCCTGGGTCGATACCAATCCAGCGCATCGGCTTAATGACGGAAATGGCGAACCCCAGTAAAGACCATGGCAATACCTGTTTCATTCGCAGCCGCAATAATTTCATCATCGCGCATGCTGCCGCCTGGCTGAATGACACTAGTGGCACCCGTTGCTACCACTACATCAAGACCATCACGAAAAGGGAAAAAAGCATCGCTAGCCACTACTGAGCCGATTAAATTTAAGCCTGCATGCTCGGCTTTAATTTTGGCAATACGCGCCGAATCAACACGACTCATTTGGCCAGCACCGATGCCTAAAGTCATGCCATTGCCGCAATACACAATGGCATTTGACTTTACAAATTTCGCAACTCGCCAAGCAAATAGCAGGTCTTGCAGTTCTTGTGAGCTGGGTTGGCGTTCTGTAACGACCTTAAATTCAGCGGGCGAACAATTTTTCGTATCGGACGTTTGCACTAAAAGACCACCACCTACTCGTTTAAAATCATAGGAGTTAGTAGCATGTGCTAATGAAATCTCTAGTAAGCGCACATTTTCTTTGTTAGCAAAGACAGCTTTTGCTTCAGCAGTAAAACTCGGGGCAATTAACACTTCAACAAATTGCTTGGCAATTTCCTCAGCAGCTGTATCATCACAAACGGTGTTCAGCGCAATGATGCCGCCAAAGGCCGAAGTTGGATCAGTTTTCCAAGCCTTTTGATAAGCCTCAAGTGCACTTGAACCCAGCGCAACCCCACACGGGTTCGCATGTTTAACAATTACACAAGCAATCGAGTTTTCGCCCAAGGATTTTTCTGTGGGCAGAAAACTTTTGACACATTCCCAAGCAGTATCAGCATCAGCAATATTGTTGTAAGACAAGGCCTTACCTTGTATTTGCTGATAATTTGCTAAAGCACCCGGAATGAAATTGATATCACGATAGAAGGCAGCAGCTTGATGGGGGTTTTCGCCATAACGCATCTCTTGCACTTTTTCAAAGGCTAAATGCAAGGTATTGGGAAAAAGTGAGCGCTGTTGATGATCGAGACGGTCGTCTAAAGCAGATAAGTAGTTAGCGATCGCGCCATCATACTGAGCCGTATGAGCAAAAACCTTTTTAGCTAAGCGTAAATTAGTAGAATAAGAAACTGCATTGTGATGTTGCCGCATTTCAGTTAATACGCCTGCATAATCTTCTGGAGAAATTAATACTGTCACATCTTGATGATTTTTTGCAGCCGCACGCAACATCGCAGGGCCACCAATATCAATATTTTCTACTGCATCGGCAAACTCACACGTTTCTTTTGCGACTGTAGCATTAAAGGGATATAAATTAATAACCAAGAGATCAATCGTTTGAATGCCATGCTCTTTTAGGGCCGCCATATGCTCGGGTGAATCGCGCCTTGCTAGCAACCCGCCGTGTACCATGGGGTGAAGGGTTTTCACCCGACCATCGAGCATTTCAGGAAACTGCGTTAAAGAAGATACTTCAAGCACGGGGATGTTGTTATCGACCAATAATTTAGCGGTACCACCAGTTGAAATTAACTTGACACCGAGCTCATGCAAGGCCTTAGCTAAAGGCAAAATACCTGTTTTATCAGAGACTGAAAGTAGGGCAGTTTGAATCATTGCGAATAGTTTAGATGGGCCTATTTAATTAAATGGTATTGCCGTAATTTTTTATGCAAGGTATTGCGATTAAGACCAAGATACTGTGCTGCTAGCGATTGGTTTTGATTGGCGTGGCGCATGACGGTTTCAAGCATGGGTTTTTCAACAACATTGAGTACCATCTCATAGATATCGCTGGGCGCTGTGCCCTTGAGGTCATCTAGATAAACTTGTAACTGAGCCTGAACGCAGACAGAAATTGGATTTTTATTAGGCATAGTTAAAAATATTAAGCAGCCTCAAGAAATAGTAAACGCTTAGAATGTACTTGCATTTCAGCAAAAAAATCATTGACCATTGCTAATTGGCTGCGGCAATCGTCAGCAGTATTCATGCGTTGCCGAAAGGCATGCGAGTTTCGCAAACCCTTGCAATACCAGCCAATGTGTTTACGCGCAGTACGTAAGCCAGTGTATTCACCATAAAAAGCATAATGATCAAGCAAATGGTCATTCATGATCTGTTGGATTTCATGAGTTTCCGGCGAAGCTAACATTGTGCCAGTGTTCAGGTAATGTTGAATTTCACGAAAGATCCAGGGCCTCCCTTGGGCTGCGCGTCCAATCATAATTGCATCAGCTTTGGTTTGTTCTAAAACAGCCTGAGCTTTTTGTGGGCTATCAATGTCGCCATTGGCAATTACCGGTATTCCAACCCGCGCTTTAACTGCAGTAATTTGCTCGTATTCTGCTGCACCATGAAAGAGATCAGCGCGGGTGCGCCCATGAATAGTTAATGCACTAATACCGGCAGACTCAGCAATGCAGGCAATCGCCACAGCATTTTTGTGATCACGATCCCAGCCGGTGCGAATTTTTAAACTAACTGGTACGGCATCAGCACCAACACCAACCGCTTGAATCACGGCATCAAGTATTTTGCCAACTAGTATTTCATTTTTCATCAGCGCCGAGCCAGCCGCTACATTACAAACTTTTTTGGCTGGACAGCCCATATTGATGTCAATAATTTGCGCGCCTTGGTCAACGTTAATACGAGCTGCTGCTGCCATCATGGCTGGGTCAGCGCCAGCAATTTGAACAGCGATAGGTGCAAACTCACCTTCATGATTTGCCCGCCGTTGGGTTTTTTCACTTTTCCACAATAGGGCATTAGAGGCAATCATTTCTGATACTGCGTAGCCAGCACCCAGTTTTTTGCACAACTGCCTAAAAGGACGATCGGTTACACCCGCCATTGGGGCAACAAAAAGTCGATTGCTTAATTCGTAGGATCCAATTTTCATGGTTGAGCTTAGGCACATTGCAGTGGGTAGGATGACACTTTAGCATAGTGACGTGAGCAACTGCTTAAATTTTAAGCAGTTAAAAAATGCGCTACTGCATGCACAGCTTTAGCGTCGGCCAAACATCATTTGTCTGGCAAGACTGGTTTTTAAAGGTGGTAACCATTGCAAAGCAGATAATGCTAAACCGCGGGTAAGGACTACCGGTAAAAAGTTTGAGGTAAAAATACGTGCTAAAAAATCAGTAATCCCAATGGTTGCTTTACGATCAGCATTGCGTGTAAGGGCATACTCGAGTAAGGCACTATTAATCGAATTAGTTTGGCTAGCTTGCGCTGGGCGTGCAAAAATCCAAGCTAATTTTTCTGCTAACAAGTAAGCGTCGCGTAAACCTAAATTAAGACCTTGACCAGCTACAGGATGTAAAGTTTGTGCGGCATTACCAATCCAGACTTCTTTACCTAGCACAACTTCTTTGCGGTAATTTAAGCCAAGCTCATAAAGCCTGCGCTCGCGCACACCAATAAACCGGCCTAAGCGACTACCAAATTGTTGTTGTAAAGCAGCTAAAAATTCAGGTTCATCGAGTTCAAGACGTTGTAGCGCAGTGCTAGGCGTACTGCACCATACTAAATTTAAGAAATACTCGCCCGCATGACTTGGAAGCAAGGCCAGTGGACCTTCAGGAGTAAACCGCTCCCAAGCTTGATGAGCTTGCCGCTGATCTACTTCAACTAAACCAACAAGGGCGGTTTGATGGTAGTTATGTCCCGCTTCAACCCATTCTTGGTGGTTAAATAGTCCCCCTTCCGCATGCACAACGCAAGCACTCTCTGCCGACTCGATTTGACTTGCTAAGTCGGGATTTTCATTGTTGTGTATCCAAGAAAAGTGCGGGCTAGATGGTTGTAGTTTTCGCAAGGCCTGACGTAATGTAAGGTGGATATCACGATAGCGAGCAATATGACCAAGTGCATCTTGATTTAATTCTTCACGTGTCATTATGGCGCGACCAAAACGACCTGCTTGCGATACGTGTACCCGATGAATTTCAGGGCAATTAGGCGGCCACGCCTGAATCGTATCGAGCAATAATTTACTACCATGCGAAAGTGCAATGCCGCGGGTATCGCTACGTATATCTCCATTGCTTAGGGTCTCATCGGTACTCGGATTACGATCAAGCAATACCAATTTTAAAGTAGGTAATTGTTGAAGGCACCAAGCGGCACAGGCTAAACCAACTGGCCCACCACCTTGAATAATCACATCCCATTTTGGGGCATTTGCACTTAAATTCACTTTGACTCGTGCATGAGGTTTTCAATTTCGCTTGCAAGCACTGGTACGCCGCGAGAAATCAGCTCGCAACCCTGCGCAGTAATGACAGCATCATCTTCAATCCGAATACCAATATTCCAAAACGCTTCAGGAACAGTGTTTGCTGGACGAATATATAAACCAGGCTCAATGGTAATGACCATTCCCGCTTGTAACTTGCGCCAAGGTTTATCTTGATTATGTAGTGCCAGATCTGCACTAGGTTCTCGA
>Ga0208942_1000354_pt1 | contig 19473 bp, 20 predicted proteins | sample GreLakmeSU08MSRF_FD_187704 | JGI IMG/M metagenome (GOLD analysis project Ga0208942, IMG submission 187704) | Freshwater lentic microbial communities from great Laurentian Lakes, MI, USA - Great Lakes metaG SU08MSRF (SPAdes) | ecosystem: Environmental > Aquatic > Freshwater > Lake | place: Great... | reverse complement strand
AGTTAAGGGTGCTTGTGTTTTTACCTCTGCTGGTTTTACCTCTGCTGGTTTTACCTCTGCTGGTTTTACCTCTGCTGGTTTTACCTCTGCTGGTTTTACCTCTGCTGGTTTTACCTCTGCTGGTTTTTGTGCTACTACTTTGGCTTCAAGCTGTGATGCCAAATTATTTAATCTAGATTCTAATTCTGCAATCTTGTTTTCAAGATCTTGTTTTGTTTGCTTTTTAGCAGCTACCATGATTTTGAATGGCTTTCTGGGGTTTATTTAGATTTGGGTCAATTATGAATACAAAATTTGATCAAGTTTTATATGCAGATAAGACAAAATTGTATCAATGGATGATTTTGAGAAAGAATACCCAGGATTTGATTGGAAAAATACACCTGCATACAAACATCCAGGTGGAAAAGATTGTCCATGTCCAAAGCATGAATACATTAGGGAACAGATCAACTTTACAAAACAAGTAAATCAAAAAGGAAAAGAAACATCAAAAATAACTTTAAAATTTTGTCCGGATCATTATAGAGTGTACACCCAAGAAGTAATTCCATCTATGCCATTAAAATATAGAATTTTGACAAAAATAGCATTAAAACTTGGCGCCATACAGATAGAGCAATTAAAGTACATGGAATCAGAATTATGTTTTTACTGCAAATTTGGTTCTGGAGGTCATGATAGAAAGAATGAACTTCCTCCAATGGGATAAAATATCTATTCAGAACTAAGTAAAAATTTGAGTTTATTTTGAGATCGTGATAACAACGCTTATCGTAAAGAGAACATTTTTTCGGTCAAGAAAAATACATTGATAGATATGAGAATCAAGATAGGGTTTAGCAAGTCTGTTTCCTTCACCAGTACCATTACAAAAAGGCATTGTGATCCCAGTAATTTTATAGTAACAATCCCGGTACATACAACACATTTGTTTTTGGACATTACGCATTTTGTTAATTCTCTGAATTAAAATACATCTAGCGATTTTATTTCAAAAGTATCCATGTTTAGATAAATCCAGTTAAGCTTATACTTGATTCATAATTAGAAGAATTATGCCAATTGAAGATATTCATGAATTCATTATAGAATTAGAAAAAAAAGGAGAATTGAAAAGAGTAAAGACAGAAGTAGATTCGAATTTAGAAATTGCCGAAATTTTAAGAAGAGGAATGTATTCAGACGGTCCAGCCATACTTTTTGAAAATGTAAAAAATTACGATATGCCAGTTTTAGGTAATGCGTTTGGTTCAATCAAAAGACTAGAAATTGGTCTTGAAATGACAGATTTTACTGAGATTGGACAAAGAATTGTAGATATGACAAAGATGGATATGCCATCGGGATTTCTTAATAAAATAAAAAAACTTCCTGAACTTTCAAAAATGGCAGACTCGTTTCCAAAATTAGAAAGTAGTGGTAAGGTAACAGAGATCACATCAAATTCTGCAACTTTTGATGATATACCAATTTTAAAATCATGGCCAAATGATGCAGGTCGATTTATCACATTAGGATTGGTAGCTACAAAACATCCAGAAACAGGAGTGAGAAATCTTGGAGTATATAGAATACAAATTCTAGATAGTACTCATGCATTAATGCATTGGCAGAGACATAAACGCGGTGCACAACATGGCGATATTTCAAAAGAGCGCGGAGAAAAAATACCAGCTGCAATTATCATAGGATGTGAACCGGCAACAATTTTCTCATCTATAGCTCCAGTTCCAGAAGGACTTGACAAGTATTTGTTTGCAGGAATAACAAGAAAAAAAGGAATTAAAACGGTAAAATGTAAAACGATAGATTTGGAAGTGCCTGCAAATGCAGAAATTGTTTTAGAAGGATATGTAGATCCACAAGATATTAGAAATGAGGGCCCTTTCGGGGATCACACTGGATACTATACACCAGTAGAACCCTATCCAACTTTTACATTAACTGGAATCATGAGAAGAAAAAATCCAGTTTATGTCACAACGGTTGTAGGTAAGCCGGTTCTAGAAGATGCATATATTGGAAAAGTGATTGAACGATCATTTTTACCATTAATACGAATGTTTCACCCAGAAGTGGTAGATTTTAGTATGCCAGCGGCAGGTTGGTTCCAAGGTTTTGCAATAATATCTATAAAGAAAAGATATCCAGGTCAGGCAAAAAAAGTAATGATGGGATTGTGGGGAATGGGGCAGCTTGCCCTGACAAAGATGTTCGTCGTAGTTGATGAAGATATCAATGTTCATGACATTAATGATGTGATATGGGCAATAACAACAAGGGCGGATGCGGCACGAGATACAACCATAATTAACAATACCCCTACAGATACACTTGATCCAGCATCACCGCTTGTAAACTTGGGATCAAAATTAGGAATTGACGCCACTCAAAAAACACGAGAGGAAGGATATCTAAGAGAAATTCAACAAATAGTCAAAGTCGACATGGATACTAAAAATTTAGTAGATTCAAAGTGGTCTAGTTATGAACTATAGTAAAGCAATTGAATTATAAAAATTATCTCGTTCTTCAGCACTATACCCAATTTGATGAATCGCATCTACAATTAGTTGACCAGTTAATTCTGTGGAACGAGCCCCAGTGCAAGATACGACTTCTTCACCAATTAAGGTTCCACCAAAATCATCAGCCCCATACTGTAAAGCAAGTTGTGCCATTCCAACTCCATTTGTAAGCCATGAAGATTGAATATGTGGAATTAATCCATCAAAAACAAGTCTAGATATCGCTATCATTTTTAAAAGTTGAATTCCACCTTTACCATATGGCACCAAATTTTCTTTTTGCATCAAGGTGTTATTGGGTTCAAAATTCCATGGAATAAACGCCATGAATCCATTAGTTCTTTGTTGTAATTCTACAATTTTAAAAAAGTGATCCGCAATGTCAGCATTACTTTCTACATGACCATACATCATAGTTGCAGAAGCAGGTAATCCCATTGTATGCGATTCTTCCATGATTCGAATCCAATCAACACTGGATATTTTTTTTGGGCTGATTATATCTTTTACAGAATCAACAAGAATTTCAGCTCCGGCTCCCGGAATAGATTGAAGTCCAGCATCCTTTAATCTTGATAAAACCTCTTTTGTGGATGATTTTTCAATTCGGGCAATCATGTCAATTTCAGATGTAGAAAGTCCATGTATTCCAATATTTGGAAATTTTTGTCGCATCATTTTAAACGTATTTTCATAATATTCAATTCGAAGATTTGGGTTGTGTCCACCTTGAATCAAAACTTGTCTAATCTTAAACATCTCCCATGCGACTTTTACTCTTGATTCAATCTGATCAAGGGTTAACGTGTAAGAATCTTCAGCACCAGGAGATCTATAAAATGCACAAAATTTACAATCAGTGATACAGACATTGGTATAATTAAGAATAATATTATTTACAAAAGATGCTTTTTTTCCAAATTGTTTTTTAGTAAGATGACCTGCAGTTAAGCCCATAAGAGGAACATCGTCTGACTCCAATAATCGAAGACACTCTGCATGGTTAGGTCTAATTCCATTTAATGAGTTTTCAAGAATATCTCCAATATCACTTTGATTAATTTGCTTAGTTTGACTCAATTTTCTTAATCAAATTTATCTCTCTTTTGTATTTATTCATTGGTGAAAAAAATACCAAAAAGGAATTTAAAATATAGACCATTTCATGCACAGATTAGATAAACAGAAGATTAAATGATCACGTTATTTTTAAGTAGGGCACAAAACCAGATTGAGTCATGGTATCAGGTCATCAAATTAGACTTAATCGAATTCTTAGAAAAGGAAAAATGTTGTGTATTCCTATGGATCACGGTATTTCAAATGGGCCAATTGAAGGCCTCACAAATCCTGCAGATGTAATTTACAAATGTGAAATGCATGGTCTTACCAGTGTGATTATTAACAAAGGAATTCTCAAAACATTACCAAAACCAACAAAGATCGGAATTTTAGTTCATTTTTCAAGTAGCACTTCATTATCATTATCACCTAATCGTAAAATGTTAACGGGTACAGTAAAAGAAGCAGTTAGAATGGGTGCAGATGGAGTGTCATTACATATCAACATTGGAGGAAAAGAAGAGCCAGAAATGCTAGAACAGTTGGGAATGATAGCAAATCAGTGTCATGAGTGGGATATGCCACTTTTAGCAATGATGTATCCTAGAGGAGAAAATGTCAAGAATCCACATGATCCTGAAATTGTAGGGCATGTTGCCAGAATAGGTGCGGAATGTGGAGCAGATATAGTAAAAACACTCTATACAGGAGATATTGATTCATTTACAAAAATTGTAAAAAGTACTCCAGTGCCAATTGTTATTGCGGGCGGACCAAAATCTAAAACAGATTTAGATATTCTTCAAATGACAGAAGATGCAATGACTGCAGGTGCAAAAGGAGTAACGTATGGCAGAAATATTTTTGCACACAGTAAACCAGAAAAAATGGTACAAGCATTAGCATCAATAATTTTCAAAAATGAATCCGCAAAGGAAGCAATGAAAAAAATTGAGTAAGACGCGAGAGTTAATAATTTCACCCAAAGTATCTCAGGCAGAGTTGGCAAAATTTCTAGAGCAATTACAAAATGAGGGCATAAAAATGATATATCTAGATCCAAAAAAAATAGTAAATAAAAAATTAAAACTTGAAAGTGTGTATACTTCATCTACTGCAAATTATGTGGTAATTGAAAAAAATGAATCAATAAAACTAAAAGGGAAAAAAATGGGTAGAAAATTCCAAGTTTTATCTAATACAGATATAGAAGAAATTCTAAATCTAGCAAAAAAAGGATTAGATTTTGTAATAATAGAAGTGAAAGATTGGAAAATAATTCCACTAGAAAATATAATTGCAAAACTTCATAAAATTAATACAAAAATTTTTGCAATAGCAGATACATTTGAAGAAGTTAGAAAAATGTTTTCAATTTTAGAAGTTGGGGTTGATGGAGTTATTTTCAATGCAACATCTATTGATGAGGTTAGACAGGCTTTAGTGTATTTAGGCACTAGAAGTTTTGAATTAAAACCAGCAAAAATTATTGAGATCAAAGAAGTTGGAGATGGTGAAAGAGTGTGTGTAGATACAGCCTCAATTCTTCATAGTGGTGAGGGAATGTTAATTGGAAGTAGATCTAATTTTTTATTTTTAGTACATAACGAATCAGTAGGCTCTTCATTCACATCACCAAGACCATTCAGAGTAAATGCAGGAGCAGTCCACTGTTATACTCTATCACCTGATGGTACAACAAATTATCTTTCAGAGATTGAAACCGGATCTGAAGTATTAATAATAAATACAAAAGGTAAAGCAAGAAGGGCTACGGTGGGAAGATCAAAGATAGAACGACGTCCAATGTTAATGATTAAGGCGTCATCTCTTGGAGAAATAGGAGGAATCATTGCACAGGATGCAGAAACTATTCGTTTTGTTAAACCAAATGGAGAATTAGTATCAGTAACTCATCTCAAGAAAGGAGATACCGTAATGGTACATGCAAAAATTGCTACAGGTAGACATTTTGGAATGGAAGTATCAGATGAATATATTTTAGAGAAATAATGAAATACAAGACATGTGTTACAATTGCAGAAAAATCAGCAAAGAGTACTAAATTTGAATTAAAAAAAGCACTAAAAAAATCAAATTATGTAGAAGTTAGATTTGATTTTTTAAAAATAAATGAAATACCCAAAACTTTAGAAATTATTAAAAAAGATCTTAAAAAAGTAATATGTACACTAAGACCAAAATCCGAAGGTGGAAAATTTGAAGGTATAGAAAAAGAAAGAATTGCAATTTTAAAATTAATTGCAGAGTATAATCCATTTTTAGTGGATATTGAATTTAACACAATAAATAAAAATAAAGAATTGCAAGAATATCTAAAATCAACAAAAACAAAACTACTAGTTTCATGGCATGATTTTAAAAAAACACCAAAACTTTCTGAGTTAAATAATATGATGAATGCGATGAGTAAATTTTCAAATTATGTAAAAATTGTTACTACGGCTAAAAATTCAGGTGATGCGATTAGAATACTTGAATTATATAATAAAAATAGTAAAAATAATTTGATCGCTTTTGCCATGGGGGATATGGGCAAAATATCAAGAATTTTGTGCCTGTATTTAGGCAGTCCATATACTTATGTATCATCAGGAAAGGCAATTGCACCAGGACAATTCAGACTAGATGAAATGAAGAAAATCATCAATCTAAAAATATAATAAAAATTAAAGATATTTTAAATTATAAAATTAAGAAAATAAAGATAGATTTTAAAAAATATATTTAAAAGTCAGATTTTTCACTCAAATTGAGAGTTTAAATCAATCCAATTAATTATGAAAATACGATGTCAAAAACATTTGCAGTTATAGGTGATCCTATAGATCATTCACTGTCTCCCAATATTCATAGTGCAGCTTTCAGAGAATTAAATTTAGATTGTTCATATATTGGATATAGAATAATTAAAGACGAATTATCAGAGGGAATTGAATCACTTAAAAAAATCAAGATAGACGGATTTAATGTTACAATTCCACACAAAATTGAAATGATGAAATATTTGGATAGATTAGATGAGTCATGTAGCATAATAGGTGCTGTCAATACAGTTACAAATGAAAATGGGATTTTAAAAGGATACAACACAGATATGGATGGATTTTTAGAACCATTTAAAAAAAGAAACATGAATTTAAAAAATTTAAAGATTTTACTATTAGGCGCAGGAGGAGCTGCAAGAGCGATTGTTGCAGGATTTGCAAAAGAACATGCACATAGTATTACAATTGCAAACAGAACCATAGAAAATGCAATTAATTTAGTAAATTTTTCAAATAAAATCGGATTAAATGCAAATGCAGTACAAGTTGAAGATATTGGAAATAGTGTAAAAAATTATGATGTGATTGTAAATGCAACATCGGTTGGATTAAAAAATGAAGCCAGTATAATATCATTAGATGAACTAAAATCAAAAACAATCGTGTATGATATAGTATACCTACCAATAAATACAGATTTTTTAAAAAGAGCAAAAGAAAAAGATGCAATCATAATTTATGGATACGAGATGCTATTAGGGCAGGCAACAAGAGCATTCGAAATATGGCATGGTGTGGAAGCACCTTATAATGCGATGAAAAAAGCATTGTTAGGAGTGGTTTAATGGCAAAAGTAAAGGCTACGGTACACGGTGCAATATCACTAGTAAATGCAATTGCAATTCAAAAAGGCGCAACATTAGGCATTGAATTAAAAGTTGAAGTAATTATTGAAACAAATCCTGGAAAAGGAATCAACATTCAATCAGAAAATAAAAATCTGAGTTCACGATTGATAAACAAAACAATAGAAAAAATTGTTTCAAAAAAAGAATTAGACGAAAATAAAATTGAAGTTAATTTAAATTCAGAAATACCAACAGGATATGGATTAAAAAGCTCTAGTGCAATTTCAACAGCAATTGCCCTAGCATGTTCTAAAATATTTAAACCAAAATTAGCAGAAAAACAAATTTTACTTGCAGGGGTGGAGGCATCAATAGAATCCAAGGTCAGTATAACTGGTGCATATGATGATGTATGTTCATGTTATTATGGAGGATTTAACGTGACAGATAATTTCAAGAGAAGTCGAGTAAAATCAGAAAAAGCACCTACAAACTTAATTGCAGTAATATTTATCCCGAAATGCAGAAAGCGGGGCAATTTAAAAAATCTAAAAATTCTATCGGGGGTATTTGAAAAAGCTTGGAGATTAGCTGAAAAAGCAGATTACTGGAATGCAATGAATGTAAATGGATTGGCTACATCTGCAACATTAAATTCTGATCCCAACATAATTATCAATTTACTTGAAAAGGGAGCACTTGGAGCATCAGTATCAGGAAATGGCCCATCAATTGCAGCAATAACAAAAAAAGAAAATGAATCAAATATCAAAAAAGTATTTTCCACATTAGAAGGTTGTGTGATAGTTTCAAAAATAAATAATAAAAAGGCAGAAGTTAATGAATTGTAAAGTAGAAAAATCAAAAATTACAGGACATATAATATGTCCTCCAAACAAAAGTTATTCACATAGAGCAATCTTTCTTGCATCACTTGCAGGTGAGAACAGTAAAATTGATAACGTATTATTTTCTGCAGACACTATTGCTACAATTGAAGCATGTAGAAAATTTGGGGCAGAGATAGAGGAAACAAGTACATCCATAATTGTCAAAAAAGTCATAAAAACAGATAAAATTGTGCCTGAAATTGATGCTAAAAACTCTGGAACCACGATTAGAATTGCATCTGGAATTGCAAGTGTGTTTAGTAGTGAGATTACACTAACAGGTGATTCAAGTCTTCAAAAAAGACCAATGCAGCCATTGTTAGATTCACTTGAAAGTTTAGGGGCTAAGTGTAGTTCAATAAATGGTATGCCTCCAGTAAAAATAACTGGAAAAATTTTAGGTGGAGATGTTTCAATTCCAGGAAATTTTTCAAGTCAATTTATTTCAGCATTATTAATTTGTGCACCATTAACAGAAAAAGGAATTAATTTAAACATAGAAGGAAACTTGGTATCAAAACCATATATCGATGCAACTATTGCAACCATGGAAAAATTTGGAGTTAAAGTACAAATGTCAATACCATATAAGAAATATATCATTGCACCTCAAATTTATAAACCGACTAATTTTTTAGTTCCAATAGATTTTTCAAGTTTAGCATTATTACTTTCTGCATCAGTATTAAATGGAGAAAATGTTACAATTCATGGTAAAATTGGAAATCTACCACATGGTGATCAAATTTTCATAGATATTCTAGAACAATTAGGAGTAAAAGTTTCAATCAATGATGACACAATAACAATTCAATCACCAGAAAAATTAACTGGTGGAAGATTTGATTTGAGTAATTCGCCAGATTTACTTCCACCATTAGCAATTCTTGCATTAAAAACAACAAACGCCATAGAAATAATTAATGTAAAGCATGCAAGATTAAAAGAAACCGATAGAATTTCAATATTATCAAGAGAATTAATTAAAATTGGAATTAATGTTCAAGAAAAAGAAGATGGGTTAATTTTAAAGGCAACAAGTGTGTTGAAAGGTGCGTTATTAGATTCAGAAAATGATCATAGGTTATTCATGGCTTTTTGCATAGCAGGAATGTATGTAGGTGATTGTATTGTAACAGACCATGAATCAGTTGCAGTGTCATATCCAAATTTTATTAATGAGATGAATAAATTGGGTGCAAAAATTTTAGTTCAATAAAAAATTTATTGAATCAATGGCGTAACTCTGTATAAGATGAAAAGCATTCTCCTCATCTACAATGCAAATTTATAATTAACATGTATTTTCGTAGAGTTACGCATTTCATTTGATAAAAATTACATGTTTTTGCATAATTTAACTAAGTAATAGTAATATTTAAAAATTACATAAAATTTCTACAATTAATAGATAGAAATATTGAATTTATCACATAAAGATCTAAAATGAATCATAATAGAAAAATAAGCATATTTTTTTTAATAATTATCATAATGAGGAATTATAAGCATCAGTTTACCATCATAGTATGTTGGCAGGAAGTTCAATTGGTCAGCGTCTTGTATTAACTAGTTTTGGTGAAAGTCATGGTAAATCCATAGGTGCGGTTTTAGATGGGTGTCCGGCAGGATTAGAAATCGATGAAAAAGATATTCAAAAAATGTTAGATCTTAGAAAACCAGGTCAATCATTAATTTCTACGCAACGTAAAGAAGGAGATATTGTACAAATTATTTCAGGTGTGTTTAGGGGATATACTACAGGTGCACCAATCACAATGGTAATTCAGAATGCTGATCAAAAATCTTTAGATTATGAAAATTTGAAAACAAAGTTAAGACCTGGACATTCAGATTATCCGGCAATGATCAAATACAATCATTTCAACGATTACAGGGGAGGAGGTAGATTTTCAGGAAGATTGACGGCAACACATGTTATGGGTGGTGCAATTGCACGAAAATTACTAAAAGTTACACTAGGTGTTCAAACAAATTCATTTACAACTCAAATCGGAAAAATAAAAATGGAAAATAAATTTAATGATAAAATGATTAATTCAATTTATAAAAATGAAGTAAGGTGTCCTGAAGAAAACACTGCAAAAAAAATGAAAGAGGCAATATTAGACGCTAGAAAAAAAAGAGATTCACTTGGCGGAATTATTGAATCAGTAAGTACAAATCTACCAGTTGGAATTGGAGATCCAATATTTGGTTCTCTAGAATCGGATTTAAGTAAAGCATTATTTTCAATACCATCAGTCAAAGGCATAGAATTTGGTTCTGGATTTGAAGGATCTAAATTATATGGTTCAGAAAATAATGATGAATATACAATAAAAAAAGGAAAAATAATTACAAAAACTAACAATTCAGGAGGAATACTAGGTGGAATATCAAATGGCATGCCAATTACAATAAGAATTGCATTCAAACCTGCATCTTCAATTGCACAGACACAAAATACTGTAGACATGAAAACCAAAAAAGATACAACATTAGAAGTAAAAGGAAGACATGATCCGTGTGTAGTTCCAAGAGCCCCACCAGTAGTAGATGCACTAGTATCTCTAACTTTGGCAGATCATGCTATTTTAGCTGGTGCAATAAAGTCTACATTATAGAAACATGTCAGATATCAATCAACTACGTAGTAGAATAGAGGAAGTAACTCTTGAAATGATCAAGATGTTAAAAATCAGAATGGATATTTCTAAAGAAATTGGTGAGATTAAAAAAAATACAGGAAAAGGGATAACTGATGAAAATAGAGAGGATAATTTACGTGCCAAAGTGATTACAACATGTAATGAATTACATTTGGAAGAATCAATTGCAACCAAGTTTTTAAATTTTTTACTTAATGAATCCATTAAAGTTCAATCAGATAACAAACAAACACATCTATCAATTTTCCTTAAAGCAAAATCAATGGAGCAAGAAGGGAAAAAAATTATCCATATGGAAGTTGGTGAACCAGATTTTTTACCACCTTTAATTGTAAAAAAAGCACTTGAAGATGTTTTTGATAAAGGATTTCTAAAATACGGTCAGGCAAAAGGAATGACATCATTTAGAGAAGCACTTGCAAAATATTCATCTAAAAAGTTTGGCGTAGATATTTTACAAGAAAATATAATTGTGAGTCCAGGTGCACGATTTTCAGTTTTTAATGCAATTACTACCCTGTTAAATCTAGGGGATGAGTTAATTGTCATAGAGCCAGCATGGCCGGCATACAAGGATTGTGCATTAAATTCAGGAATAAAAGTTAGAACGATAACAACCACATTAGAAGGAAAGTGGGAACCTACAATTGAACAAATTGAAAAAGTGATCAATATGAATACAAAAATGATTATATTGAATTATCCAAATAATCCCACAGGAAAAATCATTCCAGAAAAACTACAAGATGAAATTGTAAATTTAGCAATAAAAAATAACTTGTATATTCTAAGTGATGAGATTTATTCAGAATATGTGTTCAAAAAATGGAAAAGTATACTTTGCTACAAATACGATAAAAGCATAATCACACAATCATTTTCAAAATCACATGCAATGACAGGATTTAGAATAGGATATGCAATTGCAAATCCCAAAATCATTGAATTAATGTCAAAATTTGAAGCACTTTGTTTGACAAATGTTTCTGAACCCATTCAATATATCGCTATGAGGGCATTAGCGGCAGATATTTCAGAGAATGTCAATACAATACAAACTAGAATAAACATATTGATAGAAAAAGCTAAAGAGATGAATTTAGATTTTATTTCGCCAGATGGTGCAATGTATATTTTTGCACGGATAAATCAAGAGGGATTTAATGGGGTCGAATTTGCAAATAGTCTATTAGAAAAGGGATTGGCAGTTGCTCCAGGTGAGGGTTTTGGTGAATATAAGAATTTTATCAGGATATCAGCATGCCAAAACGAAAAAACACTAATGGAGGGAATGAACATATTAGATAAGATGTTAAGAGATAAGTAATGAAAAAGAAAATTACAGTAATTGGGGCAGGAGGACAAATGGGTAAATGGTTTACAAAATATTTTCTTGCAATAGGTTATGAGGTAACGGGTTATGATACTGAAAATAAAATTCAAACAAAAGGAATTATTCAATCAGAATCTCTAGTTGGTGGAATTTTAAAAGCCGATTATGTTATGCTATGCACACCTACAAGAAGAACTCCGGAAATCATTAGATTGATTGCAAAAGAAATGAAGAGAGATACATATCTAATTGAAATATCATCTGAAAAATCTAAAGTAGTAGCTTCGTTGGCAAAAATGCCAGCAAAAATTAATCCAATATGTATTCACCCAATGTTTGGACCTGGTGCAAAATCCATCAAAGGGCAAAATATTATTTCAATTCCTGTTAAAGATGCAAAAAAAGAATTGGAAGTTGCTAAAGCACTTTTCGAAGGAGCTAATTTTGTAACAATTGATTCAAATGAACATGATAAAAAAATTGCAGTAATTTTAGGATTGACACATTTAATGAATCTAGTTTTTGCAAATATTATTTCAAAAGATGAAAAAATGGCACTGACTGAAAAAATGTCTGGAACAACTTTTAAAGTTCAAAAAATATTAGCTGAAAGTATAATGACAGAATCACCAGAATTAATTGAAACCATCATCGCAAATCCAGAAATCAGAAGAAGTGCAGAAGAACTATGGAAAGACATTGGAAGATTACTTACAGCAGTACAAGAATCAAAAACGGAAGAAGTGGTTAATTATATCAAAACATGCCAAGCAAAACTTGCAAGCAATACAAACTTGGATGAATCATATAAAAAATTAACAAAAATGATAAGTGTGATTGAAAAATAAAGGAAATACATTCAACCAAGATTATAACAGCTTTTATTCAAGATGATGGAAAATTACTTTTTCTCAAAAGAAGCGACAAAGTAAAAACTATGAAATGCCTTTGGTCAGGCGTGAGTGGAATCATTGAAAAAAATGAAATTCCATTAACACGTGCAAAAATAGAGATTTATGAAGAAATAGGAATCACTGAAGATAAAATCAGATTGCTAAAACAAGCAGATAAAATAAAAGTGAACTCTCCACAGTATGAAAATCACGAGTGGGAGATATTTCCATTTTTGTTTGAAGCAAAAAATCCAATAATTAAATTAAATTGGGAAAATTCAGAGTACGCATGGATTACAGTAAATGAATTAAAAAACTACAATACGGTTCCTAGTCTTGAAAAAGTATTACAAAATTTGTTGTAAATTTCTTTCTTTTTCATATTTTTTTTGTTGAGGTAACATGACATAGACACATGCACCACCACACATAGTGCAAGGAACATTATTTCCAGGACGTTGACCGGTTCTACTATGAATTCTAGCTGCCGCTTCAGGATCAATAGATAGTGCAATTTGTTTTTCCCAATCCAATGTACGGCGAGCTTCAGTCATTTCCATATCCCATTTAATTGCCTTATCACGAATCTTTACTAGATCAGCTGCATGTGCTGCAATTCTATATGCAATCAAGCCTGCTTTTACTTCTTCAGCATTAGGTAGTGCAAGATGTTCGGAAGGAGTTAGATAACATAGTAAATCAACACCTTCACTTGCAGATATTGCCGCACCTATCGCACTTGCAATATGATCATGTCCAGATGCAACATCAGTTACTAGAGGACCTAAAACATAGTAAGGAACATCCCCAATTAACGATTTAGCTAATCTAACATTTGCTGCAACTTCATTTAATGGAACATGTCCTGGACCTTCTACCATAACTTGGATGTCTTGTTCATGTGCACGTTTTGTTAATTGTGAGACATTAATCATTTCCTGAACTTGGAGTTCATCATGAGAATCTAAAATAGAACCAGGTCGTAGTGCATCACCAAGACTAAATGTAACATCATATTTTTTAGCAATTTCAATAAGATAGTCATAGTGTGTCAAATAGGGATTTTCTTTATCATGCTTTAACATCCATGCGGCCGTAATTGTACCGCCTTTACTTACAACTCCCCCATACCTTTTGACTTTAAGAATTCTTTTTGCAATATCTTTTGTAATTCCACAGTGAATAGTAGTATAGTCAACACCATCTTTTGCATTATTTTCAAACGCATTCAAAAAATCATCTTCTGTCAAATTTAATGGGTTTTTATGAACTTCAACCCCATAATTATAAGCCTCATAGATAGGTACAGTGCCAAAAGTAATCGGGGCAACTTCTAACAATCTTTGTCTAATTTTTCGAACATCACCACCGTCGCTTAAATCCATCATTGTGTCAGCATGATATTTTACTGCAACTTTTGCTTTTTCAATTTCTTCATCCAAATTCACATTTAATGTAGAGGTTCCAATGTTTACATTGACTTTAGTTTTCAGACCTTTACCAATTCCAACATTGTGAATTTTTTGAGGTCTAGCGTTGTTACTAGGAATTATAATTGAACCACTAGCAATTTTAGGAATTAGCCATTCCAATGTAACATCTTCGTCTTTTGCAACTCGCTTCATTTCTTCAGTAGCTATACCTCTACGTGCCGAAGTCATTTGGGTACCCATTAGTTAATACATATTTTTACCTTGATTTAAACAATCAGTGGCTAATAAAATTATAACAAATATAAAAAAGAATTATAAAAACAGAGTGGATTGTAATTCCATGCGTTCAGTTTTTAGTAAAGAGATTCTTTCTAAAATGGGTTTAATTATACGCATAGAATCATCAGAATTTAGAAAATTTTCTTTTATTTGGACAGTTCTTTGAGTTAATTCCATTTCAGCTAAAACTAGAGAAATGAATTTTCTAAGATGCTTATTTTCTTTTTTAAGAGATAAAATATCATCCATGTTTTATTTAGAGGAACTCCAAGTTTCAGCAACATTGTAATTAGTAGACGAGTCAGAGATCAGATATTTTTTACCACATTTGAAGCATTGCCAAAGAAAAATACCGTTTACTTTTTTTTGATATTGCATAGGCAACAAACATACAGTACATAGTAATTCATTAGGAACATCATTTACAGGAAGGATATTCTTTTCAATCAAATTAACAAATAGAAATTAATTTAGACATATAATTGCATTATGGAAATAAAGAGAAATTAAAATAAAAAGATACAGTCAAAAGCAAAAATAGATAGTATAGCTGTTTCAAAATACATTATGAACTTACTTTCGATAGGTGGTTCTGACCCATCATCAGGTGCAGGAATACAAAGTGATGTGAAAACATTTGATTCCCTAAATGCGCATGGTTTGACAGTAATTACTGCAATAACGGGTCAAAATACATCAAGTTTTGGAATGATTGAACCAGTATCTCAAAAAATATTGAAAAATCAAATAAATCTAGTAATGTCTGATTTTAAAATTGATGGTATTAAAATTGGAATGGTATACAATTCAGAAATAATAAAAGCAATTTACAGAGAATTAAAAAATACAAAGATTACGATAGTAGTTGATCCGATAATTAAATCCACTACGGGTGGATTACTAATTGAAAAAAATGCAATAAATGATTTTAAAAAATTAATAATTCCGTTAGCTGCTGTAATCACACCAAATAAATTTGAAGCCGAGTTTTTATCAAAAATAAAAATAAACTCAGTAAAATCACTTGAAAAAGCTGCACAGAAAATTCAAAAAATGGGTGCAAAAAAGGTAGTTATCACAGGAATAGAAACAAAAGATGGGCAAATTTCTGACTTCATATTAGAAGAAGAAAATCAATATACGATATCGGGGAGAAAAATTCTAAAAACAAATCATGGTAGTGGATGTAATTATTCTGCATCATTATTATTTTCACTGGCAACGGGCAATAAATTAAAAGATGCCGTAAAATTCTCAAAACAGTTTACAGTAAATTCTATAAAAAATTCTAAAAATTTAGGAGGGGGAATTAGCATCACACAGGTTCAACGCAAAGATAACATTTTTGTGGAATTATCTAATGCAATAAATGAATTTATTGAAATTAAAAATATTTATGAGAATATTCCGGAATGCCAAACAAATTTTGTATTTTCTAAAAATAATCCAAAATCAATTAAAGATATTCTAGGAGTTGCAGGAAGAATTGTAAAAACTGGAAACAAAGTTACGTTGGCAGGAAGTTTATCTTATGGGGGATCAAAACATGTTGCTACCGCAGTAATTACAGTGAATAAAAAATTTCCAGAAATACGTTCTGGAATTAATTTTAAATACAATAAAAAAACGATTTCAAATTTAAAAAAGATTGGATGTATTATTTCTAGTTATGATAGAAATACAGAACCCAAAGGGCTCAAAAATACAGAAGGATCGTCTGTTGGGTGGGGAGTAAAATACGCAATAAAAAATTTAGAAGAACCACCAGATGTAATTTATCATGAGGGGGATTTTGGAAAAGAAGCAATGATAATAATTTTTGGCAATACGCCCACAAATATTATAGAGAAAATTTCAAAACTACATATTTAATTTTAATAAATAATAAAATATCATAATTTAACATAAATACCCATATTGAAAATAGAAAATCATGAAGGCAGTAATTCTTGCAGGAGGATTGGGAACAAGATTACAACCATATACAACATTTCTTCCAAAGCCAATGCTACCATTAGGAGAAAAACCAATTTTAGAGCACTTGGTTGATTGGACAAAAAAAAGTGGTATAAAATCAGTAGTGCTATGCGTCAGTTATCTAAGAAAAACAATTGAGGATTATTTTGAAGAGGGTAAAAGATTTGGTGTAACCATAGAGTATGCAATTTCAAACAGACCTTTAGCTACTGCGGGTCAGCTTAAAACAGCAGAAAAATTAATTGATGATACTTTCGTCTGTATGTATGGGGATTCAATATTTGATTTTAATTTACGAAGTATGATAAATCAACATAAACGAAAAAAATCATTTGTCACAATGAGTTTGTATGAATATAAAACCAATTTACCATACGGGGTAATAGAAACCACAAAAACAGACAAGGTGATTGCTTGGAATGAAAAACCACAAATCAAGGCAAATGTCAATATGGGCTGTTATGTAATGGAACCAGGAGTAATGGACCTAATACCAAAAAACATACCATATGGGATGGATGATGTAATTAAAAAAGCTATGATTAAAAAGAAACTTGTAAGCAGTATTATTTCTAAAAAAGGATTTCTAGATATTGGAAATAAAGCATCATACATAAAAGCAAATCAAGAATACCTACAAAAACTTGGAAATATATAATTATAAAAAATGAGCGACATAACAATTAGAAAATTAGAAAAAGAAGATCTCTTTAATGGTTTTTTATCAACGTTAGATTCACTTCGTCAAGCAAGCAGTATGGATAAAGAAAATGCAGAAAAAATATTTAATGAAATAAATAAAAATTCAAATCAAATCATTGTAGTGGCATTAATTGAAGGAAAAATAGTAGGTTCAACTACACTATTAATTGAAACAAAATTTATTCATGACGGAGGGAAGGTTGGGCACATAGAAGATGTTGTAATAGACAAAAAATATCAAAAACAAGGAATTGGTGAAAAAATTATCACGTATCTTTTAAGATATGCCATGGAACAAGGATGCTACAAAACTATTTTGGATTGCAATAATGAGATAAAACCATTTTATGAAAAATTAGGATTCATACATAATGCAAATGCATTAAGATTTGATCATGTCTAAAAATATTCTTTTTTAGGACGTTTTCTATTATTTTTTATTAAAATAATTCCAACAATCATCACAGGAATAGAAAGTCCCATGAAAAGAAAAGGGGTTAAAAGTACAGTTTGTACTAGATACACTGGAACAAGTTTACCTAAAAGAGTGTAACAGTACGCCATTCCAAAAAATAAAATTATTCCACCACCAAGTATCAAAGAACCAATTTGCTTAGAACCATAATTTCTTGAGAGAATAAATGAAAGTCCAGCTAAAATAGATGCAGGTGCCACACCAATAGAAATGAATTGAAGAATTTTTGGACTGGGTTCAAATGCAACATTAAATTCTAAATTTGTAGGAATATCAATCATAAAATGATAAATTGTAATCATTTCACCTGCAAACATTGCAAACAAACCAACACTTGCAATTGCAGTCCATTTTTCTAGTGACATGATATTAAGAAAATTTAATTGATAATTAAACCATTCATACTATACCAACAAGATTAGCCAATTCTTTTCTGCAAGATGCACCAAGTTTTTCGGCTACCTGTTCTGGGGACAATTCATTATGAAATATACCATAGCCACGCTCAAGACCTGTCCAAGGTTGAGTTATTGGATAAACTTCAATATGCCAATGAATTTGTCTACTATTCTTCTTTTCAGGAGATAAGTGAAATGCTAAACTATATGAAACATCTTTGACAGTTTTGGACAAACCACCAAGAGTTGAACGTAAAATAAGTGATAAATCATTAATTTCTTTTTGGGTAATTTTAGAAAAACTAGTTGAATGTTTTTTTGGAGAAATACAAAATTGGTATGAGGTAGTAGGTGCCCAAGGGCAAAATGCAATAAAGCCTTCAGTTTGAAGAATTTGTCTAGGACCACCACTTTCAACGGTTATAGTTTGACATAAAGGACATACACCTTTTTCATTATTAGTTTTAGCAGACGCCTCTGCCTCTTCTTCAATAATTGGGGGAATTGTTGAAAAGGTCAAGAGATTCAAATGAGGGTGTGGATTTTTACTGCCAGCATTTTCACCATGATCAGCATAAATGGAAACATACGTAACGCCTTTTTGAGTATAAAGCCATCGTAATCTATCCTGAACAACTACCAAAATGTTTGACCATTGATCAATCTCGATTGTAGCTAGAGTATCTTTTTCGTTAGGAGATGCAACTATAATGTAATGATATCCGTAAGCAGGTTCACTGTATTGTGGTCTTTCACTGTATGAATTTTCAGTGTCAATTGAAACTATCGGATTTTTACTCTCAAAAACTCGAATCACCCAATTTTTAACATGATCATCATCACTATCTTGAAGACGTTGTAACATACCATCTTTTGCAACAAGTGAAAGTACGGATGGATTTGTCATTGCCTCATTACCAAGAGCAAATGGAAGTTTTTTTGGATCAGCAACCTTATCTGTTTTTTTAGAAACAATCATGAAACGTTCACTAAGATAGTCTTTTCGCATGTCACCCATAACAAATATTTTCACGGGTAGTAACTTAAAATGCTTTCCGATATAATAAAAAATAATTAGAAAATTATTTTATAAAAAAAATTTAAAACACAATTAAAACATAGTAGATAATTAAAACATTTTTTACAAATAAAATATAATTTTGATCGCATATTTTCATATAAGGTTTAAAG
>Ga0208942_1000352_pt1 | contig 19516 bp, 9 predicted proteins | sample GreLakmeSU08MSRF_FD_187704 | JGI IMG/M metagenome (GOLD analysis project Ga0208942, IMG submission 187704) | Freshwater lentic microbial communities from great Laurentian Lakes, MI, USA - Great Lakes metaG SU08MSRF (SPAdes) | ecosystem: Environmental > Aquatic > Freshwater > Lake | place: Great... | reverse complement strand
TGGCTCGACGGAATCAGCGCCTTCGGCATCGAAGTGCTGCTCCAGTACAATCGCGCGGTGCAACCGCCCTGCCGATTCATCGTCTCCATCCGCAGCTCGTAACGCTTGCCCGCCTCGAGCGCGAGGCTGCCGGTCAATTCGCCGCGCGGCACGGCGAACAGCTCGTTGAGGAGAGATTTGCCGTTCACCCAGAGCCGCACGCCCTCGTCCGTCTCCACGTGGAAAGTGTAGGTCTCGGAATGTTTCGCCTCGATTTGGCCGGTCCAACGCACGCTGTAATCCTCCGCCGCCACATCGCCCGCCGGCGAATTCGTCCACGCGAAATTCACCATCGGATCCACGCGCAGGACGGCGTCGCCGAAAAAGAAGCGGCTCTTGAAATAAGTTGCCAGCAGTCCGTTCGTCGCGCCGAGCTTCGCCTCGGGTAAATCCGGCGAACTGGTCGGGTACAACTGGCTCCGCGGCACGACGCTCTTGGCGAAGCCGGGGCCGCTCCAGAGAAGCCGCACGCGCGCGTTGCCCACGTTGTCGAAATACTCCACGCGCAAATCGTAGCGCTGGCCCGCTTCGAGCCGCACGACGCCGTTCGTCTCGCCGGACTCCTGCTTCTGCCACTTCTCGAGCTTCAGATCATTGCCGAGTTGCATCCGCCCGCCGTCATCCGTCGCCAGCCAAAACGTGTAAAGGCCCCCGGATGGCGCCTCAATCTTGCCGCTCCAGCGCACGGTGAAATAATCGCGCGGCAAATCGAACACCGGCTCGCGCGCACCCCAGTTAAAATCAATCGTCTCGTCCACGCGATAGATGGCGCGACCGGAGAAATTCGGCCGCTCGTAATACGCGCCGACCAGTCCGGTGCCGCGGCCCGCGTTCGGAAACTTCGCCGTGATCAGTGGATGATTCTCGGGCAGCTCGAACGTGGCCGAGAGAATGTTCGTCAACGCCACGCGTACCGTTGCACCTTTAATCGGGACGACTTCCACCACGCCGGGCGGCATCAGACGAACGAGGCCGCTGTGCGTCTGACCGTCGACCGTGCGAACGGTGCCCGCCTCGACAACGGAGGCGCGGAGAAAAAGGAACGCGGAGAAAATCAAGCCGACGCGATGAATAGCACGACGGTTCATTTAGGAAGAGTGCCAGCGGCCTGCTGCACCAGAAGTTGCTCCACCGCCACCTTCTCGGCCTGCGCACGATTAGCCAAGTCCTTGGCTTCATTGAACAACGCTCGTTTCCGAATCGATTCGGCTTCAGCCTTGGTCAAGGTCGCCCTCGTAACAAGTATCGCATTGTAGGCGTTATTCTTCTCGGCCAGCGACTTCTCGGCAATGAGGACGGCCTCAATCGCCGCCTTCTCGGCGACGGCTTTATCGGTGTCAGCCTGCTTGAGTTTCGTCTGCATTTCCGTCAACAGCTTCTCGGCATCGGTGATCACTTTGGCCAACTTCATCTCAGCGGCGGTCACGTCGTCCTTCGCCTTTTTCTCCGCAGCCGTAATCTCCGCGACGACCTTCTCGAGGTTAGTGTTCCGTTCGACGAGAGTCTTGGCGCGGACGTCCTCCTCAATTTTGGAGCGCATCAGTATCACGGTCGATTTCTTGACGCTCGTATCGACGAGAGTCCGCAATTTCTGCATCGAGGCCAGCGACTTCACGCCCGCGGCAACGGCCTCGGCTTCCTTCTTTTTGCTCGGTGCCGCCGCTTTTTGCTCGGCCTCTTTGGCGCTAGCGAGCCGATTCTTGCGGACGGCCACATCCTGATCGGCCTCGACGAGTTGCTTCCGCGCCTTCTCGAGCGACTCGGTGTACATCGCGACAACGCTCTTGGAACTGACGAGCGATTTCGCAGCGGACTCCTTTAAATCGCGCGCGCCTTTCAAACGCGACTCCGACACCTTCACGGCAAAGTCCGCGCCGCGGCGCAGGCTCGCGAGACTTGTCTCGGCGACCGTGCGATCCAATTTCATCTTGGACGCCACACGCTCAAACTCGGTCTTCGTGCCCCCGAGTGCGCCGGATTTGGATTTGGCATCGGCACCGAGAAGGTCAGCTTTGCGGCGCAGTTCGGCGTAAATCTTGTCCTTGGCCGGAAAGTTAGTCGTGGCTTGCGTGTGCAGTGCGGCCGCTTGGAAAGTGAGTTCCCCAGCGATGACCAGATCGCGCTCGGCATTCGCGAGCACGAGAATCTTCTCGGCGGTTTTCTCGCCGGCGACACGCGCGCGGACGAGCATGTCGGCGTGCGTACGCCAGCGCAGACCTTGTTCCAGGGCGATTTTGACAATCAACTTCTCCTGTTGCTCGGCTCGCTGCCGATCCGTCTCGGCCAGCATTTCCCATTCACTCCACGCGAAGGCGAGGCGATTGGTGCCTTTGCCAAAAGCAATCTCCTCGAGCTGCGCAGCAGGAAAACACAAACCGCGCAGAAACGGATCATCGAGAACGAGCAAGTCGACCTCGGCGCGGAGAGCGCGTGCGAACAAGACCGAGCCGTCGCGCAAACGTATCTCAAATTGTTCAGCCGGCAGAGCGAACTTGCGCAGCATCACCGCAGCGGCTTCGCGACCGACCTCAAAGCTGCGTTCGCCGAAGAGAACGGAGCCGAGCTTGATCTGGCTATTCTGAATCGACTTGATTTCGCCCTCCACAAAATCCCCGGAGACAAGCAGCACGCCGGGGCGAGACGCACGCAGCGCGCTGGCGCGGTAAGGCGTGAGCGGTTGGAAGAAGATGGCCGAGGTGTTCGCCGTGGTGAGCGTGAAGCCGGCAAGCGGATCCGCGAGATGCACAGCCGAGTCGTCCACAGTGCTCACGCTGCGGGCAAGAAACGCGCCGCTCCACGTGAGAATACCCATCGGCACCGTGCCGTGAGGGAAGATCTTCCTGAGGGCGAGACCGGCGGGTGGATTCGTGGCGGGCTTAACAGGGACGACGGCCGCCGGCGAGTCGAACAGAGCCTGCTTCAGTTGCGAGAGAGGAAGCGTTTCGGTTTTGCCCTGCGGCGTGACGATGCGAATCGATTCAACGCCGAGTGCAATCTGTCCCTCGATGACGCGGCCGTCGCGCGTGCGGACGGAGCCGGCTTGCGATACGAGCGCGGAACAAACGACGGCAAAAAGGATGAGTCGGGGACTATTCATCCGAGAGGCAACTCACCGCTGATAGAGCGGGAGATAATGGTAGGGCATCGAGAGGATCATCGTGAAGACAGCGGTGGTGTACACCGGCCCGACACCGCCGCGGCCTTTCGATTCCCACGAGTAGTTATCGCCGTCTTTCTTGGCAGACTTCATCAATCCCTCTTTCATCAGCGCGTACCATTTCTCCCATGTCTCGCCGCCGATCATGTACTGCGCGGGCGCGGCGTAGAAGTTGCCGTACACGTACCATTCCTGTTCTTCACGACCGTTCTTGAAGATGTAATCAGAACCGGCCTTCACCATCGGGTCATCATAGAGGCCGCAGACCTGCAGCGAATAAATCGCCGCCGACGTGCGCGCGAAACCGGGACCGCCGCTGGGTTGATAGCCGAAGCCGCCGCTGCCAGCGTGATAACAAGCCTTCACGTACTTCACTGCATCATCAATCGTCTTCTGCGGAACCTCGATGCCGGAATTCTTCGCGGCGCGCAATGCGACGACCTGCAGCACGGTCACCGACATGTCGGCATCTTTCGCGATGGGACGATAGCGCCAGCCGCCCTCGTCGTTCTGACTGCTAATGATGAGCTTGATGGCGCGGTCGAGCTTCTGGCGGATGACCGGCGAGCGCGTCTGCCCGTACAACTCGGCGAGCGCGATGGTCGCGATGCCGTGGGTGTACATGTACTGACCGCTAGGGCGCTGGCCGTAGATCCCCTCGGTGGTCATCTGGTCGAGGAGATACTGCAATCCGGCTGCAACCTGTTTTCCATATTCACCCTCACCGGGTAGATGGCCAGCAGATTGGAAAGCCATCAACGTGTAAGCCGTGATAGCGACAGGGTGCGCCTGCTCTTCGCCGCTCGTGGCCCAAGAACCGTTGGCCTTTTGGCTCGCAGCGAGCCACTTGAGCGCGCCTTTGATGACCACTTCAGTCTTGTCATCCACCACGACAGTGTCGCGCTTGGCAGCGGGACCCGCGCCGGGCGCGGCAATCGACACAGTGGCGAACACCGCGCAGAACGCGGCAACGAGAGGGAACAACCGAGTCATAAACGTCACTTCCGGTTGCCCGAATCGGACAGGTTGCGGAGGAACTGCTCGACGAGCGGGCCGTATTCTTCCGGATATTTTTCACCCTGCGACTGGAGAATCGCGCTGCGATCGCGCTTGGGCAGATTGATGAAGGTGGACTGACCTTTCACGTTGTTGCGGCGAGGGCCATCAGCACCACCCGAACCAGCCCAGTTACCGATGTCGCCGGTGCCTTTCGGCGGGGGTTCACCCTGACCGGGTTGCTGTCCGGGCTGTTGGCCCTGACCTTGACCTTGACCTTGTCCCTGACCGGGTCCCTGACCGGGTTGTTGGCCGGGCTGTTGACCGGGCTGTTGACCGGGCTGTTGACCCTGACCCTGGGCCAATTCCGGCGTGCCGACTCCGCCTTGAGCGAGAGCGAGAGCGGCGGCGGCCTGTGCGAGCGCTTGCTGCGCGGCAGCGGCGTTCGCCTGCGCGGGCATCGGAGCGTTAGCAGCGGCTTGCGCAGCGGCATTTGCGAGCGCCTGCTGCGCCTGCTGAAGGGCTTGCTGAGCGGCGGCAGGCAACGGCTGCGCACCAGCGGCGAGCGGGGCAATAAGAGCGGCGGCGTTTTCGAGCGGCTGCGCAGCGGGCGAAGCGTTCATCGCGGCCAATTGCTGAGCCATCTGGACGGCCTCGGCCTGCATCTTGCCGAGCTGCGGGAGCGACGGCGGAGCTTCGCCCTGACCTTCACCTTGTCCCGGCGGCTTCTCTCCCTGTCCCGCCGGCTTTTCGCCCTGACCGGGAGGTTTCTCACCTTGGCCAGGCGGCTTCTCTCCCTGTCCCGCCGGCTTTTCGCCCTGACCGGGAGGTTTCTCACCTTGGCCAGGCGGCTTCTCTCCCTGTCCCGGCGGCTTTTCGCCCTGACCGGGAGGTTTCTCACCTTGGCCAGGCGGCTTCTCTCCCTGTCCCGGCGGCTTCTCACCGGCAGGCTGGGCGGCTTCGATGCCCTTCTGAGCCTTCTTCATGCTCTCAATCGCGGCCGGAATATTGTTCTCAGCGAGTTGCTGTGCAGCTTGCGCAGCGGCTTGCTTCGCTTGCTGAACGGGCGCTTCGGCCGGTGCATCTTTGGCAACCTCGGCAAGAGCCTTCGCAATCTGCTGCTGCTTCTGCATCAACTGCTCGGCGAGACCGGCCTGCGGCTGGAGCTTGGCCATGGCCTGATTGAGTTCCTGCTGAGCCTGATCGATGGCAGCGGCGGCCTTGGCCATCGCCTCCTGATTGTTCGCCTGCGGTTGGCCGAGCTCAGAGGCGAGTTGGGCGGCCTGCTGGTCCACGGCCTTCTTGGCAGCCTGCAAATCAGCGATAGCCTGCGCTTGCGGCTCGCGAGCAGCTTGGGCGTTGGGCTTATCGAGCTGCCCCTTGGCGGCTTCCATGTTCTTCTTCGCGGCTTCGAGAGCTTTGGCCGCGGCTTCCGGAGCATTGGCCTTCTCCGCGTCGGCTTTGGCATCACCCGTTTCCTTCGCAACTTCAGCTTGCGCCTTGGCATTCGCGGCGTTTTCTTTGGCCGTCTCCGGCTTACCGGCATTCTCTGGCTTGGCAGGATTGTTTTCGGGTTTGCTCGGATTATTCTCGGGCTTCGCGGTGTTCTCCGGTTTGCCAGCGTTGTTCTCGGGCTTGGCCGCGTCTGCCGCCTTTTGTTTCTCGGCGGTCTTGGCGGTATCCATCTGAACCTTCTGCTGGTCTTCAATCAGCTTGCTGATTTTCTGGCCGAGCTCCTTGAGCTTAGCCATCTCTTCCTTCGCTTTTTCCAACTGCGCGATTTGCTGGCCGAGCTGCTGGTCGGCTTTGTTGAGGGCATCGATGGCGGCCTGCTGGGCTTCGGGGGAATTCTTCGCCTCGGCGAGTTTGTCCTCAGACTTCTTCATCTGCTTGGCAGCTTCAGCGATGGACTCCGCGGCTTCGGGAGCCGTCTCAGCCGCCTGCTTTTGGGCTTCCTGCGTTTGGGCTTTAGTGTCGGCCTGTTTGGGAGCCTGCTCTTTCAGAGCGGAATCTTTGGTCTCGGGCTTGTCGTTTTTCTCGGCCTTGGCGGCGTCTTCCTTAATCTTCTTCTCGGCCTCGATCAAATCACGGACTTGCTTCTGCAGTTCTTTGGCGGCGGCAATCTTGTCCTTCGGCTTGTCGGTTTGAAGCTTCGCGAGTTGCTCCTGCAACGCCTGCTTGGCCTCTTCCATCTTCACGAGCGCCTGCTGCTGCTTCTCCGGCGCGACGGTGGTCTTCTGTTGCGTGGGCTTGGTCTTGTCGGCGATGACGGCGCGAGCCTCCTGCTGTTTCTCAGTCGCGGTCTTGAGATCTTCGGAAGCCTTCGGAGCAACGGTCTGAAGGTCTTCACGGATGGAGTCGGTGCGATCCACGAGATCACCCTGCTTCTTCTCAGCCTCAACAGTGTCCGTGGTCTTCTCGATGTTCTTGGTCTGCTCCATCACCTGCTTCTGATCAACGATGGCCTTCTCCAAATCACGGAGCGCTTGGCGGATGATCTCACCCTTGTCGCGAGCGGCGGCGAGGAGCTTGGAGAGATCGAGCATCAAGTCGCGGGCCTTCTTCTCGTTGCCAGCGGCGGAGAGGAGGTTCTGCTGCTTGAGATCGCCGGTGGCGGAATCCATCGTCGGCAGGAAACGGCCGTCGTTGGATTTCTGCAACGCGAGACGCGGACGGACTTCGATGTTCGGGTCCACTTCCTTGGAAAGCTTCTCGAGCTTCGCCATGAGAATCTTCGCCTCGTCGCCGAGCGCGCCCTGCTCGGATTCCTGAAGCTGCATCGAAATTTTGAAGGACTCCGTGAAGCGACCGGAACCAACGCGACCGGTGGATTCGAGACCGACGCCTTCTTTGAGGTTGGCGTTTTGGCGAACAGCCAGAGCGGCGAAACGAAGCGAGAGCTGGTGCAGCGCCTGTTGACGCTGATACTCGAGCAGGAGCTGGCGGAGCTGGACGACAATGCCCTTCTGGCCGGTGAAAGCGTCCACGATGCGGCGGTTCACAGCGCCGTCGTCTTTGTCGTTGCGCGCGTCACGGAGCAACTCGACCACGCGCTGAATCTCTTTCTCGGAAAGTTTGCCGAGCACGCCGCGGATGGCTTTGAGAATCTCGACGTCGTCGCCGGTGAGCCCGTTGCGCTCGTATTCCTCGATGACGCTGGAGAGCAGCTTGCCGACGCGGTCGGTCGTAGTGCGGATCTGCTCCTGCTTGACCTGCTGCTGAAGCAGGCGATCGGTGGGAGTTTCGAGCGGCACAGCGAACACCAGCGGGGCGAATGCGACGAGTATTCCGAGTATCAGTTTCTTCATAGCCTGACCTTTTTTGGTTCGGTTGCGTTCTGACAACTGCTTTCAAAACCGGATTACGGGCGAAAGTAACAAAAACCTCCTTCACACGCAATGAATTAGACGGCCGTTCGACGACCACCCTCTACTTTTGTTCAGCCTTTTCTCGGATCAAGGTTCCGAGGCGCTGGTTCAGCTTTTCCTGATCGTTCGCCACGTCGCTGATGCTGCCCAAGAAATCACCCGCACGGTTGAGCAAATCAGCGCGTTTCTCGGCGTCGCTCACCACTTTGGCCGCGAAGCGCGCGCTGAACCCCACTCCCGGTCCGGTCACGTCGTTGTTATCCTCAACCTCAATCCAATACTCCATCATGCTGCCCTCGGGCACGAGCGGCGTGAGTTTGCCCACGTTCCACTCGTAACGATGCCGCAGCGCGCGTTCGGGACGGCCGATGTCGAGCGGGATCGAGCGCGTCGCGCCGCCATCCACCGAGAAGGCGAGACGGACCTTTGCGATGGCGAAATCATCCAACGCCTCGAATGCGAGCAGCAGGCGTGCGCGCTGGGTAATCAACTCTTCCTTGCGGTCGGGATAGGTGATGCGCACGGTCGGCGCTTTGTCCGGCAGCACGTCCACGCGATAGACCGCCTCGTCCTTCGAGGCAATGGCGTGCTTGTCCACGAGATGAATGCTGAATCCGCTGAACTCCTCCTTCGGGACAGGAATCTCCGCGGTCAGAGCACCCGTCTTGACGTCGATTTTCATCGCCAGCGTGTTCGTCGTGGTCGTGCCGAAGAGCCGCACCTCGGCCTGCGTCACTTCCTTGCTCGGCGTCACTTTCAATTTCAGCACGCTGCCGGCGAGCAACGTCAGATCGCCCATCGAACGCTTCACCGAGCCGAGTTCCGTGTATTTCGGGAAATCCTGCACCGCCTCGATGCCGGCGATGCCCGGCCGCGGAACCACCTCGACTTTGGCCGACTTACTTTGGCCGTCGTTCAGCTTCACGGTAAACGTGAACGACTCCTGCACCCCGTCGAGCGTGCGAATAAAACGCATCTTGTTCGTGCGCGTCATCGGATATTCCGCGCTGCGGCCCGAGGCGTATTTCACCACGAGCTTGCCGGTGTCCGGCACCACGCCACGCGCATCAGCTTCAATCGTCACGGCTTCGCCCGCGGGCACGATGCGGTCGCCGCCGACCAACGCCACACCGGTTTTGCGCGGCACCGCCGTGTCTTGTGAAAGAAAAGCGCGCTTGAGCAAATCGTTCGCGTCGTCGCCGAGTGAGCGATAACCGTAAACGCCGCCGCCGAGTAAAATGAGCGCCGCGAGAGCGAGCTTCACGAAACGGACGGCATTAATCACGTCACCAAAAGGAATCGGCCGCGCCATCGTTTCGGTTTCGCGCACCAGTTCCGCCACCAGCACCGGTGATGCGCCGGCGGGAATCGCCTGCGGTTGCGTGAGCTGGAGCGCAGCAATCAGGCGCGAACGGAACTGCGGTAACGCGCGCTCGACCAGCAGCGCCACCGTATTGTCGTCCGGTCGGCGGATGATCGGCGTGATGACATCGCGGAAAAGAATGTAGCCGAGCACGCTCGCGTTCAGCGCGAGCAACGCCGCGCGCACGGCCAGCGGCAAATCGAGCAGCCAGTCGGCGAGCATCCCCCCCGCGAGGAGGCCCGTGACGAGAATCAGCGCGAGCGACACACCGCTGCCGGCGGTCACGGTCAAAATCTTCGCACGAACGCCGGCGAGTTTCTCGTGCAGCAGTGCGCTGGGCGCGACGGATTGGTTGGCGTTGCCGGTGCTCATTTCAGATACGAGACTTTGCGCAGAATCCACTCGGCGCTCACGACGAGAAGAATCAGCAGGAAATAAAGCGGCGAGGACCACAGCTCGACCTCGAGGCTGGAGCGGAGACGTTCGATCTTCTGGCCGACGAGCGCGGGCAGGCGGTGTAAATCTTCTTCGCGCAGGAACGCGCCGCCGGTGGATGCCGCGAGGTCGCGCAGAAGCGGCTCGTTCATCGCCGTCTCGCCAAGCTCGTACTTCGGCTCGGTCACGTTGAAATCGAGCTTCGTCTCGGGATCCTGCTCAACGTGGAATTTGTAGAAGCCTGCCGAGGGCGCGATGAATTCACCGCGATAAAGGCCCGGCTGCTCGGGCACCGGCTTGAGCTGCACTTCAGCCGTCTGCTCGGTGCCGCGCTGCACGTACACGCCTTTCATCACCGGTTCCTGCACCGGCTCGAAACCGACGGAGTAAAGACGCGCGTAAATACCGACGCGTTCGCCGGTGACAAAGTTCTGCCGATCGGCGGAAAGCTGTGTGCGCTTGCTCGCGCCCATCAACCGCTGAATCGCCATCCGCTGCGAGACCTGACCCCACAGCGCGGTGTAATATTGGTCGCCGACATTTTTGCGCCAGCGCCATGTGTTATCCGTGCCGATGTACAGCACCTGACCGAGCCCATACTGCTGCTGCGCGACCACAGGCATTTTTCCAAAGCGCGTCTCTTTCACCGGATCGGGATCGACCAGCAAAACCTCGGCGGCAGGCTTCGCTCGCGTGACTTTCGCCACCCAATACACCGGCGGCAGCTTGCGCCAAAGCGCGAGATTTTCATCGTCCTTGTCAGAGAGGCGGAGCATCGAGCTCTCCTTGCCGCGACCGGTCAACTCGAGGCGAATCGGCTTGTCGAAGATGCCGTCAACACCGGCCGACGCGCTGAGCGTGGAATCGAACTCAACCGGCAACAGACGCTCGAGGACGGTGTTGCGATACGCGTGCGGAGCGAAGCGCCGGCCCGCGACCATCACGAACGCGCCGCCGAAGCGCGAGACGAACTCGTTCAGATTCTCGAACTGCTGGTTGGTGAGACCCTTCGGATCCACGTCGCCGAAAAGAATCACGTCGTACTTGAACAAATCTTCCTTCCGCGCCGGAAACGCCTCGAGATAGGGCGAATCCTCGCCACGCGCGAGGGCCGGGTCGCCTTCCATCAACAGCGTCTTCAGCTCGATGCGGCGGTCGCGGATCAGCATCGCCTGCAAATAACGGAACTCCCAGCGCGGAGATTGCTCCACCAGCAACACTTTGATCTTCGCGTCGATGAGGCGGATGTGGTGCGTGCGGCTGTTATTGTCCTTCACCGTCTCGTCATCACGCGCCTCGATGCTGGCGGTGAGATCGAACTCGCCGACCTTGTCCGGCGTGAAACGGAGCGTGACGAGCTGCTCGCCGTCACCGGCGAAATTCACCGGCGCCTCCGCCACGAGCGTTTCACCGAGCTTCAATTGAACCTTCGCCGATTCGCCGGCGAGACCCTGCGAACGGACGCGCACTTTCACCTCCACCTCGTCCCGCGCGAAGCTGATCTCGGGCGCGAAAATGTTCGCCACAATAATATCGCGCGGCGCGGTGATGCCGATGCCGTAGATGAAAAGCGGCACGCCGGCTTCGCGAAGCTGCGCGGCGACATCGCGCGGATGACTGCCGAGATTGTTCGCGCCATCCGTGGCGAGCACCACGCCCGCGAGCGGCTGACCGCGTTTGCGCTGGAGCACCTCGCGCATCGCGTCGCCCAGCGCGGTACCGGGGCTTTGCGCATCGAGCTTGTCCACCCAGAGAAAATCTTGCGGCTTGGCTTTGAGACGCTTTTGCGGCGCGGCCTCGGGCTCGCCTTCCTTCACGGGCGCCTGGCCCGCCTTCTCGCGCGGCAACTCGGTGACGCGCTGGCCGAAGCTGAACGGCACGAGATCAAACTGCTCGTCGAGACGCGGAAGCAAATCAAGTTGCTCGTTGCGGAACGCGGCCTTGACGAGGTCGAGCCGCATGCTCTGGTCAAATTCCTTCGTGCGACCGGCGGGGAGAATTTGCGTGAGACCATTCGTCGCGTTGAGCGCACCGCGAACGAGCGCCGCGCGTTTGAGATCGTCCACGTTCACGCGCGGATCGCGGATCTGCATGCTCGAACTGCCGTCCACGAGAATCAGCAACGAGCGCCGAATGCTGCCCTCGACAGTGAATGCCAGTACCGGCCGCAGCAGCAGCACGAGCAGCAGGACGAGGAAAAGTCCGCGTAGCGTCATCAGCGCCGCTTTGCGCACGGGAGTGAGACTCTCGGGCACGAGGCGGTAGCTCCACCACGTGAGCGCAGCGAGGAACAACGCGGCCAGCACCAGCCAGCCGGGCGCGATGCCGCCGCCGTGGAAGGCGACCGACGCGCCGGCGATTTGCGTCGCCGTATCCACTTTCACACCGAGAAGTTTGAGGAAAAATTCCGTCATCGCGTAAACTTATTTGGCACGGCTGAACCACTGCGCCAGCCATGTCTCGATTGCCGCCAACGCCAATACCAGCAGCGCTATCGGCAGCCAGAATTCCGTGCCCACACGCTCTTTCTCGACCAGTTCGCGGAGGGAAACGCCCGGCGACCAGTCATACACGTGCGCGGAGGTCTTGAGCTTCTCTTTGTCTTCCACCGCTAACTCGGTGAGGTCGGACTCGCGCGAATCGGGCTGCGCCGCAAAACGAATCACCGCCGGCGGATCGTTCACCGTGGCTTCATACGCGCCTCCGGAATCGGTGGCGGCAAAGCGCAGCGTCGGCACGCCATTGATCAATTCCACGCGCCGCAGTTCACGCGTCGCAGCAGATTGTGACGGACCGGAAACCTGCGCGTCGCGGCCCACGAGATCGGAGCTGACCTGCCGCGTGAATTCCTGTCCCACGGGGACGTTGAGGCTTTCATCCTGCCGTTGCACGAGCGAGCCGAGCACACGCTGCACGAGCGCGAGGAAGGCCGGGCGCACGGGCAAATCGTTCCACGCCGTATCCGCCGTGCTGCTGAAAAGAAACACTCGGCCGAGGCCCCACGCGCGTTCCATCACCGCCGGCGCACCGCTCGCGTAGCGCAGCACCACACGCGCTGGGCCGGCATCGGCGACGACTTGCTTCTGATTCTCGGGAGCTGGCTCGAGCTTAAACGTGCGGAAGAAACGGGCCGAAGCGAGCGTGCCGGCGCCGGGATTATTCCAGAGCGCAGTGACAGGATGCTCGTAGTTGCGCGTCTGCAGCGTGGCGTATTTCTCTTCCTGCTCGGCGTTACCCTCGGGCGCACCGAGCGCGGCGGGCAACATCGCGTGACGCGCGAAAAGGATGTCGTTGTAAAAACCCGCGTTCACTTTCGCGCCGGGGAAAACCATCAGGCCGCCGCCGCGCTTGAGGTATTGCTCCAGCGATTTGACGGTGGTCTCGGAGAAATCGGCGACGTTGGCGAGAACGATGGCATCGAAATCATCCAGCCGCGTGGCGGCGAGCTCGATCGCGGTGACGGTCGTGGTCTTGATGAAATAACTTTCGCGATCGAGCGCCGGAACCGGCACGAGCGCGTGGCCGAGAATAAACGTCTCGCTGTCGCGCGGTTCGGTGCCCGGCTCGCCATCGACGAGCAACACGCGCGCCTCGCGGATCGCGCGGCAGACGACCGTACGTTTGTTGTCAGCGAGCAGCCGGTCATCCGGAATGCGAGCGGTGACGGGATGGAAACCTTCGGTGCGCAACTTGCCGAAAAGCGAAACACCCACCGTCTCGCCGGGGCGCAGGAGTGGCACAATAATCTCGTCACCGGACGGCTCGCTGCCGACGGCGAGCGTCACGCGGACGTTCTTGGCTTCTTCCTTGCCGAAGTTGGTCACCTGCACCTCGAAACGAATCGGGCGATTCACAGGCGTGAGACCGCCGGCCACCGAAAGCCCGCTGACGCCGAGGTTCCGATCTTCTTTCGAACCGACAAGAAGGATGTGGCTCTTAATTTCAGTCTTCGTCTGCTCGAGCGACTTCTGAATGTCGCCGAGCTGGCGCCAACCGGTGGCCTGACCATCGGTCACGAGATAGATTTCTTTGCGCAGCGCGGAGCGGCCTTTGAGGTTCTCGATCGCCTTCTGAATGGCGGGGGCGAGATCGCTCGCGCGGTCGGAGAGCTTCGCTTCGCGGATAGCTTTGCGAGCGAGGTTGAGATCGTAAGTCGGCTCTGGAATCAGTCCCTGCGCGATGTCCGAGGCGAGCAACACGGCGGTGGCGGAACCGGCAGGCAACGCATCGATGGCCTGCTCGGCAGCCTTGCGGGCTTTGTCGAAACGCGTCTCGACGCCGTCGCTCACGCCCATGCTGAAGGAGTTATCGAGCAGCAGCACGCCGGTGACTTTGGTCTGGCCGAAAATGTCGGTGGTGCTGGACTTCATCGCCGGCCGCGAGAGGGCGAGCGCGAGCAGGATTAAAATAAGGCAGCGGAGAGCGAGCAGGATGAGATCCTCGATCTTCATCCGGCGCTGGTTCTGATCCACGCTGGCTTTGATGAAGCGCATCGCGCCCCAGACCACGCGCTGGAATTTCCGCCGGTTCAGCAGGTGAACAATGATTGGCACCGCCACCGCCGCAGCGCCCACGAGCAATAATGGATTAAGAAAGCCCATGGCTCAGCGAGTGGTGGTTTTCAACCGGAATGCGAGATAGCCGCTGAGCATTTCGTGCAGCGGTTGGGCGGTGTTCACCGTCACGTAGTGCACATGGTTCTTCTCGCAACCCTCGCGCAGACGGGTGCGGAACGCATCGAACTCGCGCAGGTAACTCTTCCGGATTTCCTGCGGACGGGTGAGAATCTTCGGAATGTTTTCCATGCCTTCGAACTCGACGAGGCCCTTGAACGGAAACTCGAATTCGTCCGGATCGAGCGTGTGAAACAGAACCACTTCGTGTCCGGCGAAACGTAAATGCTGGATGCCTTCGAGCACCTTCTCCTCATCGTCGAACAAATCGCTGATGACGATGATGATGCCTTTGCGGCGCACCACGCGGGCTATGTCGTGCAGCACGCCGGCGATGTTCGTTTGCCCCGTCGGTTGGAAGGCGGCGAGACGCTGCATCACGGTGTGAATCGTAGCGCGGTTGTTACTGCGCGGCGCGTAATCACGCATCGTCTGGTCGAAGATGCCGACGGCCGCGGCGTCGCGCTGGTGCAGGATGAGATAGGAAAGACAGGCCGCGAGCGCTTTGCCGTATTGAAACTTCGTCAACCGACCGGAGCCGTATTGCATCGACTCGGAACCGTCGAGCAGGATGTTGGAGACGTAGTTGGTCTCCTGCTCGTATTGCTTGATGAAGTAGCGGTCGGTGCGCGCCTGCACCTTCCAGTCAATGTGCCGAGTGTCGTCGCCGGGGGCGTATTCGCGATGCTGGGCGAACTCGATGGCGAAGCCGCGATAAGGCGATTTGTGCTCGCCCGCCATGTAGCCCTCGACCACGTAACGGGCCTGCAAGCCAAGCGCCTCCGCCCGCTGAACTGACAGCGGGTCGAGCAACGAATCAATGGTCTCTTTGTCCATCCGTTTTCAAGTGTCCTACCCGACCGCAGCAATCACGCGCGGTTGGGATGGATGGAAACTTAGGCGAGATTATCGTGCTTCGGCACCAACTCGAGAATCTTCTTCACGATGTCATCCGCGGTGACGCCCTCGCTCTGTGCCGCGAAATTCGGGATGATACGATGGCGCAACACCGGCGGGGCCACGGCGGCGACGTCGTCGCAGCTCACATAGACCTGGCCGTTCATCATCGCGCGCGCCTTGGCGGCGAGGATGAGGTTGATGCCCGCGCGCGGACCAGCACCCCACGTGAGCCACTTCTTGCAGAAATCGGCCGCCTCGGGGGTCTTGATGCGTGTGACACGCACAATTTTCTCGGCGTAAGCGAAGACCTGCGGAGCCACGGGCATCCGGCGCACCGTCTCCTGCAGCGCGAGGATGTCCTCTTCGCTGAGCACAGCCTCAGGCTTGGCACCACCGATACCGGTGGCCATCTGCATAATCTGCAGTTCCTCTTCCGTGCTCGGGTAATCCACCGTGATCATAAACATGAAACGGTCGAGCTGCGCTTCGGGCAACGGATACGTGCCTTCCTGCTCAATCGGGTTCTGCGTGGCGAGCACGAAGAACGGGCTCGGCAGGGGGTAATCTACGCCGCCCACCGTCACCTTGCGCTCCTGCATCGCCTCGAGCATCGCGGCCTGCGTCTTCGGCGGAGTACGGTTGATTTCGTCCGCCAGAACCATGTTCGCGAAGATCGGCCCCTTCAGAAACTTCAACTCGCGGCCGCCAGTGGTCTGGTTCTGGTAAAGAACCTCCGTGCCGGTGATGTCGCTCGGCATGAGGTCGGGCGTGAACTGGATGCGCTTGAAAGCGAGGTGGAGCGTCTGCGCCAGCGACGAGACGAGCAGCGTCTTCGCCAGACCGGGCACGCCGACCAGCAACGCGTGGCTGCGGGTGAAGATGGCGATGAGCACCTGCTCGATCACATCGTCCTGACCGACAATCGCCTTGCTTAGTTCAGCTTTGATTGCCGCGCGTGCGGCTTTCAGCTTCGCGAGGGCCTGCAAATCCTTGTCCGCCAACTGCGGTTTGGTGTTCTTCTCAACAGTCGTTGTGCTCATCGTTTTTATTTTTCTAAATTCAAATCCACCACCGCTCTGGGTTCAAAACGTTCCCTAGAACGGCGAGATGGACGGCAGACAATTTCAAATTATTCGTTCAATGGAAAGAAATTTTATCGGCCCACTGAATTAACTAACGCAGCGGACCCCAACCGTTTCGGCTGGCTAACTTCCGTCACCTCGCCCAGCGGCAACCGCCACACACCGGCGAGCGGCAGCGTCGCCACAAGCTCATCCGCCTCCACAGCGATGGTCGCCGCGGTGAGCGTCCCCTGCCCGCGTGTCCGCACTTCAAATAGCGACGGCGCCGGCGTCGCGCTGCGGAAAACGAGCACGGCGACTTCATCCGCGAGAATGTAACTGCGCAGGCCGAATAGCACCGAGCTGACTTTCATCTTGCCGCGCTCAACCTCCTTGAAATCGCCATCAATGAAATCGCCTCTGCGCAACAACAGCCCCGGCCGCGCAAGCTGCGCGAGCGCGAGCTGCGGCATGTGGCGGAAATGGACTTGGGCAAGATCCGCTTGGCGCACCGTCAGTTGACGCCCTCCATCACTGAACGCCGCGCCGGAATCGTTCAGCACCAGCGACGCCACGGAAATACTCGTGCCGTCCCTCAAAAACACACGCGGCCGCACGAGGGCGATTTCGCCGGGGCTTTGCGTCACTCCGCCGAGGCTGGTGTGGCTGAACTGCGCCTTGATGGATTGCGCGTAGTAGCTGTCCGCAGCAATCCCGACCTCGATTATCTCGGGCATCTTGGCGCGGACACGCTCGGTCGCCCGGCGAATCGACTGCCACTGCTTTCCATCCTGCGAATGGTAGCCGTTGAAGTAATCCCCTTCGCGCGCAAGTTTCAGCCAGCACGGAAAATTCAGCTTCTCACCAGCACGCGTGGAGCCGCCGCCAATTATGCTGGTTCCGCCACCAGCCGCGATGCTCGTCGTGGAACTGCGCATGGAAGTTCGGCCATCCACATCGACACGGATCGCCACCTTGTAATCACGTGTGCCGACAACGCTGTGCATCAGCAACCCCGCCCCCACCTTCGTTTCCTTCTTCCGATTGTCGCTTCCCACCGCGTCCACGCGCACGACAATCTCGCCATCGCCCTTCATTGGTTGGCGAATGAAATGCGATCCGCGCGTGCGCAACTGCAATTCTCCCGCGGGAATCTCGATGGTGAACACACCGTTGGTGAACGCCGATTTGCCTTTGATGGCGGCCGCCTGGAAGTCGCGCGCATTCCACGGTTCTGGAAATTCACCCGGTTTCGCCACCCCATTCGTCGCGGGCAACGCGGTCGCGGCGACATCCAGGCGCAGCAGATTGGCGAAGGCGATAAACGTCGGTGCGCCATCGGCGGCGGACACCACCACGCCGCCCTTCTCGAAACGCGCCGCGCCCGCCAAACGCCGGCCGTCCACCGTCTCAACCGTGGCGGCAGAAGCGACCACGGCGACAGAAACCGCGGCCAGCATCAAAATGAACCGGTGTTTAATCATCAGGAATCGCCGTGAAGCCTGCCACAAGCCGCAAGCGAGAAGCAACACAACGAATGACGCGGAGGGGAAACCCGAGTTTACATTGCAAGCCAGCCAAAGAATAGCTCTCGCACAGTCGCGTTTCTCTGATAGGCTCACCAAGTCGTTTCGACACAGCATGACACCCAAACTGTTCTCCGAACTCGGGCTTTCACCCGAGATAATCAAGGCCATCGATAAGCTCGGTTTCGAGCAGGCGGCGCCCATCCAAGCCGCAGCCATCCCCGTTTTGATGGCCGGCAAAGACGTCGTCGGCCAGTCGCAGACCGGCTCCGGCAAGACGGCCGCGTTCGCGATTCCGGCCATCGAGAAGACCGATCCGCGCGAACGCGCCGTGCAGGTGCTCATCCTCTGCCCCACGCGCGAACTCGCCGTGCAGGTCGCCGAGGAGGTCCACAAACTCGCCTTCTTCAAGCGCGGCATTATCGCCCTGCCCATCTACGGCGGCCAATCCTACGACCGCCAGCTCATCGGCCTCCGGCAAGGCGCGCAGATCGTCATCGGCACGCCCGGCCGCGTGATGGACCACATGCGCCGCGGCACGCTCCGCCTCGACAAGCTCAAGATGGTCATCCTCGACGAGGCCGACGTGATGTTGAACATGGGTTTCCGCGAGGACATCGAGTTCATCCTCCAGACCACGCCGGCCACGCGCCAGACGGTTTTCTTTTCCGCCACGATGCCGCGCCCGATTCGCGAGCTGATCGAAAAGCACGCGAAAACCCCCGAGAACGTCCGCATCGAGCAAGAGGGGATGACTGTATCGACCGTCGAGCAAATCTACTTCGAGGTGGATCGCCGCTGGAAAGTGGACGCGCTCACGCGGCTCATTGACGTCCACGATTTGAAGCTCGGCATCATCTTCTGCAACACCAAGCGCATGGTGGATGAACTCGTCGAGCACCTGAACACGCAGGGCTATTCCGCCGAGGGTTTGCACGGCGATCTCAGCCAAGCGCAGCGCGATCGCGTGATGAACAAGTTTCGCAAGTCCGGCCTCGAATTCCTCGTCGCCACCGATGTCGCCGCCCGCGGCATCGACGTGGACGACATCCAAGCCGTCTTCAACTACGACCTCCCGTACGATCCGGAAGATTACGTCCACCGCATCGGGCGCACCGGCCGCGCCGGCCGCAGCGGCATGGCGTTCTCGTTCGCCGCCGGCCGCGAGCTGTTTCAAATCCGCACCATCGAACGTTTCACGAACAGCCACATCCAACGCGGGCGCATCCCGTCGATCGAGGAAGTGGACGAGGCCCGCGCCAACGTGCTCCTCGATAAAGTTCGCGCCACGCTGCAAGCCAGCGAATTTGAACGGCAGGATAACGCCGTCGGCCGGTTGCTCGAAGAAGGCTTCGACAGCACCGACGTCATCTCCGCGCTCCTGCACTTGCTCGAAGGCGGCGAAGCCAACGCATCGCAACCCGCCGCGAAGACCGATGAACGCGAACGCCCGCAGCGTCCGGAGCGAACCGAACGCCCCGAGCGAACGGCTCCGCCTCGTGTCATCTCCCCTGCCCCCGCAGCTCCTAAACCGGTGCGCGCGGGAGCAAAACTCGTCACACCGCCGCCGACACACGCTGGACCAAAATCCTTCAAGACCGCGAAGCCCATCGTCCCCATCCCGTCCGTGCCTCTAATTAAATCGTCCATCACTCCCGTCACAAGCGAACCGCTTGCGGCCGCGAGCGCACCCGGCGCGAAATCGCCAAAGGCTCCGTTGCCCAAAAAATCTGCTCGCGCCGAACTCGACAGCCCCGGCGCGCGTCAACCGGTCCGCCGCGATTACGACGGACACGAAGACCAGCCGCACGAGCACCCCCAGCACGCCGAGATCGAACCCAATCTCATCCCGAAGCGCCGCATCAGCCGTGACACGCCCGCTGAGATGACCCGCCTTTGGATGAGCGTTGGTGAACAGCACGGCGTTGCCGCGAGCGACATCACCGGCTGTATCCTCGGCGAGACCGGCCTTCCGACGCAGACCGTCGGCACTGTGGA
>Ga0208942_1000349_pt1 | contig 19593 bp, 10 predicted proteins | sample GreLakmeSU08MSRF_FD_187704 | JGI IMG/M metagenome (GOLD analysis project Ga0208942, IMG submission 187704) | Freshwater lentic microbial communities from great Laurentian Lakes, MI, USA - Great Lakes metaG SU08MSRF (SPAdes) | ecosystem: Environmental > Aquatic > Freshwater > Lake | place: Great... | reverse complement strand
GCACCCGTTGCACCTGTGTCGCCAGTTTCTCCAGTCGCACCTGTTGCACCTGTTGCACCCGTCGCACCCGTTGCTCCTGTGTCGCCAGTTTCTCCAGTCGCACCCGTCGCACCTGTTGCGCCTGTGCTTCCAGTCGGTCCCGTAGCGCCAGTCGGACCAGTAGGACCGTTTACCCCGAGCCCCGTGATCTGGAAGCAGCAAATCTCAGCCGCCCCCACCTCGTTCTCCACGCCCACCTTGTAGAATCCTTCTAGAGGATTGACCTCTGGGATTACCCCAGTAATGTTTTGGCCGACGCCCAAGCCGAATCCTACTTGGAATTTTTCTTCGAATTGATTTAATAGATAAACATTCGTCGCGTCGATGAAGTTTTCTCCGCTTAGAGTGAAACTAGATCCGACCCCGAGAATTTCCGGAGAAAATCCAGAGATACTAATGGGAGAAATAAATACTAGATGGCTCATATGATATTAACTAGGCGAAATATACATAACGTCTAAGGTCCCGCTTTTCCCAGTAAAACCAAAGTCTTCTGTTCTTATTCTAATTCTCTGCTCATACTCATAGACATTCGATTGAAGAGCGGAGGTTTTAACTTTAGTCACTACGTTATCTGCTAAATCTAAGACGAAATCTTCAGAGCTTATGAATCTAGCTCCAGGTCCGCTTCCAAGGCTAAAGCCCGTGCTGGACATCAAATATTTTCCAGTTATTTCCAACTCTCCAGTTCTTGGCACCCTCTCCGTAAAACCTGATATGACTGGAGTTTTTGAACTAACAATAACTCCTTCGGAGAATAAGATTTCACCAAAATTAGGAGAATTATAGATGTCCTTAAAATTATCTTTAAACGAAAGAGCCTCATCCAGGACGCTCAGATCTAGCTCTCCTAAAGTATTGTTCGTGCTGGCTAGAAATAAAAATCCAGTTCCTACAAAGGAATTATTTATTATTCCGCTTATCAGAACATGCCCCGTAGTTAGCCCGCTTGGATAATTATTGAGAAGAGCCCCATAATTAACGTGAAAATCTCCAAAATAATCATCAGAAACGTTAGGATCTTCACTAGGCTCCTGGGTCTGGTCATTTAAAATAAAATAAATTCCAGTTTTATTTTCGTATCTATTGTAGCCAGATATTCCTAAAAGTTTATATATTTCAGTGGCGTTTCGAGCTTTTAGCGTAAACTTTGTGCCAACCGTCAAATATTCGCTTTGTAATTGGAAGATCGTTGGAATTGGGGTGAAGTCATCCTCGCTGGAAATCAGTCCGTCTTCGCCGCTAATATAAATTGGCCCACGGATTACTTCTTTCGGGACCGTTAATTCGATAAGCTCATTACTTATGTAGTTGTAGCTTAGGCTCTCAATGAGATTAGGAAACTCTCCGCTAATCGTGTATCCCCTAAAATAGAATGGCCTTCCTGACATGTTAGTCCCAGAGATGGGAATAATGTCCTGATATCTTCCGTGGGTGTTTATCACGTTTATGATTGAGTATCCAGTGATGAATAGATTTTCGATAGTTTGGACTGAATTAAATCCTGCATTGTTTAATCTGAATCTGGTTTCATTCAATACTCCGGTCGGGACCCTAAACGTTATTCCCGTCGATCCAAGATGGACTAGTTCTTCAAGGCTTATAAAGCCTCCAATCCCCCCAACTCCAGAAAAAGAAAGTTGATTAACTATATGCAAGCCTTTTCCGGAAACGAAAACTTTTTCGTTATATTTTACATAATTTTTGGTGAAGCCGTCGATGGATAAGTCGGGGATGATTACCTTCAAGTCGCCAGTAAAACTCCCAATATTAAAAAGCGCATTAGGAAAAGTATTTACCACGCCTCCCGTGGCCCGTATCTCTATAGAATTTGAATCCGATCCATATGGAATAGTAAAAAATAAATTATTTTCTCCGGACGTGTAGAAGTTCTCGGATAATTTATCGCCAACAAATACCCCAGTTACTTCTATGAATTCTCTGCCACTTACCCTAATAAGATCTCCCCACTGCCCAGAAGAAGGCGAGAATCCAGATACGAAAGGGATGTCTATGTATTTTAATCCAGTAATGATTGAGTAGTTTATGGTATTGTAATAAATGACGCTATTGTCTCTCTTCGATAAGCGCGGTAATGTAAAATATATCCCAGCTTCTCCCACCCCAGAAAAGGAAAGGGCCTCATTTGCTTCTGTTGGGTAGTTCAGATAAACCCTAGCGTCTGGCACGTCATAAATATTTCTGCCAGTCAATTGAATTACCTTACCGAATGTTCCAGAAAATTCCATATTATACTCTCTTGGTCAATATAAAAAGGCCCATCATGAAACCCGTGCCCGCGTCTGAAGAATAATTTCCAGAAACGAAAGAAATAGAATATCTTCCATAAGATCCAGCGGGCAATGGAGCGAAGTCTCCAGTCCAACAGAATGGCGTTCCCCCTTCGGTCGTCACGTCGTCTACTGTTACTTTTCCATAATCTATGGGAGAATCTCCCGTCCAGACTAATTTAAAAGTAGAAGATCCTATGTTATCTGAGTATTCTCCGAACAAGTCTAATGCCCTCAAGCATATACTCGCCTTTGAGCTTGTTAACTCAAAAGATTTGGCTTCCACGCCTCCAAATGCGGCGCTCACACCCGTATGACTAAAATAGTACCCATCGTCCCCAATTATTTCCTCTTCGTCGCTGCCTAGCCCTGGAAAAGCGATAACAGAATTATCTAAGATTTTTAATGCCCCCGATATTTCGGAGGATCTACCAAAAGCATCCTCTACCCTAAGAGAGTAGGTTTCAGAATCTAGCCTAGGAGTATTAATCGAAATGAATTGATCACTAAAGATTACGTTCGGATGAGTCAGGGTGCCGAACTGGCCGCTAGGAATATCTAATAAATTGGGCTGCTCTGGCGTGGAGTTTAATAGAAAAATTCCAGTTAAATTTCCTAAATTTTGACCACTATAAACATGGTTTGTGAAGCCAGCCTCGGCATTAGCTTTTCTTCCGCTTTGCAAAGCGGAAGGGAAAAGCGTTGGCGGATTAGGTTTTACATTAAATGAAAAACTCATGATGAATAGTATTCTACTAAGCCGCTCAAAGCTGGACTCTTAGCTATTAAAACTGAACCCGATATCGCTGCCGTCGGAATATTTCCCTGTAAAGTGAAAGGGTCAATTAAATCGAAAAGCCCGGTTGCTATATTTCCGTTGAAAGAGACGAGGTATTTGCCTCCGATATTAAACAATAATTCAGTAAAGAAGTATTTGCCTAACAGGGTGATATTTTCTCCCGTTCCAGCAGAGCCTATTTCTGAGCCAGTCACGGTAACTTCTGGATAAAAGTTAAAATCCGAAATGGACTCAATTCCCGCTTCGACTTGCACCTTTACTGGCCCGCGAACGTTACCAGATGGTACAGTTAAATCTATTTGAGTATTTGATAAAACCGAAAATGGGCACTCTATGTTATTCAAACGTACCCCAGTAGCTCCTGAAAAATAATAGCCAGTTACGTTTATCGTATCCTGATACATCCCAGTATAGTTATTCAAGGCTATAATCTTCGGGAAAACTACTATCTTATCCGCTCCAGTATAATAGGTTTCGGAATAATCAGAATAAAACGTAGGAAAATCTGAAGTCCCGCCGTTTGGGATGACTACGTTCATCAAATTCTCGTTCAAGATTTCGAACCGACAAGATTCAGACAAAAGGTCGACACGAGTTACGGGGAAGAAATTATCTCCAGTAACTCTGACTGTCGCTCCTATTCTGCCGCTTATAATCGTCATGGATATCTAGTTTCCCCAGCCAAATTAATAACAGAGAAGGAAGACCCTCTAGCGTACTTGGGAACCTTAGCTTTAATTAAGGAGTCGCTCAAAATAGTAATTTTTGTCGAATATAGATTAATGTCGAAAAGGACAGCGGTTGTAGTCGATAAATTGCTGCCATTAATGTCGATCTCCTGATCCCACGTCAGCGACGATGTCGCGCTAGTAACCGTAGGCTTATTCCCATAAGTGTTTTGATTCACCTCTAATGATGTGATGATTTTTTCTCCGAATCCGACAGAGGTATCCTTCGAGGTTAGAAGTCCCTTTACGTCATAAGACTCTGATCCTACGTTAATGCTCGCGGTTATAAACTTACCAGTATAAGAAAAAGTATTTTCTAGGCTATAGCTTTTAATTGATAAGTTCTGGCTCTTCTCAAGAAACCTAATCTCTCTCGGAGTTACTTGGCCTACCTTATATAAAGGCTCTATCGTTGATCCATATTTATAAGAGAAAGATATAGAATTGTCATTCACGTTCAACCCGGAGACGTCAAACGACAATGAATTGAATGTAGAAAAGTTTGGCGGCGAGTTAGATTCTGCCGAAGCGAAAAATGATCCGGTTACGTTATCGAAAAAGGAGATCTCGGCGTCAATCAAGACGGGGGAATACGGAGAAGCCTCAAAGGAGTAGGAGGTTAAATATCCGCTCTGAACCCCAAGTCCATTAAAATTTACAGAGATGGAATCTTTCTCATTTTTAATGAAATTCTTTAGCGGATCTATTCCGGTGAGATAGTACCTCAACGAGAGGGCTCCCTTCACTCCATCTTCCGCTGCGTAATCGTCGCAACTTCTTCTGTTTAAGAGAATTTTAGGAGAAATCGAATTTTGCAGGGAGATGCCTACTGATTCGGCCATGAAAGCCTGTCCAGTTATACTGATTTTAGCGTTGTTATAATTAAAATATGGCATTCCTTATCCCTTTTGCCTATAATATTTACACGAGTATTGTATACAAAAAAGTGTAAAAATAACAGGTAAAAGGAAAAAGGTTTATGCCATCTATTTTTGGGATACAGGCCTACGACGCCAACGCCACATACTCTCGCAACGACATAGTCAAAGAGGCGGGTTATTTTTATTATCTTAATGCGAATTCCTCCACGAATAGTTCGCCTTTCGCTACCTCTTCCACTTGGGGAGGAATGTCTTATGTTAACTCGGTATTCAAAACGGAATTTATCTGGAGCCCTTCGTATGGGTTGACCGTGTCCGTGGAGCCTAAGGTAAAGTCGATGCGCTTCGGAGATGGGTACGAGCAGAGATACGCTGAGGGAATCAATAATTCTCTTATAAAGCTTGATCTGACCTTCGACAAAAGAAACAGTAAAGAGGCGGCAGCTATACTGCATTTTCTACAGCAAAGAAAAGGGGCAGAATCCTTCTACTTCACTCCTCCGGAGCCCTACTCTATTAGGAAGAATTTTGTTTGCAGAAGCTGGGATTCCTCAGTCGCATTCCATGACAACTACTCGATCAGAACATCCTTTGAAGAGGTATCTATCTAATGAATACGAGTCAAGCCGCCACTTCATTAAGTAAGATTAATGCTCAGAGCGCCACTCTAGAGGCCAGCAGTTTAGTGTCTTTCTATGAAATTGACGTTACCGAAATAGCTTCGACGGAAGCTTTAATCAAAGCTTTTAGGTCTATAAACTTCAACTACAATGGAGATGTCGACGGGTCTAAGATTTTTAGATTTCATAATAATTTAAAACTTATAAATAAGAATTTAAAGTTTAATGCAAAAACCTACGTTGCGCTTCCTATAAATATATCTGGATTTGAAATAACCTCAAATGGGTCGCTACCGGCTCCGAAGCTCTCGATGGCTGCTTCTGTAGAAGGAGATATAAATTTTTCTAACTTCAAAATGTTCTTAAGGCATTTAAATGGACTGTCCGGAGCTAAGGTCACTAGAATTAGAACTTTCTTAAAATATATTGATGGAATTAACTTTTATTCTGGTTGGGGCGCAAGTACAAATTGCTTAACCCACACGCTGACTCCAGATGACCCGATCTATGCTCCTCCTACCGATTTCTGCCCAGATCCGTTTGCTACTTTCCCCAAGGATGTTTTTTATGTTGATAGAAAGTCGCTAGAGTCAAAGAATTTCATTGAATTAGAGCTCGCGTCCTTAATAGACGTTCAGGGAGTCCTTTTGCCCGCGAGGATGGTAATGGAAAAAAAATGCCCTTGGCAATATAGAGGAGAAGGCTGCTGCTATGAGTATTCGGCAAATGGAAGCGCCATTACTCATGGGAGCTCTACTCTTCCGACGCTAGCGCATCCAGTCGCCAACGAAAAAGACGAAAAGATTTTAGACATTATAACTTCTTACAATCCTACGAACTCTGTCCCCGCGAGCTGGACGGATACCTCTGGTTATACTGTGGGGCAAATCGTTAAAATAAAAATTGACGAACTTAATTATTATTTCGTTTCTAAAGGAGCCACTCCAGCCGGAGCTCCTCCTCCAAACGAAAAGTATTGGACGGCAGATCAGTGCTCTAAATCTCTAAAGGGATGCAAGCTAAGATGGAAAAATAACACTATATTCAATGGATTTCTTCCGTTCGGAGGATTTCCTGGTATTCAATCGAGAGGCTAATATGCTGTTAACTGAAAAAATAAGAAAGGATATAGTCTCCCAGGCGGAGGACTCATTACCAAATGAGTGCTGCGGATTCGTCCTTTCGAAAGATGACGACCTATTTATTTTCCCATGCGCAAATAAGTTCGAAAAACAATTTTCCATTGACCCCTCCGACTTTCTGAAGGCCGAAAAGAAAGGAAAAATCGAAGCAGTTTATCACTCTCACCCGAGTGGGAAAGAGAGCTTTTCTGATATAGATAAGAAAAATAGCTTATATCATGGCATAAGATATATACTCTACGCAGTTAAATCTAAGTCTTTTAAAGAATTCGGATTCGATCCTAGATATAAGAAATACATAGGAAAATTTTTCGAGATAGGCTCCCAAGACTGCTTCTCTTTAGTTAGAGAGTTTTACGAAAACGAATTAAACATAAAGGTGAGAAACTATCATCGAGACGACGACTGGGAAAGCCAGCTCTCAAATCCATTCGACGAGCATCACGAAGAAGAAGGTTTTGCCCGAGTCGACGAACCCAAGCGGAACGACATCCTGATCTTTAAGTCTTTAAAGAGAAAAAATTCCTCAGGCCACGCTGCAATATATCTTGGCGATTCATTAATGCTTCATAACCGAAGAAGCTCTTTTTCTAAAATAGAAGAGTATTCTGCCGCCTACCAAAGATTAACGAATTACATATTAAGGTATAAAATTTTATCATGAGCGATAACTTAGTAAATATAAGACTCCATGGAGTCTTGGGGCTAGCTGTCGGTGAGGGCTGGAGTTTATCTATCTCCAATATCGCAGAGGCTATCCATGCCATCGAGATCATTTCTGGTCGGAAATTATATAAGTTCCTTTTAGATAGCGATAAAAATAACATAAAATATCAAATAGTCGTTAACGACTCCGTGGTAAAGAAAACATTTGACGAAACAGATTTAAGCCAAATTAAAAGCTCAGAATTAATAATCGGCAGTAGCGACCTTAGATCTATTGACATAATTCCCGTTATCGAAGGGGCGGGCGACGCATTAGACTTCGTAAATATTTTTCTCGGAGCCACTCTCATTTTCGCTTCATTTTACGCTGGGCCCTTCGGTCCAACATTATTTCTGGCCGGACTCGGATTGTTATTTAATGGTATTTCTAATCTTTTGGCCAAGCCTCCTGACATGGAGTCGTTTAGAGAAATCCAAAACACACGCCAGTCTGTCTCTTATCTTTTTAATGGACCAGAGAATACGGTTTTCGAAGGTGGCCCAGTTCCAGTGGGTTATGGTAGATTACTCGTAGGGTCTCAAAACATTGCGACAAACTTAGTGATCACCAAAAAGCTTGCAGACGATACTACGGCGGGAGCGAACGCGGGTTCATTACCGGACAACATCCTTGTATCAATGATGAACTCCGTTGTTTAAACAATTTTTCTATATATCTAAATTATGGCCTTAACCGAAGATCCGATTGGAATAAAGTCCGGAACCAACAGAATAAACTCAAAGTCGCTGGTCGAAATTACTGATTTGTTATCAGAAGGCCCGATTGATGGACTAGTATCTAAGGATTATGATTTATTCGGAACAGCGGGGAACGTGGGATGGACGACTGTTGTAGAAAAAAATTCCGTACCAGACTCGCCCGCGAATAGTCATCTTAATTCTGTTTATCTAAATGACATCCCCGTATTAAGCAAAGAAAATCAATTTAATTTTCAGAACATTCAGTTTTCGAAGGCGTATGGCGGACCCAATGGAGAATATGAAAGCGCTAACAAATTAAGGACGGAAACTAAAAGGACTATCGCAATAAATGAACGACTAAGGGGCCCTAGCTATAATGTAAATAGCGGACTCCGCATAGGGCCGGTAGACCAATTTGCAAAATTTTATAAAATTTTAAATAAAGACTGTAGCTCTGTAGAGGTTAATATTAAATTCTCGACCTTATCTTTTACCGACAGGACTATGGAGGGAGCAGGAAATATTAAAATTACAGATAGCGCCGTTGATTACATTATTGATTATCGACCTCTATACTCTAACTCTATTTCTAATACCTATTTTAGAGGAGCCACAATGACGGTGGAAGGACGGATAACTTCTCCGTACATAGAATCTACGACCGTCAACTTCCTTTCCGGTTTAATTTCCGACCTTAACGTCTTTTTGGGTTGGGAGATTAAGATATATAGAATTACTAACGACTCGATAAGTACAAGTGCTCAAAGCTCTACTTTTATAGATTCTATCTCAGAAATTTTTGGCTCGAAATTCTCCTATCCCAATTCGGCAGTGGCGTCTTTTAATTTTGATGCGGAATACTTTTCTCAAATCCCAAATAGAAGTTACGACACCAGACTTTTGAAGGTCAAAGTGCCATCTAATTATAACCCCATAAAGAAAAGCTACGAATCACATTGGGACGGAACGTTCAAAACGAACAAAGAATGGACCGACAACCCGGCTTGGTGCTTCTACGACTTAGTTACAAACGCTAGATACGGCCTAGGTAAATACATTGACCCTCGGTTTGTGGATAAATGGACGCTATACGAAATAGCTCAATACTGCGACGTCCTAGTGCCAGACGGGTTTGGAGGAATAGAGCCGAGATTCACTTGCAATTTGCTCCTTCAGTCTAGGGAAGAAGCTTATAAAGTCATCAATGACATGGCTAGCATTTTCCGTGGTATTTCTTATTATGCCGCCGGAAATATTTACGTCAATCAAGACAGCGACAAAAAGAGTCCCATTTATCAATTTACGAACGCTAGCGTAGAAGGCGGAGAATTTTTATATTCGAGCAGCAGCTCGAAGCTAAGGCGTAACGTTGCCGTTGTCAGGTACAACGATAAAACAAACCTTTTCAAGCCCGCTATCGAGGTCGCGGAAGACGTGGACGGAATAAGAAAGAATGGCCTCAGAGAAATCGAAATTGCTGCGTTTGGATGCACTAGTCGCGGGCAAGCAAGTCGGCTCGGAAAATGGATTCTCTTCACTGAAAACCTAGAAACTGAAACAGTGTCATTCACAGCCGGCCTAGAGGCTAACTACTTAAGGCCTGGAGATATTGTGACGGTCTCAGATCAAAATAGAAACGTTCGGAGAAGGGGCGGCCGATTATTTGCTTTTGACGGAACCAATAAGACTCTAACATTAGACTCTCCGCTTCACGACGCGGACCTATCTAAGAATTACTTCATGTCAGTAGTGACCCCCTCTTTCTTTTACGACACAAGTATGGTTGATTTAGGAACATCAAACGATACCCAAAACATAAGAAGAAAGCAAGTCCAAGATTTTTATTTCAATGGGTCTCAGATTTCGATAAGCGGAAACTATTCCATAATAAATCTTAATCCAGCTTATCCGAGTTTAGTTAATTACTCTCTCTTGCCGGGGGCTATTTGGACGCTTTCGGTCTCTGGAAATGAGCAAGGAAAACCTTTCCCGCGCGAAGGCTCCGACTTCTCGAACCTAAGCGAGCTCTCGTCTAAAAACGAGACCTTTAGAATATTATCTGTAGAAGAATCAGAGCCAAATATGTACAAGGTGGCGGGAATAGAATATAATCCTCTAAAATTTATCGCCATTGAATCAGGGTTGAGTTTCGACTCCTCGTTCTCTAACGTTGTTCCTTCTACGGCCGCTTCCGCCAGCTTTAACATAACGAGCGCCGGCAACTCGAAGATAATAGGGTATACTATTAACTCTGATACGAGCTCTACAAGTCTTGGCGCTTTATCTAGCTATATCGTTTTTGCCAAATCGACCACGACAGTAGGGGATCCTTGGAAAAATGGAGATTATAGAGAAAATAACCCAGGATTAGGAGGGCTCGACAATACATCAATTATTAATAATTCCTTAATCCCAGATTCGAGATATAAGATTGCCACTTTATCAGCGCCGAGCTTAAGATCTGTCACCTCTAGCTTTTTGCCATCTGAAAATTATGTATATTATTATTTTAAATTTTTTGCTGCGAACTCTTCTTTCGCGACATCAAACGCTCTTAGTCTAAGTACTTCGATTATTCAGAATAACGAGCCGATTAAAGACATAATAGTCAAGAACTTAAGATTAAATTCTGATTCAGTAGCGACTAACAGCCCAGGCCAGAAGAACGCAACGGCGTCCCTCTACGATCAAGCCGCTCCGACATTTAATTTCAACTGGGCATCTGAAGTCATACCGGAGTCGATCTTCGCGTCTAATTTTCATTATAGATTGACCTTCAGGCCGAAATCCTTCTCTAACACTCCGGCAAGTTCAAAATTCTTTCAAGTCACTGGATTTTTGCCGAGCGATTCTCTAAGCCCAAATTATACGTTCAATATTTTAGATAACATCAACAGCAACGCGGGAACTCCGCTAAGGGAATATGACGTTGTTGTCGAGGCTCACGACGCTCATGGAAATAGCTCTGCTGGAGGAAATTTCGTAACTAGCACTGACACTGACTCACTATTCTCTAACGCTAATGGATACGACATCCTTACGGTGAATAATCCAAGGGTAACAAGTCCGCTAATGAACGAAAATGGAGTTTGCCCCTCCAACGCGAGCTATTGCACGGAGCAATTTTTTACTTACGAAAAGGAAATTAGGATACACTTAACTAGTATTCCCTCTAATTTTTCAGACGTGGCCGGGGGGTTCGTTTATATTAGTAATAATGCATTCACCAGCGCCCAGGTGCAGGGCCAAACTATTGCGTACTGCAACAATTTAGGCATTGAAGTGCAGGAGTTTAAAAAATTTACTCTCCCAATAATCGTTAAACCGACAAGTAGTAACGTAATAAGCCAAGCTAGGAAAAATTATGTAGCTTATAGTCTATATGATTCATTTGATAAAAACTGGAGGGATCTCGCCTCTAGTCCCCCGGCATTGGAAAAGCTTTTGGCCGTTTCTCCCGTGGTTGCGGCGCCTAGGCCAGAAATAAGAAGCTTCGGAGGGGAGGGGTATAAGGTTTGGGTGATGATCGACCTAGACGCTGGGCATTTTAAGTCTTTCGGGATCAAGAGGATAGAAATACTCAACATAAGCGCTTTGAGCGCAAATCATCCATATAAACTATTTAAAGGATTTAGAAAATATCGCTGCGACATTAGAGATACTTACAGGACTGTAGACGTATACTGGTACGACGAAGTTGATGAAACTGACTACCTAACAGACGTAGTCTCAAACGATATCTATTGCGGTTTCGGGCCGCCAAGGATAGTAAATGGAGTATTTAAAGGCGACGAGGGCACTTTAGATACATACGCTCAGACATCATTATCCGACTATACGCAATGGATTAGATTTAGGTGTTACTTCGCTGACGACGTAAATGTCCCCTACAAAAAGGACGCTAACGGAGCTCCAGTTGTAGACGCTACATATTCCCCCTATGCCATAAGTCCCTTCGCAGGACAAACCCTATACGATGGAAACTATAACGTCATAGGAATAAATGCGAGCAATAGAAAATATAGAGGCATTAATAGCTCCATCTCCGCGCCGAGCCTAACAAAAGTAATGATGACTCCTGGCAACATATTAAATGGCACAGTAATTAATGCTTACTTTGAAACTTTCGATAATAATCCAGAATATAATCATCATCCAGCCGGCTTCGGTCAGGGATTTGGTGGACTAGAGAAAAATACAAAATATTTTGACCTTCAATTCGGCAGACTTGTCGATCACGGGTTCTTGACCGCAGGCTACTTCGGAGTCCTTTGGTCTAATGACGACACGCAGGAGAAGACTTATTAATTATGAACGAAGGAAAAATCCCGATGGATCCGATTGAGTCGCTAAGATTCTCTAGAGTTAGAGAGATCAGAGAACGGCGAGACTCAATGCTTAAAGGCTTAGATGTCCCGTTCATGATGGCTCTCGAGACGGGGGATGAAAAGTTTAAAAAATACATAATCTTACTGAAAAATTTTCTTAGAAAACTTCCTGATAGCTTAACTATCTATCTCCTCAAAACGCCAGAAGATCTCATCAGATATAATCCATTCAACAATATCTTAAGAATAGGAATAACGGATACCGGAGGGGGCTACGCGGAGCCGCCCACCGTGACTATTGACGCGCCAAATGGCCCGTTCCTAGGCGCCCAAGCCAAGGCCGTAGCCCTAATCAGAGACGGCAAGGTAGTAAGAATAGAGTTAGTTGACAACGGATGCGGATATACAGAAGTCCCCAACGTGAGCATCTCCGCTCCGGCTTCCGGAACCGAAGCCAAAGCTCGCTGCGTCGCTATCGAAAACTTCATCTAACAGCTGTTAGTAAAGCAGTCCGCCGGGCTTCTTCTGCTCAATTATCGTTTTGATAACGGAATTGTTAATCGTGGCAGCCAGGGCCTTGGCGCCCTTGTCGTCCATCGATCTCCCCTCTGTCTTCACGCTGGTATCCGCGCTTCCGTTGTTGCTCACGTTGACCGTTATGTTGATGTTATTAACTCCAGCTGAAGAAGCTTCTCCGATTGGAGCCACGCCGCCGACAAGTCCTCCCTCGGCGTATCCTCTCGTGTTTCCAGCGTTCAACTTATTGAAGAATCCTAGTCCGTACTTATCTACGGCGTCTTTGCGCATCACGTATTCGCCGCCCGTTAACATCGCGGGGACGTCGTCAGTGCCGGAGAGTCCACCAGCGGAATAAGACGGGCGCATCTTTACGTTGTTCTGTATAGGGAGCGGAGTCATCTTCATCGGCCGATTATTGGGCATATTAGCGCCCGTATCCACACGCCCTTGATAAGATGCGGAGCTGGCTCTTGCCTTCCTGGCCGCCCCAGCCTCTCCCACCATATTCCCTAGATAAGTTCCACCGATCTGAATGGCCGTTCCAATTAGTGCCGCCTTGGCTCTCTTGCGTTTAGCTTTTTTAAAGTCTTCCTGTATCTTCTTCTGCTGCTCATCGTGCTCAGCTTTGTCTGCTAAATATTGGATTAGAGAATCCCGTCTTTCTTCGCGAATCTGGTTTTGAGGATTATTTTCGTCAGTTAGAGCGAGAATTGAAAGTCGTTCGTCGACATTTAAGGTTCCCTTGGTCGGCTTTTTCTCGTCGTCATAAAGATACTCATTTTTACCTCTGAACATGGTCTCTCCGCCGCCTCCCCTTTTGATGGTCGAGCCGGAATTCAACGAATTTAAATAATTTATTCCGAGCTTCTGAGCGGAGGCTTTTCTTATTACAAATTCTCCCTTATTGAGATAAGCGGGAACGTCATCTCTAACTCCAGATCCTCCAGTTACAGTTCCGCCAGAAGAGTAGCCTTTGACTACGCCGCCCTGAGAGAAGGACCCAGCGTAACTAGCGATTCCGCTAAATAACGAATTGACGCCCTGCTTTATGCCCGACTTGAGAAGATCGTCCGCGATACTCAAGAACAGGTCGCTGAACGCCTGCTTTAAGGTTTTGGTTCCCTTAATGGCTTCGAATAGGGCGTCTGTCGTGCCATCTCTGAATAAATCTGCGGCGCGACCAATGGCCTTGTCCGTGTCGTTACGCCGATCCTGCGGGCTATAGGCGAACGCCCCTTTAATGGTCTTCATTAAATTATCTACCCCGAAGCCCCCTCCTTCTTTCGAAGCTTCCTCATTGAAAGCTCGGATGCTTTGCCTATACTGATCTACGAAGATTGCGCCGTCTTTGAAGTCTTTTTCCGCTGTTGATAGACTATTTTCGGTTATAATTTTGCTTACTTTATTTCTAAGCTGGGCTTCGCTTATAAGATTCTCTTTATATTTTCTAAATGATTCATTTATAGCCGATTCGGTCTGTCCGTCCATTTCAGAGCCCAGTTTGGCGAAGGACTGCGTTAACTCTTTCCTGGAGGAGGATACGATATTTTGCTTATTTATTGTTATGAGATCTGAAATTGGTTTTCCGAAATCGAGTTTTTCTAGTTTTCCATTGAAATTGCCCGTCGCCACCGCTAACTTGTTTTTGAGTTCGGTCTCAGTTATTGCTCCGCTCCGGTAATCGTTGAATGCCTTCTCTAAATCCGGCCCGACCTCTTTGAAAAGCTCCGCCGCGTCGAATCCAGAAGCAGACATTTTCATGAGGGCAGTCTGTATTTCTTTACTGGCGGATTCTATATTGTTTGTCTTTATCTTGCTTTGATCAATGGATCCGCCGGTTCGTTTCCCTTCTGCATCCTCGAATCCAAAGAACTGATTCTTCATGGCTTCATTGTAGTTTCCTTTCTCAATTAAGCTTACCCGTTTTTCTATGTCCGTCTGTTCGAGCGGCCCTAAATTCGGACGCATGTCGAACATCGGTTTGTATTGCGATTCCATCGTGGAATGGCGAGGCCTTTCTGGGTCTGGGATCGAGGTAAGCCCGGGGGGTAAACCTAAATCGGGGAATTCCGGAGTATCTAAAGAGCGAACGCCGGGTTTACCGGGGAATTTTCTATTCGGGGCAGCGGTTACGGGTTCTTCGGCGCGAGAAGCTCGATAGCTTTGTCGAGTGGGCGGGGCAGCGGTTACGGGTTCTTCGGCGCGAGAAGCTCGATAGCTTTGTCGAGTGGGCGGGGCAGCGGTTACGGGTTCTTCGGCAAAGATTTCGTCGCCAGCGCGAGAAGCTCGATAGCTTTGTCGAGTGGTCTGCGCAGGCGATGAGAGTCCAAGCTTCCGAAGCAACGCGAGTTCCACGTCATCCAGTCGCTTCACAAATTTTTCTCCAAATACCACTTCAACCAAGTCTCGCGTTGCATCCGTACCGGACTTTGCAAACTTATCCAAGTAGCTGAGCTCCTTCGGCGGTACGGAGGACGTGGGAACCCTCAGGGTCGAGCGCGCGGGCGGCAGATTGGGCGGGGCAGCGGTTACGGGTTCTTCGACGTGAGCAGCTCGATATTGATCTGCGTCCTTATATTGATTCTGTTCCTCCAGACTAGATGCTTGCATGTCATTCATGTCTTGCGGATTGGCGACGTAAGGCGGCGTGTCGGCGGGGGGCGGGCTTATCGTCTTTTGGCTCATCGTCTTTTCAAGCTTGTCAATAGCTTCCCTAAGCTTGTCTTGACCGACAACCAAAGCTGACGCACTAATTGCCTCCGCTGTTTTGCCAGCAAGGAGACTTAGCTCCGTTCTTAGCCCTGCTAAAGCTTTATTTAATTCTTCCGCAGCTTTATCTGGTTGAAGGGCTGCTTCGACTTGCTTCTTAGCAATTTCTGCAATTCCATCGGCGCCAAGCGCGTCCCTTAACTCTGGAGCAAATCGGCTAAGCATTTCTTCTATTCCGCCTCTCGCGTTCTTCTCGAGGGTTCCCTGGAAGGCCCCCGCCTTGCCAAATGAGGCCATTACTTTAGAAAGATCTAAGAGACCTTTGGACTCTAGCCCTTTGTCTCCCGCCGCTCTTCCGAAGTCTATATCTCCTCGTATTTTTCCTATGTCTTGCAGGCGCTTCGACGGGTCCAAAGAGGCTTCGAGCCCGCCGCCGAAATTTATTTTCTTTTGGTTATCTAATATCCTTTTGCTGATTTCTTCTTGGACGTAAAGGATTTTCGTCCTGGTTTCTGAATTTATTCTATTGCTTTCCGCTTCGGCCCTGGCGGCTTCAAAAGAAGCGATTAAAGCTTCTTTGGCGACTTTTATGGGCTCTCTTAGTTTCTGAAAGGTGTCTGTTGCGGGGGCTGCGCCTTCTACGGATTCCGGTTTGCTAGCGAATTTAGCGATGTTTTCAAAATTTTTGACTATTTCCTGAGGATCCACCGGACCGGCGACGTTGATGCTTCCAAAACTTTTTTCCATTAGTTTTTGGAATTCATTAAATTTTTCTTCGTTTGAAATAAGCCCTAATTGCCCGCGAGCTCCGGGGACGACCGACTTATTAAGCTCTAACATACTTGAGCGGAGGTCTTGTTTTAATTTTGAGGAGCTTTGGGTTTGCTTCAGCTCGTCTTCAGCAAGAAGCTCCGCTCTCTTTATCGCGAACTGGAGTTTCTCGAAAGATTCCTTCGAGGTGAATGGCTCGATTATTCTTTCGAAGCCCTTGCTAAGTTCGGAGTCGAAGTCGTTCGCGGCTTTTATAGTAATCGATTTGAGATCTTCGGCAAGGCTGATTTTTTTAATTGATCTTTCGATTGACCTATGGAACGCGCTTATAGTTTCGAATAGGTTTTCATTTAGCAGAGCCCCCTTTTCAGTGGACGAGATTGAGGTTTTGGCTGCTGCAATGCCGCGCGTGGCGTTGACTACATATCGTCTTAAAAATCCGAAAATTAAATCTTCCGTCGCCCCGACCTCGTCAAATTTGTCCGCGAGCTCTTTCGGCAAAAGGCCGAGATTCACCTTGCCACCCTTCATGGTGCCACCCTTCATGGCCGCCCTCAAATTGTCGACGTAGGCTTTTCTCTTTGCTAAGTTTTTTTGTACGTCTTCCGGGTTGTTGGATGTCGACATTGAGGGCTGAAGAGAGTCCGTTAGATTCTTGAAGCGCGACTCGAGTTTTTTAAATTCTTTCTCACCTTCTTCGAGTAAATTGGCTCGCATCTGAATAAAGGCGCCTTGATACTCCTCAATAGGACTACTTCCCCCTTGATCTGAAAACCTTCCCTTCAATGAAAGCGACCCAAGTGAGGCCGTTCCATATAAAGTGCCCATCACTGAAGCTTCTAGCTGAGCACCTAGCGTCCCTTCGGCGAAGTCTTCGTCTATATTCCCACTAAATTTATTTTTGCGCGCGGTTTTGGTTTTTTCTTTCAGAAAAGTTGAGGTTGATGCAAATGCATCTAAGTCTTCTTTGGCGTTGTCTGTCGCACGGCTTCTGCCCAAGGTGTCTAGGAGATTATTAATTTTACTATTGAAAGCGTCTAAATTTTGCAAATCTTCTGGTTTTATATCCACGACCACACCTCGCTGGGCTAACTCCGAAGTCAACTCCGCAAGTTTTTTCAAGGAATTAGAGTATTCTTTCGTGCCCCTGGCCGAACTCGCCAAGTTTCCGAACTCTCCTGCGAGCTGAGAAATTGAGCTTATATTTTTATCTGTTATTTCGATGGTCTTTCTCAGGGCCTCTAAATTTTTGCCGCGAAGAATCTCCGCATATTTGCCGCTGGATTTTGAGAAATCATTTATAGCCTGCCCCAAACCCACTAAAGTTCCAATCGCTGCCCCTACGGGCGCTCCGATCGGTCCTATCGCCTGACCAATCATTGCTCCTGTTGCAGCGGAGGAGGCTATCCCGCCAAGGCCCGATACCGCGCTGCGCGCCTCTATTGATCCGACGGACGTTTTAGGAATAAGGTTCGCAATTTGCTCCGTTATAATTGGAGCCGCTAAGAGAGCTTGGGCGCCGCCTTGTTCAAAAAATCTTCCAGCTTTAGTTTTAAATGAAGTGGCTTGCTCTTCTTGTCTTGCCGTGCTAAGGGCTCTGAGGTCCGCAGAATTTTGCTTTCCAGATGCTATGAGGAGTTCTCCTTTGGCTTTGATCGCCGATTGATCAGCTAATAGTTGCGCATGAGCAAGTTTTTGCGCGTCCGTGGCCATTGTACCAGCGTTGTTCAGTGAGCTTGTGCTTGAGGCTATGGCGTTTCTATTGGATGCTGCTTCTGCCCTTACCGCTGTTCGCTGTTTATGATTTTCTGTTCTTTGTATTTTTAAGCCGTCTTCTTTAACTGAGATTTCTTTTAGGATGCTCGCGCTAGACCCTTTCACTGCTTCTCTTAATCCTTGAAATGCAAAAGTTAAAGCGAATAAATCTAAGCCAATGATGCCCGCCGCAGCCTCCTCGTCAGCAAAATTTGGAACGAAGCCTCTCGCCGCGCCTTGACTCTGTAGGTCCTTCGCGGACTTGCCAGAAGCTTTGTGCATGTTTATGGCATTGCTAAGCGAACCCTCCGTGGTGTTATAAACGCCAACCCCGCCGCTCGACTTTAGTCGTTTGTCGAAGCCGACTTTTACTTGCGAGGAAGAGTATCCAGCCGCTTCCTCTCTACCCATCGCTTCGCTTAATGAGTTAGCGAAATTAGGAACAAAACCGCCACTAGATGCACGTGGAAAAAATTTAGGATCTTCACGGCGAGCTTTCTCAAATGCCTTCCTCTTACCACTCCGCATGTCGCGGGACATAAATGCTTGAAAAGCTAGTTTTAGATCTTCGGGGCTTAATTCCATTATCTTAGCCCTCTCCGCAGCATCTACAACGTTATCGCCTAAAATTTGTCCTACTAAAGCTTTAATTGCAACAGCCCCTAACCCCTTAGCCACTTCGACGGGGCCGAAATTAGGAACAAAGCCTCTCGCCATTTTAGCAACAGGGCGTGGTTTGTGGTACATGGCTCCTACAGGATTGCGCCGTTTGGCCCAATCCGTAAGAAGCTCCTGATTATTAGCGTCGGTCTCGACAAGAGTTGAGTCAGGAATTCCTAGAGCGTCCTTTAGTCTTTTGAACTTCAGAAAAGATTCAGTTTCGTCCTCGACCTTGCTAACCAAATTCCTTCTGTTTTCTTTTCTATTAGAATCCACTATACTCGCGGCCTTAGTTTTAGAGTTTTTAATCCGTTCTTCGTAGCCTTTAATTTGCGAGTTATACAGGACTCTGTCTTGTTCCGAGAAAGGCCCTGGGGCGCCAAACGCCGGCGTCTTCGAAGCTAAAAGCTTTTTGAAATCTTCAATACCCTCTTCGCTCTCTCTAATTATATCAGCCTCAATTTTTGATGCACTAATTCTATCTTTACTATATGCTCCGGACTCTCCACGAAGTTCAGATATGCCAACCTTCTTCTTTTTAATTAGGTCATTTTTCGAAGAAAATTCGTCAAGACTCGTCGCTTGTCGCGTCGCAAGATTAATAACGCCCAATATATCGTCCTTTTTAATCCGCCCGAACTTAATCGAGTTCATTTCTTCCGGGTCGAAAGTTGATTTCTGCGCCCCGCGCCCCGTTCCCATTATTCGTTTTTTATCCAACGCTAATACAAAACCTTGGGCCCCAGCTCCATAACCCGCCGCCTTGCCGTATGAACTAGTAGCATAAGTCCCCATTTTACCATCCGCATTGTCAGTTCCTAGGGAAGTAACTTCCCCTAAGCGTCGAAGATTCGTAATTTCTTCTGCGGAGACGCCACGGAATAAGTAAGGAGACTCGGTGATCTTAGATCCATCTTTATTAACACCAGCTTCAATTCCGTGGT
>Ga0208942_1000345_pt1 | contig 19833 bp, 22 predicted proteins | sample GreLakmeSU08MSRF_FD_187704 | JGI IMG/M metagenome (GOLD analysis project Ga0208942, IMG submission 187704) | Freshwater lentic microbial communities from great Laurentian Lakes, MI, USA - Great Lakes metaG SU08MSRF (SPAdes) | ecosystem: Environmental > Aquatic > Freshwater > Lake | place: Great... | reverse complement strand
GTAAGCAACGCTCACACGAACAAGCACACGTCCCGAAGGGATGTTGTTCATTTTAACCTCCTTTCAGGTTGGATGCATTGCAGCACCCTGGATAGAGCGGTATCCAGCCGGGCAATGCCTCTTGCGAGACAGTTCGCCTCCCCCCCTGCTAGTCGTACGACTGGCATCGGAGTGGGACTCCAATAAAAAGAGGGCAGCCCTTGTTAGGGGCCACCCTCTAGTAGTCAATTGTCACCGATGTATAGTCGGTCAGTATGTGTAGGATGACTAATCCTCGTCAAGCAACTTGTTTACCTACAGGTAATCGCTGACTTCCTCAGCCAACTGTTTCCAGCCAGCCATGTGGTCATCAAGTTTTCCCGCAGCTACATCGTCCATTTGTACGTACAGCTGCAGAATTGAGAAAATCTCCAACAATTCTTCATCTGTCCAACGTGTTTCGTTGTAGTCACCAATTTGTGCATTATCGATTAATCCAAAGTGCCAGTTACGAAAGAACTTTGTAAATTCCTTCTTTTCCCGATACACTTCTTCTTCAATCGAATCTTCATGGTATGCACTCAGTTCGTATTCGAGTTGTGAGTAGCATTCTTCGCAGTATTGGCGAACGTCATCATGTGCCCAGTCCTCTATGATGTAAATCATAGCGAATTTTGGATTCTTGAACTGGGAACATTCTTCGTAACCCAATTCACACACACCAACTAAATTAGTTGGATATGTGTACTTTGGGTACTCGTCTTGAGGTTCGCTTTCTACTGGAGTTGTCCAGAAGATAACAAATTGCTTCCATATGTCAGTTGAGCTCATTTCAGCTCTCCTTTCGTTGTGTACGTTGATCGGTATGACCTAAGGCTACGTACAGCCTGCAATAAAAAGAGGGCAGCCCTTGTTAGGGGCCACCCTCTAGTAGTCAATTGTCACCGATGTATAGTCGGTCAGTATGTGTAGGATGACTAATCCTCGTTAAATGACTGCTAAATCAGAAAGCTAAAGCGTAGCCTGTCTCGAGAGCAGTCTTGGCTTCGTCTTCAGTGGCGTAATAGCCAAATGAATAACGATCCCAAGGACACCAGCGTTCCATCTCTTCATCCCAATAAAGGGCACCGATGTACCAGCCGGCTGCGCTCCGCAGAACTTGAGCGTCCGTGACTTTGTATCCAGTCATATTCACCTCCTTTCCTTATTATAGGTGTGCAATTAAAAGAGGGCAGCCTTTGCTAGGGGCTACCCTCTACCGCTTGTTCTGTTGCCAAGGTGCGTTACGCCTCCGACTCTTAGTCAATTGGATCCTGTATTAGGACTCTTCCGAGTTCGTCAACTGTTTCCTTGCCACGTATGCAGCAGCTGCGATAGCTACTACAAACAGGCCGAACCAGTTCACCAGACCTATCACAAAACCAACGACGTCGAAACCGACGCCGATGATCGTGAAGATCCAGCTCGCAAGAGGTGTAAACACGAGAAGGGCGGCTGCTACCACCCATACCCGGTTTTCACTCCAGAGTTTGTCCATTTTCACCTCCTTTCCTTGGTGTAGGGGACAATAAAAAGAGGGCAGCCTTTGCTAGGGGCTACCCTCAATTGATCCCGCTTATTCTGTTGCCAAGGTGCGTTACTCCTCCGATTCTTAGTCAATTGGATCCTGTATTAGGACTCTTCCGAGTTTGTCAACTGGTTCCTTACCACGAATGCAGCAGCTACGATAGCTACTACAAACAGGCCGAACCAGTTCACTTGACCTATCACAAAACCAACGACGTTGAAACCAACGCCGATGATCGAGAAGATCAAGCTCGCAAGAGGTGTAAACACGAGAAGGGCAACGATAATTACCACAACCCGGTTTTCACTCCAGAGTTTGTACATATTCACCTCCTTTCATTGGTGTAGATGGACAATAAAAAGAGGGCAGCCCTTATTAGGGGCTACCCTCTACCGCTTATTCTGTTGCCAAGGTGCGTTACTCCTCCGACTCTTAGTCAGTCAGCTGCAAGAGCATATCGTTAGATACGCTTGTAACCTGCACGCTCAAGAGCGGCGCAGATTGCTTCTACAACATACAAGGATGGATCCCTGTCTGCTGCAGCCTGCTGCTCTGCGGTGCGACCGCTAGTAAGACCGATCCGAAGACCGTCTACCAACGCCGCTCCGAAGAGACCAGCTGGTGTTGCCATTATTCACCTCCTTTCATGGGTGTAGATGGACAATAAAAAGAGGGCAGCCCTTGGTAGGACTACCCTCTTGTATCATGAATACTATTCGCTATTACTAACGATTAGTATCCGGCCTGTATTTGGCAATGTCGTAGATTACAGCATCGGTATCAGCATCGTCCCACACAAGCAAGGCAATGCATGATTTGCATTCGCCATCCTTGAGCTGATCGTACTGGTATCGACCGCCGCAATACAGACATTTGTATAACATTTGCAATATCATATATCCTCCTTATTTGTAGTGGTTATGTATAGTGCATGGTAGTGGAATGAGTACCCATATATGGATACCCATCCCACCCACACAGGCTAGGCTATTTAGTGGCCGTTATGTGGATAATTGTACCCACACGTAGGCTAGTTAATTGCCTGCTAGCTATGTTGTTACTGTCCATGATGTACTGCACAGCATTACTATGATTACCATCACAGTATTCCCATGCAACACCATCGATAGTGTCACCATAAGACATGATATGAGTAGCAGCTATACAGCTGAACTTATCATACGCCTTACCGGTGTACATCGCTAGCCCCATGAATGCAGCTATTGCAGCTACAAACATGAGCACCTTTGCTTTGTTGTTATGTGCCATTGTTTCCCTCCTTTATTGGGTTAGTTGTGGCAAAAAAAAGCACAAGCATTATTAGTGCATGTGCTAGTGATAATCTTAGTGGGTACCCCCCATACCCGGGTGGGCTCGTTAAAGATATTCTTCCACTATATGTTATACTAATATCCCCCCTATAAATTTTCCCTATTTTTTAGACCTAATGAACTTTATACTAGTTTATATAGGTTTTAGCCCATTATGGAGTCGGCCGAAAAAATATTTTGGATATTTATGCCTACAAGTTGACAAAGTATGTAGGAGTGGATAGATTATCCCCTACGTCGGTGTCCGCCGGCGATAAAAACCACTAATCATATAGGAGAATCAAATGCCACGTAAAAAGATATACCTAGAAAACGTATACTTAGAAACACCAGAGGATGTAGAACTGGTTCAAGAGATTGTCAACACCTATAGTGCTGCTAATTTCTTTAACAGTTACTCCAAAGAAGAATATGAGTACGATTCAGACAACTACGATGGATACAGTAGCTACTAATTATGAAAAAGGAAAATACAATAATGCTTACACACAATGATAATATTAGAATAACAACAGATAAGGCGATAATAATCGATGAAAGATTAATGGCTTCACCATTGAGTAATAGCTTTCATAACCTACTGTTAAAGAACCACGATATATATTATTTTAATATGAAAGATTATAATGACCCTATTACGTCTTGTAGAGTTATTAATAAAAAGATATATGACATCTTTCAAGTAGGATATAAGACAATTACATTTATAGGATATAAAGAATCCTGTGAACTGTTCTGTAGTTTGTATGACCTTAAATCATTTGTATTTAATTCAGTGATATTGATTGAGCCTAAAACACATAATACTAAATTGTTTAAAAAGCTCAAAGGTAAGACTGATTTAATACTATGTATTGAAAAGGATCGTCAGAACTCGTTCTACCAATATAAAAACAACAATTACTCCATACAGTCCTTAAAGACATTATTGCCCTTCACGCACTCTCCTAGAGTGGCTAAAGAGGTTCTAGGGTGGTTAACCTATGGAGTTTACGGACAAGTTATCTTAGATGACCCACATGGAGAACTTCACCGACTTAATTAAAGCCGGCCTTCTAAATCGTCAGGATCTATAAACACAACAGTGTCTAGATCATTAATGATCCCCTTGACTATCTCCTCAACATTGTTATCAGTGATTGAGGAGGTGTCTTGGATCATTTCCCATTGGTCTAAGCTAAAATATGAAAAACATAACTTTTCATTCTTGTTACGCAAAATAGCAATAACACCAAGTTCATCTTCATCGGAAACATAATCAACGACAACCATGTTGTCTACGTTGTTAGCACCAACAAAGTTCTTAATGAGTTCCCAGATATTCATGGTTCTCCTTTATAAGCATATTAATATAGTAACTTAAATCAAGAACTATTAAGATTAAAAAAAGAAAAAAATTTTGCGCGAAAAAGCGGTTAAAATTAGAATAGATCCTTTTGAGGGTCATCTGCCATCTTAAGTAATAGCTCTCTTGAGTTTAAATAAATCTTAAGAGCTAGATCGTAAATTTCGCTCTCTTTAGGAGAATTTTTCTTTACCTCGAATAACATCATCTGTCCGATTGTCATCCGTAAAAAAAACATCATTTTCATCTAAATTAAATACTTCTTCTTGATGAAAGTCATAATCTTCGTCTGACATTAAAATCTCCAAATAAATTTAACAAATTTCCAATAATACTTAGATAGAATCTGTTTCATCTAACTCCACCCATACCTCTCCGCATTCTCTGCAATCTACTTCGTATCTCATAATACCTTCATTGTTTCTGGTAAGCTCCGTAATTATTAGATTAGCCGGATATGGACAATCAGGACAACTGGTCGGGGAGCACGCCATTAGTAATTAACTCCTTAAGTTCTTTAAGAAGATTTTCATCTTCTCTTATCTTAGTTATAGCTTGTTCTCTACCTTGAGAGAAGGATTCTCCTCTATAGTAAACCCACGCGCCTTTTTGAGTAAAAACGCCAACCTGCATCGCAGCATCAAACACGCAACCCAACTTGTCTATACCTTTTCCGTACATAATATCAAATTCAGTTAACTTCATTGGAGGAGACATCTTATTCTTAATAACTTTTACTTTTACCTTAACTCCAATAGAGTTTCCAAGCTTGTCTTTTATATCTTCCTTTTTTCTAATATCAAGTCGCACTGAAGCTGCATATCTTAATGCAAAGCCACCTGGTGTAGTTTCTGGGTTACCAAACATCACACCAATCTTATTTCTAATTTGATTAATAAATACTATAAGAGTTTTATTCTCATTTGCTAATGAAACTAATTTACGCATTGCTTTAGCCATCATTCGCGCCTGTAACCCCATTTGCGAAGATTCCATGTCGCCGTCAAGTTCTGCCTTAGGAATTAAACTAGCAACTGAGTCAACAATGACTACGCCAATTTCACCAGTTCTAATAAGCATGTCTACAATTTCTAGTCCTTCTTCACCATATGAAGGCTGAGCTAAAAGAAGTTTATTTAAGTCAACTCCTACTGCAGTCATATATACTGGATCTAAAGCATGTTCGGCATCAATGTAAGCACATGTTAAACCCATCTTTTGAGCTTCAGCAACGAGTGATAAAGCTAGGGTTGATTTACCTGAAGATTCAGGGCCATATATTTCGACTACTCTACCAAGAGGTAGTCCGCCAATACCTAGAATATTATCTAGTGGTAATGCTCCAGTCGAAACTGCTGGCCAAGGTTCAGACTTTTTATTACCTAAGATCATAACTGACCCGATGCCGAACTGTCTTTCTAACTGAGCAATTGCTATCTCTAAAGTTTTAGATTCTTTAGGTTCTTTTGGTTCTTTTGACATAGCACCTAGTATATCATGCCGGCATATAAAAAATAGCATCATAAAAAACTGTTTTGTACGATCTTTAATTTTTTGTTTTTGGTATACTGTATCAACAACATAGCTAGGAGACAGCATGCAATCTATTCATAATTTAAACTACGATTATTTAAGAGCGGTTAGAATGTTAGAGAAGTCAATTAATACACCTATGGATTTAGTTCGTTTTTGGTCATTAAGTGGCCCTTGTTTGGAAGATCAGCCTGAAATCGAAAAAATAATAAAAAAAGATTGGCAATGACTTGACAAGAGTAGTAATGTTTGGGTATACTTTTTTTCCCCAGTCCTATACAAGTCTCTTACTACGTTTAAAGACTTACGATAGTTACTATATGATCATATCATTACTTACTGTGATGTATATAGCTACAGGTGGGGGTCTGATCCTATGAAGATCTATCAAATATATATGCCGGACCTATCCGTCTATGTTAAATATAAATTATTGGACCCAGATGAAATTAAAGAATTTTTAGAATCAATCGATACTACTAATCTTCCTAATGTTAAAAAACTGATATTGGAAAATACGGTCTATAATATGAAGACCGAAGTAACAGAAGCATTAAGACTAATGCCTAGAGATTCTGCAGAAAAATGTATAGCATCTCTCTATAATGGTTGCATTATGCTTAACCCGGGTTTAGATATTGATAGCTGGGTTTCTTTAGCTAATCCAGATTGGATGAATCCGTTTGCTGACAATAAGTTAGATATGGACGAAGGGAACTTTGACTTTGATAAAGTAAAAGATATGCTTAGGGGTTCCAGTAAACCTAAAGCACTACCTCAAAAAAGTAAGCCAAAGAAAATAACTAAACAAAAATTTCTAGACTTAAAAAATCATCTAGAATCTAATATAATTGGTCAAAGCGAAGCTATATTAGAAGTCTTTAATGCATTAAAAAGATCGCAAGCTGGTTTATCAGATGATAATAGACCATTGGGTATTTTTCTATTTGCCGGTGCATCTGGAGTAGGAAAAACACATTTAGCTTCAAGTCTAAATAAATATCTATTTGGCGAAGACGCGCAAATGGTTAGAATAGATTGCGGAGAGTATCAACAAAAGCACGAGAACCAAAAACTTATAGGATCACCTCCTGGTTATGTTGGACATGATGAAGGTGGACAACTAGTTAATCTAGTTAAAAAAAATCCAAATACAGTTGTTCTTTTAGACGAAGTTGAAAAAGCACATCCGGATATGTGGAATACTTTTTTAAGAGTTTTTGAAGACGGAATGCTTACAGACGGAAAAGGTGAGCAAGTTAGCTTTCGCAATACCGTAATAATATTAACTACAAATTTAGGTAACGAAAAAATAGTAGACCATCTTACATTAGGCGGAACTGGCTTCACTAGAGACACAAGTGTTAAATTAACTACAAAAGAAATACCAGCAAGAGAAATGGTCGAAAGAATCACATCAGAAGCTGTTAAAAAACATTTTAGACCAGAGTTCATTAATAGACTAGATAAGATTATTATTTTTAATCACTTGAATAAATCTAACTACGAAAAAATAGCCGAACTAGAAATGTTCTTAGTTTCGGAAAAACTAACCAAAAAAGGCTTTACCGTAAACTATACAGATGAGGTAATAGAAGCCTTGATGGAAAATGGCATAGATTCAGTAAGAGGTGCTAGAGGATTATCTAAAGCAAGAAGAGATTTAATAGAAACTCCGTTGGCAGACATCTTAATCGACTCTAATGTCCCAAGAGGTTCATTATTTGAAATTGGGTTTAGTAATAATAAGTTTACTTTAAAGACAACAAAACCACAAAAAAATAATTTGAATAATAAGATAGTAGAACAATAGAGTTACTATAATAACATAACTTAGAGAAGAGGTATTTATGGCAAGAGCTATTAATAGAATATTGAATCCAATCTCGACTGCACGCGCCATGGCTCAGTCATCAGGATTTAAACACTTTAAAACAGATTTTGCCGATAGAGGGACAAGGTTTGCTATAGGAGCACTTGGTCATCAGACCACAAAAGCCGTAGGCGCGAATATACAACGCATACCTACGCGGTTTACCAGCAACTAAACGGCATGATTCCAACTAGTTTGAATTTATATGATAAGGCTATATTAGCTAGGGGTGGAAAAAGAATTTCTGGTGCTATTGCTATGGGTGCAGCTATTGGTGGGATAAGAGGAAGAACAACTTCTGGTCTTAATAAGGGTAAATCCGGCGGAATACATCGATATTAAACGGAGGTTTAATTTAATGGCAATGATACCTAAGTCAGCTACAAATACCGCTCGCACTATATATAGCGGTCTTGGAGTAGTTGCCACATCTAAAAGTGGAAAAAGTTTTACTCATGCAACAAGAGAGCTTGGCCCTATAGGTAAAAGAATACATAGTTTTCTTCAAAGCGGTCCAGAAAACAGTCTTGGTAGAAGGGCTATAACAACAGCCAGAGCAGTCATGGACTTTAGGGGTCGTGGCATTGGAAGGCTAAAAGATCTTCCTCAAGGGGCAGCAACAACTTCTGAAGTCTATAAAACTGGAGGACCAAGATCGGCATCGGCACGCGCTAGCAACCCTCATGGATACGTTATGGGGCATGTTCAAAGTCAACTTGGTGGAAGAACTAGGGTGAACTTAGATCCAAGCCCAAAAGGTCCAGATTATAGAATACAGGGTTATTTCCCCCGAGGTATGGGCGGTAAAGGTAGTACAGCCGGAATTGGTGGACAATTTTTTACAAACAAAGACTCTGCTCAATTTATAAGAAATAGAAATAGAAGAGTTGCTGGTAACGTGGCTGCAGGAGTAAGCGTTGGCGTAGCCAATGCCTCTGTAGATAGAAGAGGATATAATAGACGTCAACCACCCATTCAACAATTACCAGATGGTAGAATAGGTACACCCAAAGGATTGGGTAGAAACGCGTAGGACATTAAAGTATGAGTGATTGGAAAATGCATTTAAATAAGAATGGTGATTTTGAACTAGCTAGCTTTTTATATAAAACTATAAATAATCTGATGAAGCAGTCTTTAGATATGGGAACTATGTTATCTTCAGATAACCAAAAGCTCAGGGCCTATAAAGAGCAAACCAAAAAAATGTTTAAGCAAAAATGGTTTGATGTTGCTCAGTCGCTTGAACACTTTGAAATCATACAAAAGTGCACATGTTTTTCAGATGAAAGAGAATCCTACTGCGAAGTATGTAAAGGCGCTAGATATATAGCTAGCTCTCATCTATCAGCAGATCAAATGAGGGAAATTGGCATGTTTACTAATGCTAATCAAAGTGAAGATCTTATTGCAAGATTAGAAAAGGGTCTTCAAGAAGTCTTAAACGATTTAAGATAATTTTGTTGTGCGGCAGATGTAATCATTTTATGATTTTAATATCAGATGATACAAGTAAGCAAAAGAGCACTAGTAGTATAGATTACTATTGTTCTTTCTGTAAAAGTGCTCATGTAGAGAAATATGAAAACGGTAATTTAAGATCTATTGATTGGATTGACTTTAATGTCTGATATTGAAAAGTATAATAAGAATAGTTTTTTAAAAACATTTGAATCATTAAGACCTGATTTGTTTTTTCCGGAAGAATGGACAGAAGAACAAAGAGAAAAGGCTTCTGATTTAATCAGACCACAAAAAACTAGAACTTCCATGTTTGCATCTATACCCATGAGATGCGAAGCAGCAAAATGTATATTTGCTTCTACATGCCCACTTCATAAAGAAGACCTTGCCCCAAAGGGCGACCCATGCCCAATAGAGATGTCTATGGTTTCTCAGTTTACCTATGAATACATGGACCAGTTGGAAGTGAGCCCAGATAATTTAGTAGAAGTTTCTATGGTTAGAGATTTAGTTGATCAAGAAATACAATATGTAAGAAAGACTAAATTACTAGCAAAAGAGCATTTTATTCAAGAAAATATAATTGGTATAGACCCAAATAGCGGAGAGCCAATCTTAAAAAAAGAATTACACTTAGCAGTAGAATTAGAAGACAGATTACATAAAAGAAGAAAAGATCTTAGAAACCAACTCTTAGCAACTAGAGAAGCAAGAGCTAAAGCCGGCCAAACACAACTTGATACGGCTCAAGCAATATCCGAGATAATAGATAAAGTTCAGTCTATGGAATTAGAACGTGAAAAGTTAATAAAGAAGAAGCTAGGAACTCTTGAGGTAGACGACTACATAGAGGCACAACAACCAAGCAAAAAAGACGACCCAGATGCCAAGACTTAATCCATTTAAAAAAGAAAGCTTAGTAAGTGAATATTTAAAAAATAGCAGATCCACATTAAGGGGTTCGTCTACATCATCAAGAGTAGTTTCTGGTACTGCTGCTCAAATGGAACAAATATTTGGAACACCAGACCAGTTCTTGGAAAGATCTCAAATATTACAGACAATGTACTCTAATTTTTTAGAAAATCCAGACATGAGGAATGTATCAAGTTCCACAAAAGCTATAGAACTAGCTAAAGCGACTGGAAGAATAGATTTAAGCTTATTAAATCTAGAAGCAAAGCAAAGAATACAACGCTTTGCTGCGGAGCAAGTTTATAATCTCCCCACATTAATACAAAGGTACGGGATGCCTGGCCTAGACCTCCCAAGCGGAAACGCATACAGGGCCTTATCGCAATATGACGTAAAGAACCCGGAAAGTCATCCAGCTTTAGCAGCACTGTCAAGTATGTATTTTAATATAGATCCAAGCAAATCATTAGAAGAGACTATTCTTTATGCAATGAAGCCAATATCTATGAATGATATGCGATCTAATCTTAACCAAATTCTTCCTAGTCGGACAACTTAGTCCCTTTGGCCAAAGACCTGCAGCCGGGCTAACAAAAAGAATGTTGATTCTTGACTCAGAAACAACTGGCCTTGGGGTTAATTCTAGAATAAGGTCTCTTGCAACAACAGAAGCAACAATGAGCGATACTGGAGATGTAGCAATAGGTGGACCAGGTAGTATTAGGAAATTATTTTTTAGACAACCAGGCATGGAGGGTGGGTTAATACAAACTCCAACTGGGCTAAAAAGTTTATCTGAAGGAGTTAATGAACTTGAAGGCGGACTATCAATAGACGTTTCCAAAAACCCAGCAGCTGCAAGGGCTGCACTTGGTGCTGAAATGGAACATTACTTATCTTACGACACTATAGCAATAAAGAACTCATCATTCGACTTACCGCAACTTATACAAACAGCGCAAAACACTCCAGGATACGACACAGATAAAGTATTTAAAGAGACAGTTGCAAGGTTCTCTGAAAGAATAAGTACTGATCCCAGTTTTATAACTGATGTAGATTTTTCTGGCAGACTATATATGAAGCAGAAGTTTGATAACTATGCTACTAATTTCATTTCTGCTGCAGCAACACCCGGTAGCCCAGAAGAAATTAAGTTATCTCAAATGGCTGCTTATGGAGTTGACGTAGCAGACGAGCAACAGGTTCGTAATGCGTTATACGCAAAGACCGTCGGGTCTGCCAAGTTGTTTCAGGAAATTGATTTAGGTGGAAGTTTTACTCCTAACACAATGGAAAACTTAGGATTAACAACAAATCTTTTTGAGTTGATACACGCAGAAGCAAGTAGCTCATCTGCGCCTGGATCTAATGCAGCAAAACATGTAATGGGATTAATGGGGCAAGGTTCCCACATTGCAGAAACAGATACATTGTTAGCTGGCTTCTACGCAAAATATGTACAAACTGGCAATTTAGATTATTCTCCTGGTGATTTAAGCCATCTTCCCGTAGGCGCAAGAAAATTTGTACAACAGGCAAGAAGAGTTTCTGCTCGTTCTGCAGCTCCAACTATGACTACAAATATAGCTGATGTTGAAAGACTTTCTCAAGCATCAAAAAGACTACTAGCAACAGACTTAGGCAAAAGAGGGTTCAAGGTTGAAGCATCGCTAGGTGATGTATTATCTGACATAGAGATAGCAGATAAAGCAGCTGCGTTAGGAGTATCCGAAGCAGAAGTTAGGGCAATGGAGGGTGTTGTCTCTTATTCAAAAGGAGGCAGAGATTCTGCAGCTGGTTATAAATTTTCTTCTTTAGATCCAAGAGTTATTGGTCCTGCGCCTCCACTTGGTGTACCATCAGATGTAAATCTTTATCCTGAAAATTTTAGCCAATCAATACCGATTCAAGACAGTGCCGCAACTAGTCATATTGATAGAATTTTTGCAGACGCGCAAGACAGAAGTAGGGATGTTACTGAATCGTATGGTATACCTGGAATATCAGCAACTTATAACTCAGCTGCACAAAAAATAATATCTACTGGAATTAACTTTGGAGAACAGGGAGAAATAGATAGATTACCACTATCAGCTCGTTATAGATTTGGTTCTCGTTTAAATATGCCTGTAACAGATTTTAATTCGTATGGAACTGGAATGGCTGCAATCGATGAAGATTCACTAATACAGTCCTTAACCGCAACTTCTAGACTAATTGCGCCAAGCGGAACTCTTGCAGAAGAAATGAGCGGTAAAGCATTTGGTTCTTCTAGCGCAGACATTAATTTCGGCGGTGCCATAAGAAGGGCACTAGAAACCGGGCAGATTGAAGGAGCTGCTAGATTAGCTAGCGGTATAAAAAACCCGTATGCTGGAGCAGATATAACAAGTAGGGCCTTAAGTGTAGAGCTTGCTAAAACAACAGCTGCGGTAGGCAAAAATGCTTTTAATGGGGGCATTAGTACTGGTTCTAGATTTAAAGCCACAAGCGATGAAATGAGATTTATCAAAAATGCTGACGTATTATCTGACTTAGGTTTGCAGGTATTTAATCCTCAGGATATCACTAAATTAACAAGCGGTAACAGGTTGGCTTCAAAAATGTTAGTTGGTAGAGATGTTTTTGAAAAAATGGAAGTTAACGTTGCTGGTGCAGGTGGATTAGTTGAAAGAATGAGTCTTTCAGATGCAATGATCAATGCACCCGATACTCAGATTTTACAAGCAACAGGTATAAATGTTGGTGACTCAGTATTACCGGAACATGTTGTCGGCACTGCGGCAGAAATGAATAAAGTAAGATTATCAAAAGTAGAAGGCCAAGACACAATTAATGCATTTTTAGGTGGCGAAGGAGCTTATACTCCAAGACAATCAGATGTATTAGCTACATCATTACTTGATGCGGCTGAGTCAGCAGCAGATTCTGCAGACCTAGGTGGGCTAGGTATTGACGATATTGCAGATTCAGAAGCCGCAGAACATGTTAGTGAGACAACAAGGGAATTGAGAAATCTAAACGTCTTTATAAATAAAGAAGGTAAAGAAGAAGCGCTAAGTGCAGTTAAGGAAAAGATAGAAACTGGTGGTCTAGGTATTGCTAGAATAACTGGAGATATATCTTCAAGAGCTGAATCTACTTTAGGGGCAGTCGCAGAGCGGAAGTGGAAACGACATGTTGACCGCTGGAAGAACTTCTAGGCTAATAAACATGGATGAAACAGCGGTAGTTTTATCTCCATTTGAAAACACTAAAGCAACTGCTTTGGATATGGGTCTTGATTCGGCTCAAATGGCAGCTAGATCAGCTGCTCAAGATAAACAGGCTGTAGGAATAGCAAATCAATTATCTGATGTTATAGACGAATCAAAAACTTTAAGATCAGGTATAACTAGCGAACTTAGTTCTTTAAAAATTGGAGTAAACTACGCTGATAGATCTAGAACTGTTAGACAAATGTATGCAAACTATAAAAAACCAGTAGGAATAGGTTTAGCAGCTGCAGCTATTGTTGGAGCTGGTTACTATATGTACAACAAGTCAAAAAAAGAAACAAATCCATACGACGAGGTTATGGACCAGCAAGAGACTATGCCTGGAAGAGCACCAAGAACAGATATATATGATCCAGTCCCAGTTCAAGCTTATAGTCAAATAAACGATCCACTAGCTACAGCTGGAGTTGTTGGAAATTTAGATAGATCAAAAATAGGTCACACAAAAATGGGACCAAATAAATATGATTATTTATATAATTAAAGGAAGATAAGATGCCATTAAATATAGGCAGAGCCATTAAAGGAGCAAGTAGATTTTCTGGTAAAGCGGCATCTGCAACCGCAAAAAACAGTGGGGTTAAAAAAGCTGGCATGGGATTACTTCTTGGTGGAGCAGCAATTGCTGGTGTTGTTAACGGATCAAAGGGATTAGTCGACGGTGCTTTCGATGTTGCTTTTGATAATCCAGAAGCAGACAGGGCATTTACTGGTGGAGACGTAGGGCCTGGGTATGTTGCATCTCAAATGGTTGGTGGCCCAATAGGGGCAATAGGTAAAGCTACTGGTCCGCTTGGCCAAGCAGCAGGTGCAGCAGCAGCCGGCCCAGTAGCTGTTGGTGGAGGTTTAGCTTTAGGTGGTGGAGCAGGCGTTTTCGGGCTTGCCGCAGCAGGATATGCAGCAAGTAATTTAATTGGTAAAGGTGAAAATCTCGCTGCAAAAAAACTTTTTAAAAGAGGAATGATAGGATCTGGAACAGCAGCAGGTATTGGTGGAGCAGCATTACTCGGTTCTGCATTTGCAGCAAAAAAACTTATTTCAAAAATGTCTACAAGCCCATACGCAAATAGAAGATCTAGTAAAGGGCAAGAAGAAAGACTTGGAGCTAGCGGAAACATTGTTTTAGGAATGCAGAACTCTAGAAGGGGTTACTAATGCCTATCGACCCAACGACTGGACAAGAGTTACCGTATCCTGGTGATTATAGTTCTTCTGGTGTTCCTGGCCAGGTAACTGGCATGAGCACAAGATCGCAAAGTAGTTATATTAACGACGTCCAAAGCAATCAACCAGGCCTTATGTCTATGTTTGGGTATAACTCTAGAAGAGGCGCTAACACCATAATGAAAGGTGGCTTCCTAGATACCAATAGGGAAACTGGGATGTTCTTTAGAAGAAACGACCAACTTAATAGAATGGTTGGGTCTGGTGCTACAAGGCATGCGACTGGTCTAGAAGCTGGTGGGAGATTTGGTAGAGGTTCATACGTTGGCACAATAGGACGCAGAAGAGCCAAAATAGCAAAAATGAGCGATGCCATGGCAGACCTTACAGGTAAGACGTCTGCTTCTGCGCCAAGAGTAAGACCTTTCATGAAGAACCACTTAGACCCAAGGGCTTTGACTAGGTTTCATTCTACAACAACATTAACGGGTGCAAAAAATGCGTATACTCCTTTTAGCGGACTGCACGATATTGGAAACAAATTATTTAGTGGAGAAAAATATAAAAACTTAGTTGGCGGTACAGTTGGCGATAATAAGCAGATGATGGGTGGCGGAGCATTTTCTATGCTCAGAGCTGCTACGCAAACTGACGCCCTTGAAAGAAAAATAGCAAAAAGAACAACTGCCGGAAAAGATACTACAAGGCTTACGAAAAGATTAGGCAGAGCTCAACAATCTATAACAGATATAGCAAAATCAACTACACCTGGTTTTGATCCGTTTAACATGACAACAACAACTGTCAAGGATTTGCAAACTGCTCAAGTTAGCAGAAGGTCTACACCATTTCAACAAGCAAGTCCTACCAAGAAGATTAATCCAAGAGATGGAACAACAAGATTTAGAAATCCAACAACTGGAAGATTTGAAAATAGATTTAAAACACAACAGCCGTACTTTAGAAGTAGAATGGGAACGCCAGTTGCTCCTCCAGGAGGAGTAGGTCCCCCACGACCTGGCATAACCGCTTCGTCAAATGCAAAGATAATTAGAGGTAGTGGCGGTGGGTATAGTGCAGTTTTGGATGATGGATCATCAAGGTTTATAAGTAGAGATGTAGGTTCTTCTTTCTTTAAAGACGGGATAGGCTCTACAGGAAATGCTATGGCATCATCTGCAAGAGGAGAGCTTACAAAGAGAATGCTTGGCTACACTCGTGGAGCTCAAGGATTTGCTGAAGCAGGTAATCTATCGGGACAGGCTTTAGCTGGAGCAAGGTCAGCAGTAAACGACGCTGCTTCATTGATGAGTAAGATGGAGGCAGCTGGCGTAGGGGTTAAAAGATCAGGTGGAAGTCAGGCTGCAAAAGTAGCTAATATTAGATCTAGTAGAACAGCAATACATACAACAGCACAAGAGCTACTTGATATGCAACGTTCAGTTGGTACTGCAGGAAAGAACGCAGGAAGAACATTAACGTTAGATTCCTTTAATGCAAATAGGGCAGCAGCAGCTAGGGCTGGTGGTCCTACACAAGCTTTTAAAACTATAGCTGATGATATACTTAGCGTTATACCTGGAGCTCCAGGATCTGCCTCGGCAGCTGGTTCAGTAGCAGCAAACACAAACATGGCAACAGGAACTGGAGCTAAGAAATTTCTTACAGCTGACTTAACTGAAGCAGTCATAGGCAAAAAAGCTGGCACGATGGCTGGACAAGAAATGTTAGAGCAGGGATTCCTTAAAACTTATGGCGTAAAAGGAGCTGCTCAGATAGCTAGGTACGGAGGCAAAGAAGGTGCTAAACTAGTAGGTGCTAGAGTTGGCGTAGCTGCATTAAACTTTGCTAACCCAATATTAACAGCAGCAGCAGTGTATGACATAAGTAAGATGGCTGCAACCGCAGTTATAGGCGGAGGAGCCAGATTTGCAAGGGATGCCATGAAGTCTATACAGGGAAGCATTAACAAGCCTGCTTTTGGCATGGGGTATGTTGATAACGAGGTTGCCGCAACCTCAAGGGCAAGAGGCGTTGCTGCTATACAAAACTCTAGACTAAACGCAAGAAGTTCTTTGGGGTCCGAAGCCGGAATGTTGGCCTCTCATTTTGGATAATTATTATGACTAGCTTAAAAGATAAAACTAAAAATTTTAGAGAAAGATTAGAAGCACTTTCTAGAGAAGATCTTCTTGAGATATTAAAAGCTCAAGATCCAGAAATCATAAAACAAGTTAATAGAATTGAATGGGTATTCGCCAATAAATTAAATCACGTTAACTGGTCAGATGGTTCACCTATCGAATCTAAACCATTAACCAATAGAGAATTATCATTATTAGTAGATGAACCATTTGAAGTAGATAATAATTTATTAAATGCGGGTTTGTCCTCTGAACAACAAAGGCAATTGCATTACGCTAAAGATCCCTGTCTTTGGGCTAAACATTTCCTAGGTGTTGAAACTAGAGTTTATCAAACTTTAATTTTAAGAGACCCAGCCTTAAGAAAAGTTTTAAGAGCTGGTCGTCGTTTAGGTAAAACTTTTACTATGGCAGTCTACCTTTTACATTACAGTTATACACATAAAGACGGAAGATGTCTTGTTATTGCGCCAATGAAATCTCACGTAGAATTAATCTATCAGGAAATGGTTAGATTAGCTACAAAAAATAATATAGTTTTTGATTCTATAACAAGAAAAGTTACTAGCCCTCAGTTCATGATTCAGTTTTCTAATGGATCAACAATTAGATTCTTTACTTCCGGAATGAGATCTGGAGGCAAATCAGATGTTGCCCGTGGTCAAGAAGCTCACGTTATTGTGCTTGACGAAATGGACTACATGCATAACGATGACCTTGACGCACTGTACGCAATGCTTCAGAAAACAGCTGAAGATCAACCAGATAAAGTTTTAATAGCAGCGTCTACTCCAACTGGTCGTAGAGAAAAATTTTGGGAATGGTGTAGAAACCCTAGGTTTAAAGAATTCTGGTATCCATCCTATGCAAACCCATTCTTTAGTAAAGAACAAGAAGATGAATTTAGAGAACAATATTCTGAAATGGGATATCGCCATGAAATTGAAGCAGACTGGGGAGAAGACTCAGAAGGAGTGTATCCAAGAAGATACGTTGACTTAGCTTTTATTGATCCCGGTTGGTCTTATGTGCCGGTTATAACTTCAGCACGAAGCTTTCATGTTATCGGAGTTGACTGGGATAAGTATGGAGCCGGAACAAACATAGTAGTATTAGAGGTCTGTTCCGAAAATTACGAAGAAGCTCAATTTAGAGGTAAAATAAAACTCTGCTTTAGAGAAGAAATAGAAAAATCTGAATACACTTTGACTAAAGCTGTAGCTAGAATCATAGAGCTTAACACAATGTTAAACCCAAAACACATATATGTAGACAGAGGCTATGGAGAAGTGCAGGTTGAGCTATTGCGTAAGCATGGTGTAGAAAACCCAAATACTGGATTAAAAGAAAAAGTAAAGGGAATTAGCTTTGCAGAAACAATAGACATAAGGGACCCTTATACCAAGTTGATGGTTAAAAAAGAATTAAAACCTTTTATGGTTGATAATTTAAGACAATTTTTAGAAAGAGAACAACTCTGCATTCCTTCATCTGATGATGACATGTTTATGCAATTAATATCATACGTTGTGGTAAGAACCACTCAAACTGGAAGACCAGTTTTTGAAGCTGGTGGTTCTGCAGTCGATCACGCGCACGATGCTCTAATATTAGCATTATTAGCAATTACACAAAACTATGGAGAATTTAGTAAAGCTAAATACGCTATGAACACACAGAGTATATCAAATACATTTTTTATGCCGGAGGAACAGTTAGTTTCTTCTACCAATGCCTTAGATAATCAGCAAAAAGTTGGAAGAGCAGATAAGATTAATATTGGAACACCCAAAGCGGGATCTAGGAAAAAAACAACCGCTAAGATAAAAAGAAATATGTTTTAGGAGAAATTATGTCAGTTAATATGCCAAATGTTCCACAGTCGCCAGACTTATTTAATACTAACCCACCATTTGAAACAAGCGGGTTAAGTTCTAGTGAACTGATGGATATGGCTATACAAAAACAACCAGACCTAAGAACAATGAATCATTATCTAGGCTCTATAGCAGAAACAATTCCTAAAGGAGATGTTTTAGCTGAAATAACTAATGCAATAATGGCAATGAGTAAAGTTATTGGAGAAATAGAAACATTACTAGATATTACTTATTTAGATAGTTCGTTGTCTCCAGATTTAGAAGAAGCACATAATCAAACGTGGTCAGAAGTGGTAAATGCTGCAAAAACAGAAGTTTCAGATATTATAAAAATATCTCAAAAAGCAGCACCTAATTATATAAGTTATCAAGAATACCTTTACGCTGTAGAACATCAGTGTAGAGGCTGTAGGGCACTAGTGATGGAGTACGACGCTTATGTCGGTAAAACTGCATTAAGTTTTTACTATGACATTAAAACATTTATATCGTACATGCATTACGAAATGCTACGCATGAACAACGTCATGCTATATACGATAGGGGATGAATACGACGATGATACAGAGAAAAAGGTTGCAAAAGAATTCTACCAGTGGGCAAAAACATGTAAAGAATATACGAAACTCTTTGCCCGTGAAATCTTCTCAGGCCCACCTGAACTCCCTCAATCCGAGGTGGATAATGTCACTAAAATCGAAGCAGCACAATTTGAAGCATTTTTTTCGATCAGAATAAACTCTTACCAATCAGAAACAAAAAAACTGTTAGGTTTGGCAAAAAGAGAAATGGTAGATACATGCGACATGTATTACGATAATTTCCTATCTCCAGCAATTAAATCAAGAAGCTTAGTTGCATATCCTTTAGAGCTTTCTTTATTATCAGGTAGCATGAGAACTAAATCTCCTAACTTAGCCAAAGAAGTTGTTATAGCAGCTTCTTCTATAAATGGAAACTTAGCATCTTTATTAGCTGACTTAAGAGATAAAAGAATCAACACAGATAAAAAAATATCTGGAATGCTAGCTATGATTAGAGAGAAAAGAAGATACATTTCCTATACAAGACAATTAAAATTTGTTTCTGGGACTAAGTATGAAAGATATTTTATTGATGTTCCATATGACGAATATGCTGTATATTTTGAGCAAGCTTCAGTTAACAATGAAAAGCATGAAACATTAAACTCAAGCCATAAATACTTTACAGATCTATTAGAAGATAATCATCCTCAATACCTGTTAAGATCTGGCGGAGTTATCACTGGAGACATAGCTATCTCAAAGGGGTCAACAATAGGCGGTTTAGATTTAGCTAACCATAGTCATTCAGCTGGAGATGGTTCTTCTGCGAT
>Ga0208942_1000344_pt1 | contig 19874 bp, 17 predicted proteins | sample GreLakmeSU08MSRF_FD_187704 | JGI IMG/M metagenome (GOLD analysis project Ga0208942, IMG submission 187704) | Freshwater lentic microbial communities from great Laurentian Lakes, MI, USA - Great Lakes metaG SU08MSRF (SPAdes) | ecosystem: Environmental > Aquatic > Freshwater > Lake | place: Great... | reverse complement strand
GTCTGAGGGGGTGTGAACTTCGGCCGGGCTGCGCGAGGCCATGGTTTTCTGGATCTTGAGGGCCTGGAGAATAATGGTTGGGTTGTCTGAGCCTGCCAGAGCACCAGCCTGCCCGCTCTCAATCACGGCGTCGATGAGCTGCTGGATGTGTGCTCTCACGGCGAACGCCGGGCGCACGTCGTCGCTTTCGAGCACAAGGCCCGTCCGCGGGGACGTGAAGATCATTTTCTCCTGCCACCATGTGCGAAGTGAAGCTTCGGAGTACAGCTGGCCGTCGGTGGTCGTCACCGCGTCGTGCAGAAGTTCTTGCGTGATGCAGCAGACGAGATCCTTGTAGCTCTCACAGACGATGCACTTTGCCGTTTCGAGAGTCTGCTGCTGCGCCTCGGCGTCGCCGCTGGACGCTCGCGGCTCAAATAGGCGGTCAATGCAGAACAGCCCCGATGTGTTTTCGGCGCCCCGGCGCACGGCGCTCCCATACGCGAACAGTTCCATGCACGCGCTGGATGTCTGCACGCGGGATCCTGAACTCTCGACAGGCCTATCGCGTTCTTTTTTAATGGCACTTTTTTGAATGGACTCTAACAGCAAAATACGGGACTTGCAGGGAATTTACAGCAAAATATGACTCGTTTAAATTGACTCGGTTGTTTTTTTAAATTGAATCGAGTCATGTAAAAACATTAAATCCACAACGTTCTATTGACACTTGTGATGAAAAGGTCGTAGCAAAGACCCAATCGGACGCTTACTACGAACACGACTTTTTTCGGCGCAAGGGGGCTCGTAGTAAGGACGCAAGGGGACTCGTAGTAAGAGATTTTTCTTGTTCCGCAAGGGGGCTCGTGGTAAGAAAAAGTCGTAGTAAGGACTCATTATAGACCCCATGAAATGGTCTTAGTAAAGGCCATGGGGCTCTAAATGACTCCCCAGCAAAATGGGGAGTCACCATGCCAGTTAAAAAAAAATAGCGGAAATTGTCGTAGTAAAGGCCACGAGTCACAGTGCCAGTTAAAAAAATAGCGGAAAACGTCGTAGTAAAGACCATGGGTTTTTTCCAAAACACAACGTTCCATTGGGACTTGCGCCGGAAAAAGTCGTAGTACGGACTCCTTAGAGCCCCCATGAAATCGTCCACGGGGTTCTTTACAGCAAAATGGGGAGTCACCGTGCCAGTTAAAAAAATAGCGGAAAACGTCGTAGTAAATATGACTCGTTTTATTTTAGATTTAGAGTCGCCAGATTGGCAAATCTCTTTGAACAGACTAGCGCGGGAATCCGCCACTGTGGAGAGACTCGCCATGGAGCCCGACACAGCAGACAAGGCCCTTGGCGCATCAGACATGGTGCGCGCGAAGAATTGCAGCGTGGTGGCAAAGATGATAGTGGACTTGACGTATGAGCAGGCGACCTTGAATGCAGATGGTGGCCTTAGCGTCGATCTCCTGAAGCCTCACGCGCTCGTGTATGAGCTTTTCACTGGGTTCGCGAGGGACCTGGAATCCGAGAGCGGCAAATCTTGTCTTCTTGAGTTTCTTCAGCAAACCAGTGAGATTGTCGGTGCGTCTCTGAGGCGTGAGAAGGAAAACGCAAAGCCGGAAACTCATGTGTTCAACGCTTTGGTCCTCATCCAGTGTGCTGTCAACGAAGCGAAGAGTGTGTTGGATGGATGCAAAGTCCGCGGTCGCTCTGTTGAAGCGCCAATCGCTTCCATGCGCAAACGCAGGATGACCAGTGACGAAGCGCGAGATGGTGAGGTGGCGAGAGGCGTCGTTGCGGCCCTTGCTCCACTGACGCGCCTTTTGGTGTGGTTGATGAAGCACTCTCAGCTGCCACCTGTCGACGGTGAAGACGTTCGGGGTTTCTTCGAGGACATGCAGAGCCTTACGGCGAGCCTTGATCTCGGCGCATCGCACCTGTCGAGAATGATGGACATGAACAACATGCTGACTATGGGCTTGAGAGATCAGATGAAGAACGCCGACCTGAGCCCGGTGGTGAAGAAACTGAGGGTGCAAGTGCAAGAGAGGACCGAGGCCTACAACGCCAAGGATTTGGAGTATCTGGACCTCTGCAACGCGATGAGGCAAACGACATTGATGATCACCGATACCAAGGGGGTCATTATTAAGTGGAATGAGTATGGGCAGCGCCTGACTTCCCTGGAAGCGCAAGATGTTCTCGGCAAGAAAATCAGCGAGTTCTGCACCAACGGCTCGGAAGTAGAGACAATGCTGACGAATCTGAATGAGCATTCGCTCCTCAGTAAGTTCGAGCCATATAGAATCGATGTAGTCCTGAACACAAAGGCATCTTCCATGAACATTCGGTTGACTCTATTCGCCGAGAACAACTGTGCTGTCGTTTGGCACGGTGAAGATGTCACATGCTACCATCAGAGCATGGACGACCTGCAAAAACGCCTGCTCGCGTCCGAGCAGGAGAACTCCAGATTGAAGGCCAAGCTTGACCAAATGTGTTCTTTGGCCTTGGCCCCGGTGTAGGACGCATGTAGGACGCGTGTAGGACGCGCGTAGGACGTGGTGTGTGTTTGTGTATTTATGAAATCCGTGAGTGCGGCGGAGCGCTGCGGCCGCGCTTGAACCGGGACGTGCATTTGATTAAAATTCCTTTTCATGGGGACAAGCGAGTCACTGCTCCCCACGTTCCTTACGTTCCTTACAGATGCTACTTCCTTGTTCTGGGACTGTATCACTTCTTCCCAGCAGTGAAATTAAATTTCAATATGCGCCGAGAACACAGTACCGGCCATAACCCGGTTATTCTTTATAAAGGACGCGTATAAGCATGCATGGCGATAGTGTATTCAGCGAGTTGACCCCCTCCGGCCGGAAAGACGCATCCGAAAAGATCAGCCTGCTGCCGAGTAAGCCTGCTAAGCCCGATGACTCGACAATGCCTTCGATATGGGGCCACGCGATCACGTGGATCCTTCTGATTTTGATTCTGGGAATGTCAACTTGGGTGGGTATTCTTTATCTAATGCCCTTAATCGAAAAGGCCTACGCGCTCGCGGACGATGCACAAATTTTCATTGACGAGGTGAAGGACAAGTTCTCTATCATGGATCTGGTCGAGGAGCAGATGATTGACATCGACAAACTTATGCCTGCAATAAAGAACACCGTGAATGACATCAACACCGAAGTGCGCAATGTGCAAGCGATTGCGAGCAGGACGAATGCGCTCTTGGACAATAGCGAACTGGTGCTCGCCATGATCCTCAACACGACCAAGCAGTTCGATGCGACGCTCGTGGAGATGCAGGCGCAGGCGCGCGCGATGGACGTCATTCTGCTGGAGGCGAACCAGACGCAAAATGAAATGAAAGCGACGCAGCTGGCGCTCGCGGGGGGTTCCTAATTTTGGAAACATCTGGGAGTATTGTACCGTCGGTCGGATATAGCACACACACTTCCGCAGCGCACTCGCTCTCCAATCTCACCAATAACTGAGATTGGCGCATTTAAGAGAGCGCATGTGATGCAAGCCGGCAATCAATACATCGTTCAGGTGCCGTGGATCGGTATAAAAGGCGATCTTGGGTTGCTGGACGTTAATTTTGATGAGCTAAAACACCTGGCTGCTGCGCGTGGATGCAGAGATCTGACAATGGTGATCGTGAAGGGCAATTCCGTGAAGTTGATGAGAGAGCTTGTTGGCAGCGACTTCGAAGTGGTCTTCGGAAGACAGGCAGATTCAGACGTGGTGTTTGAAAGTGGGCAGGGTGATTCGGTTTACGGGGACACTTCCAGACGCCACAGCACGCTATGTGTTGATATGACGCTGCCCTCGCGTCCGGTTTTTCGATTGAGAGATGAGTTTGCCCTGCACCCCCACAATGTGCTAGAGAATGATCGGAAACCCACGAGGGTCTACCGTGCGGATGGCCAGCTGCGGGCATCTCTAGTCCCTCCTACCAGGACCACTGTCGTCGAGTCTGGTGACATTATGCACTTCGTGCCGCGGTACGCCACGAACGTATGCCATGCACGCGGTGGGGATCGGAACCTCGAGTTCGGTTACTCTATGTTCGTCTGGAGGCCCAATTTCGACGCCAAAATCCCGGAATTCGAGATGCATGAAAGATGTCCCAGAGGTTTAAGTCTCAATATTTACAGAGATGGCGTGTGGGTCTCCAAGATCGCCGATCTTTTCGTGTCGGGAGAAAGCAAGGTGCTATTCGGGCACGGTGAAGACGTTAGCGCATATGCAACTGACTGTCACACCGTAGTATTGGAAATCGGACAAGCTCGTACTCGCACCCGAAGTAAGTTCAGGCCCCACAGCATGCTGACGGTGGTGGCTGACGCTGCTCGACGCACGGATGAAATCACAGTGCTGGATGTTTTCGAAGAAGCCGATCCCCTCCGATTACGCGCGCGGTCTACTGCAGTATACACAAGCGACGGCGTTTTGCGTGCACAACTGAATGCCACGCAGCGATCTGCGAAGGTGTTTGCGACCGACGTTCTGGTCTTTGAGAATGACTTGGGGTTTTCCTATGCGCTCGTGTACAGGGACGAGTATGATTGAAATACAGACCCTCGCGCAGAGGCGGCCCGCTGCGCCCGCGGCGCGCCCATCTGCGCCGCGTGGCCTCGCAAGCAGAGTCCAGTCTGTGCCCGCACGGGCTGTGCGCGCACGGCGGGCGGACTCAGATCATCACACGCCGTTGGCGATGCTAAGTCAAGCCCGATTTGAACTGTATTCATTTTAATTGTTGTTTCTGAAAGAAAAAATAAAGATCACAACCGCCGTTGGCACTAAATGTTAAGTAAAGTGTTCCTAAAAAGAGTGCGAAGGCCCTCGAAAGAAAGAAGCGAGGGCCTCGCACTCTTTTTAGGTGCGAAGGCCCTCGCTCGCGGCAGGCGTCCGATCATGAACTCGGGATGCGGGGCCTTCTGTCCCGGGTGTCAGGCGTCGCTCGATGCGCAGCCGCTTGGAGCGCTCACGCGCAGATGGAGTGCGGAGTACGCCGACGCCCGCGGCATGATGTCTGGATTGCTTTGTGACAATTGCAAGTCCATTGTTCGCAAAACCAACGCCCGCGTTTCGGACGGAGCGAGCATGTTCCACTTCGTGAACCCGAACCCGCACACCCCCCCAGTCGCCATGCACGCAGAGACCACCTTCGCCCGCCTTTCGACAACCGAGCAGAACGTGCTGCATTGTCTTCACGAGCAAGAAGTGGGGGAGCGTTTGCGGTGGTGTCTCGACCGCGGTCTGACGCCTGCGCATGAGCACATCCACGCAGCCCCAGGGGACGACGCAAAATTCATGGTGGTCTTTTACCCGTTTAGTCTGACTTCGTATTTTTCCTGTACGGGCGCGGCAATCTGGGGGTTATCCCCATCTGCTAAAGGAGCAGGAGCACGCATGTTTTTTATCTGGTCTGTGATCATCTCTATCTTTTTCAGCAACCCAGCTACCTCGAAATCACGTATGCTACTGAGGCTTGCTATTTTTGCCGAAAATTCTTTGTTAATTTTCTCTATTTGTTTTTCAGCCACCGCCTTAATTTTTTCGATGTGCAGATTCATAAGCGAAACTTGCTGCGTGTCATCGTTCACCTTTTCCATTTTTTCTATTGCTTCTTCATGAAATTTGTCATATGGCTCGGGTTTTTTTTTTCGACTAGGCGGTGCTCCTGCATCCAGTCCAAACAACCAGCCGGCATCGGTGTGCATGTTTATGTATTTTCGTGCAAGCGCCATGTGTTTTGGCCCGTTATATACTGATGCGCATGATATGTCTCTCAAAATCGGGTGCCAGTTTGGGGATGCTCCATGGAACGCCGAGGGTGGTGTGAACCCCGCCGGTGTTCCATACTGCCGCGCGTCGGAGAGGGTGCTGTTGAAGGAGTTTCAGCTAGACGACTACGACACGCTCGGCTTCGCATGTCGCAAGTGTGGAGCCATGGTGCGCATTCAGCCTCGTCCCTTCAACGGCGCACTCGAGCCAGTGGATTGGTGGTGGTGCCGCGCGTGTCAGAGCACGCACGCGCCCCGGGCCGCGAGCACTCTGAAGCAAAAAAGGCAGGATCGTGCGGCCGCTGGGTGTCTGCGGATGGACTCGCTGTTCGGGGCGAAGCAGTGAATGTTTCAGACGTCTCACAGGGCGGTGCTGGACGCGGCTCGTTCGCGACCGCCCTGCGTGCAGCCCAGAGCGCAGACACCGCCTTTGAACCGGCGGCTGGCGCGGCGGTGCCCGGCGCGGTGATGACGCACCAGTCCCCGACCTCGGCCTCTCCGCAGTCGTCTCCTGCCTCCTCGTGCTCGTGCTGGGCCACAACCTGGCACAGGAGCTTGCGGACCCGCTTCAGGTTCACCGTCCACTTCGGGTGGCGCGCCGAGACGTCCAGGTGCAGCGCTTTCGTGGTCGTGATGGCGGGGTTGCGGTACGCGGTCCACAGCGCCTGCAGCAGCGCCGCCTCCTCCGGAATCACCTGCTCTTCGGGCTCGGGCGCCGCGGCCGGGGCTCCGAAGCCGAAGAAGTGCAGCATCATTCCCCGTGCTCTTAAAGCCTGAAATGTGCTTTATTTGGGTTTCTGCCACAACAAATAAAGGCATGGAGCACGTGAACTTGACCTCACTGAAGATCGCGGGAACTTCCACCAAAATTTCTATACCAAGTTTCAATTTGCTGATATAAAAGGAATTAGCATGCATGTCCCATGAGAATCCATATATCTCCAGAGACGTGGATATTGACGCCTACGTCCTGCAAACAGACACAGCAATGAACCCATATATCGTCCACATGAAAACAGATGCCCCCTTGGCAAGATATATTCCCAAATCAATCCGAAGTAAAGACGCTCAAAAATCGGTGGATGTTGGCACAAGAGCAAAACTTATTAAAGATTTTACGAAAAAAATTGCCAAATTATTGAAGCAAATAGATAAAATTTCAAACGAATGTATAGAGCAAGCAGCGGAAGTGAAAAAACAACTGACCCGAATTGGTAAAGAACAACACGATACTGCTGAGGATAAACTAGCACTAGAAAATTTCTCGACCGTAATTGACGAATTTACAGACAAAGTTAAGAAATCCCACTTCGAATTTTTAGTCCCAAAATAACCCTAAAAGCGAGGGTATGATGGGATTCATTGAAATTTCATTCCAAACGACCCTATTTCAGGCGCCGGGAGTATGAGCGTTCTCCGCGCACTGCTCCTCGTGTTCTCCGCCAGTGGCTGCTTGCCTGCCACGGTCGGAGTGCGTCAATCGCTGGTGGGACTGTGTTCCATCTCCTGTGTCGACAAGCACGCTTCGACCGTGCACCGGGTGGTTCCGTGCTTCGTGCTCCCTGCGGCCAACTGTTCCCTCCGCGAGTAGGCGTCTTTATTGTGTGTCATCTAGCGCGCTTACGGCTGTCTGGATGGCGGCTTCGCTGAGCATGCCGGGGAATTCGAGTTCGAACACGCCACACAGAGATTTGAAAAACGTGCGCGGGGTCTGGATGAGCGGGGTGTGTTCCATCGACATGCAATCGGCACACTCTGATAATACATCGCTCACTTCGAAATTCAACTTGCGTCTTTTGAAGCCTTCCATGATCGAGTGTAAATTCAAATCACCCTTTGTCTTGCGCGGGCGCTTGGGCGGCTCCCTGTAGGCCTTGGCCTCTCTTTTTGTTTCAGAGACTGTGTCTGCGGGGGGTGCACCAGAACCGGTTGGTGGACATTCTGCCTCTGCTTGCGCGTCCACCGCGGCGTCTTTGGCGTCTTCTGGCGTCGGTTCTGGCACTGGCGGCTTGGATTTGGACTTTCGCTGCATGGAGTTATTCTGTGTAAATAGTGTTTTGTCAGTCCTCGGGTTTGAGAGAGAGTCGCGCAAGCGCGCGCAGAGCCGGATGATGATGATGCAACCGACGCGCAGAACGAGAAAGACAACGAAGGACGGAAGGACGGAGGGCACCCGGTTCGACGTGCGCAGCTTTTCCTGGAAAAGTCGCTGGGGGATCACAAGCTTCTGCGTGCCATCGACGAGACGCTCGTAGTTTTTGAAGTCGCGGGTCAGCCTGACGTTGCGGAAGATGGCCTTCTCGAGCTTGTTGTTCAGCGCGTAGTACGTGCCGTTGACGTGGATGCATGCCTGCTGCTGCTCCGTAGAGCCCCCTCTGGGCTGCATCCAGTAGACGTAGTTCTCGTTGCGCTCCATGTGCGGCAGAAGCTCCTCGACGCCCGGCCGCGAGTCCAGCCCCGTGATAAACTCCACGCCGCATTTTATAACGTCGAAGTCTGCGATTTTGATGGCCTTCATGTTTGATGTGCGTGCAGACGCGAGCGGCGCCTCGGGTTACATATGCTCTTATTTTTTTCACCGGGGATTCTTCCTGGTGCTATTCACCGTTTGTGGTTCATATATCGCGGTATCAATTTTTTCGTACGGAAGGGATCGTTGCCTTAAGTCGTCCATAATCTGTGTGTTGTCGCATGTGTCAGTGGGCGGACGTGGTGAGCGGGCGCGCGGCGTGCGCGCGGCGGGCGCAGCGGCGGCGGCATGCGATCCACCTGCACGTGTGCGCAGCAGCAACAGACGAACGTCACGACGCAATCGCTACAACAACCGCCTTGGATTTTAACATCATCCGCGTCACGGTAGCATCCTCGTAGGCAGCAGTTAAGAAAACATGGAATGGGCACTAGCGCGACGAAGCACAGGTAGATACAGCATGCACAGCAGTTGCAATACTTGTCGCATCCAGACAAATCAGTGTCACTCGGGTACGCTTTGCCACAGCACCCATTATTTTGTGTCACTTGATTGACCAACACCCACTCTGCACTGAATGCGCATGCGGAACAACAAAAAGCACAAAAAAAGTCTCCCATTCTCTCGGCTGTGGGCTGTGCACAAATGCCACTGGTCCATTCAGTGACGTCATGCCCGATCCCCAGTTGATCACGACCGTTCAGAGGCATCCACAAACTCGAATCCATGAAAACGTGCTTGTTTTATATCCATTGCTATATTCCGATGGCTGTTTTTTTGTAACATCCCATTCTATCATAACGGGATTTAGGAGGGGGCATGACTGCCTGGAAGGAAGACTGTCTGGAAGGCCTGCAGTCGTTGGAAGGTCTGGAGTCCCTGGCAGCGGTGCTGCGTACTGGAATCGCGCTTCCATGGCACGAGAACTCGACACTGCAAGGGGTGTTCTACACGTGGCTGGAGACGTACGATCGGGGCGAAAAGGCGCGCGAGCCAGTCGAGGCCCCCGTGGCCAACGAAATGCACGTGGTCGGAGCCTGCGTCTGCATTCTCCTGGGACGGAGTGCGCAGCTCCAGGGGGCGTACGACCTGCGAAACACCCTGGGCCCACTGTACGACAAGATGATCTTCACAGAGAAACCTCTGGCAGAGTACGAGCTAGAAGACCTGCAAAACCTAGTCACGGCACTGCAGCTTGAATTCCCGAACATGCACACATACACCGTGGGCGTGGGTTACAGCGTAGGGTGTGATCTGGAGGGCCTCTGTGTGCGGGTGCTCGCGAGGCTCGGAGAGTGGCTGGCCGTGCGTTGGAAGCAGCCGCTGTGCGAGCCGGACGAGGGCAGCGCGGCGCGCGGCGCGGCGCGCGCCGCGCCGACGCTCGAGATGAGCATGCCCGTGGAAGCCATGCGTGGGCTTGCTGCGTTGGATGCAGACGGGTTCTGCCGAGTGCGACTCGACGCGCTGGTTTTCCTGCTCGACGCGCTGCACAGCATCCTCGGACTGCACCGGCTCCTGGTGCGCGCGGGGGCGCGCGACGACGCAGCGGCAGCGGCTCGCGTAGTGCTCACGAACCACCACCTCGAAGCCAGCAGCGAGACGTTCTTCACACACTCGATGACGGCGGACTGCGTCGTGGGCACGGTCATACAGTACGCGCACAAGTTTTCATACCTCTTCCACAGCATCTCGCAGGCGATCTACTACAACCGTCCAAACTACATGCGGCAGCGCCAGCTTCCGCTGGCGCGCCTGCTGGAGCCGACCACCGCAAAGAGCGCGACTGCCGAAAAGACTGCCGCAAAGACTGCCGAAAGCAGCGGCCCGGGGGCGGTCAACCTCCTGCCCCTGCTGCTGGAGCTGGCCCCCGACATCCCGGTGCTTTTCGAGCACACGGGGGCCGGGCATCGGGGGACACACGCGCGGCACGAGTGGGCGTGGGTGCTGTGGGTCGACTTCGTGCTGCTCGTGGACGCGGACATGAACGCCTGGGCAGCCCTCGACGCGCGCGCGCTGGCAGCGCTCATGGACGCGCCGCTGCCTCCCAGTGTTTCCCGAAGCTGAACCCTCTTCGAGCCACTTCTTGTATATAACTGGCGTAGTTGCATGGGCGTCCTGGCGAGAGTGCTTGTGGCGAGCGTGCTTTTCTGCGCCCTCGCCGTCCGCGGGGAGCTCGCGATTGTCACGGTGTCTTCTCCCGACCTCGCAAGCATGAGCGCACTCACAGCGGCGATCAACATGGATGCCGTGACGACACGCGATCCAATCCTCGGCGCGATCGAGGGCACGCAGTCGCAGGTCATCGACGCGGCGCAGCCGTACCCCGTCACGGCAGTGCAGAGCGTGCCAACCCTGTCGCTGCTGGATGGCGTGAGCTTCAACAACGAGACGGCGGTGTGGACGATCGAGTTCGAGACGATGCAGATAGACTCGTCGGTGCCGGATCAAATCAACCGGTACGTGCGCTTGCTGTACCTCACGCTCAACGAAACAGAGCGATCGCACGGAGACACGCAGAACCCGTGTCTGCGCCAAAACACGTCGCTGCACGCGTGCAAGGACGCGCTTGCGAGCGACTACGTACTGGTGGGAGAAATGCCGGCGGTTGCGGGGGCTGGGCTGGAGAGGACGGTTGAATGCCACCCCGCCTGCGGTGTGAATGCCACGCTGGAATCGAACACAGGGAGTGCTCTGCAGACCCTGACGCTGAGCATCCGACACGAGGACGTCCGAAAGTATTTTGGACGGGGCTCGCAGATGGCGAGTCCGCTGTACGGCTCGATGCTGAGCATCCACTTTGGAGTGGGCATGGTGTTCGTTCCATCGGCCAACTACGAGTCGTACTACGGCGGCACCCCCGCAAGCAATGTGGTGATCTTCAACAGTTTCTCCATCATCGAGAACACGTTCGAGGAGTTGGCTATTGTCAAGCAGAGCGCATACAGCATCGCGACGCACGTGGCCTTCTGGACCGCCGTGTCGCAGCAGAACTCAGCCGTGCGGCTCGCAACGATCGAGTATCTGCTCGACTTCGGGCAGGCTCTCGAGAACATCACCGCGTCTGTCAACGACAACGCGGTCTCCGGCACTGCTGTGACGATGCGATCGATCACGGAAGCCGACTGCGCAGAGATGCAGTCTCTCGTGGACGATCTGGACGTCAGCACGTGTCTGACGAAGCAGCCCCTGTGCCGCACGAAGGTGTATGTGGAGGGAGAGGGCTCCGAGATGCAGGTGTGGGCGACGATCGTCTTTCCGATTCCTCCCTGGCACACGCTCCAGATGACACAGTTCAACACCCTGCTGCGCACGCGCGAAATCGTGACGGACATGCTCATGTTGTCGACGTTGAACTTCGCCTCGAGCCACTCCCCCCGCATTGCATGCACCGAAACAAAAACAAGTGCATTCGACGCAACACAGCACGTGCGTGCCGAGGTGTACAAGGGCTCCAACCTCGTGCACGAGAAGATATCGGGAGCATTCAGCGTTCACAACGACACGGCTCTCTCGATGTCCGAGGCCCTCGTCACCCTTGTGCTGAGGCCCGACGACACCCAGCAAGCTCTGGAATACTTCGCGACCTACACAGACGAAGTGCTGCGCTTGGACGACCTCTACATGTCACATTCAAAGCTCACAGGGGGCATGCCGAGCAGCGTTTCCAATACCGTGCAGGGCACCACAGGGGGCCGCACGAGATTAGTCCTGGATCAGGACCTGTTGAGACAGTGTGCCTTGAAAACGGACCAAACCGAGAGCAATGCGCTCTGTGTCACAACGCACGACTGGGACTCTAATGCGATCAGTCGGCCGGGGAGTGTGACATTCTTCGTGCACAAGGTGCACGCATCGGCTGACGCTGAAAGCGTGAACGCCGACGTGGCATGGCTGACTAACGTATTTGGGAGCTCGGATCTTGCTTTGCTGCACAGGTTTAGGGAAGCGGTGCTTAGTCGGCCGTTCGCGCAAAATGCAATGGCGCAGGCGCGCAAGCAGTATGCAGCGATGTACTGGATATGGCCAGTTTATTCCTGGCCTAACATGCCGCCCATCGGCCTCGTAGATCGAACCATCATCAGCCTGGCGTGGTCCATCGCCCCAGTTTAGTGTGGGATCGTGTCAGGATGCGTGTTGCTTCTTTATTTTTACGCAATAATAAACACTCGTTTATGCTCGCTTGCTCCGCGGTCGGAGTTGCAGGAGCACGGCCCAAGCCGGCGCAACCGAACGGCTTCAGGCCGCTGGATGGTTTGCATTATTTTGCGCTTGGACGGAGAGCATCATTGTGTTCACAAACGGTCCGAATTCGATCGTGGTGTTCAAGCCGTAGATGTTTGCTGCGGTGGCCGCAACAAGCTGGGCGTGAGTTTGCAAACTGATTTGGGAATCCGTGCCTTCATGGTCGATTTTTGCGTCCTTCAAGACGCATCCCATCACGTTGGTGGCATCAATAATATGCACAGCAGACTGTGCCTGCAGTATGACCTGCGGCGTATTTTGGGCTCCAGTGAACGTTCTCGTGGAAGCCAACGCCTGACGAAGCATCAAAGGCGCCAGCCTCCCGGACGTAGTTGCGTTCATTCCCGCCGAGAGCCTACCCACGGACATCAAGTGGCCCAGCAAGTGGCACGCTTCTGTCTCTTGGGTTGTCATCGTGGCTTCCAGCGCCAAGTTCATTGTCTTTGGAATCTGTTGAATGTCGAGTGCTATTCCTGGAAACAACTGATTGGTGTTGAGGTCCAGAGTTGCACACTCTAGTTTTCCTGCCGTCACCAGGCACCTGTAGAACGTTCCGTCGACACAGCTTTCATGCGGGGTGGAGTTCAACTTGTAAATCTGGCTGGCATTCACGTTCAGCATGTTTCCCTGCTCGTGCAGGGCGGTGCGCAGCTCGCTCGCCAGGACCGTCCCCCCGATGTTCATAGCCATTACAGTAGACAGAGGTTTCCCAATCTTGTCGAGTTGACCCTGCACATTCTGGCGGAGTTCATTCTGGCGGTCCAGCAGCATGTTCATCTTCACTGTCGTGTTGTCGCCTTTTAGCTTGTATGCGCAGGAGGTGCCCTCCAGGAGGTTTAATCCCTTCACCAAACTAAGAATCACACCATTGTGTTGACACAATGGTATCGTTTCAACTTGCGCGCACGCTGAATGGCCCATCCACTGTTGCGGTTTCGAATCGTCCCCGTTTATGTTAGCTTGCCACTGTTCCGTGTATTTCTTGACGTCGATCGCGTCATTCGAAAGCTGAAGCCCTGTCTGCATGTCGCAATCAAGTTTCGGAGCACTCGCCACGAGCGCAGCAGTCGTTGCATGCACCGTAGTGGCCGACGTCGTCTGCATTTTCATTTTCATGCACGTGAACATCTGCTCGCGCGTTTGCACTGACGCAATGGGCGTATTCTCTTTGGACGAATAGGCGTCGCAGATCATCATGGCCAGGCCGAGGATTTGCGGCGTGAGCTGTTTGTAGTCCGACGCGGCCGTCGAATTCGCAAACTGTTCGGGGATTCTCTCCAGAGCCGTCGTCAAGGCGCACGAAAGTTGCGTTCGCGGCATCTGCATTAGGCTTAACTGTGCTGCGTTGCTCGCTGCCGTGTCTTCGCAATCGCCAAAGTTCTGCGACGCACCCAGGTTTTTAAAGTTGATAATGTTCTCCACTGCAGTCCCGCCAAGGATTTCCTGATCCTCGCCAACAATTTCGTGGGATATATGTAGCTGGCCGCCCGTTGACACCCAGGCGGGGTCCGACAGGTATGCACTCGTGCACACAGTGCTTCTCTCCACACATTCGGCGTATTCTGTCTTTTTCTGATGGTCAGTTGAAGCCTGGTCCCAGAGCTGCAGGGCGGAAGAGGTGGACATTTCAGACGCCAGATGCCCATTGAATCGCTGTGTGATGTTGGCAAGCATGCCTCCCAGGTTCAAAGCTAACTTTTGGGTGTAATATGGCATGTTAGCCTGCATGCCACCCAGTCGAATCTGATCGGACATTGCCATGTCGATATCCAACCCCGGAGCAGCGCGGGTGGCGCGCAGGTTCCAGGACGCAGTCCCGCCCGTGCCAAAGAAAGCTTGTGTCGTCTGGTGGATTTTAGCTTGACGATCCACCCTCCCTTGATGCACGATATGGACCAGATTCTCTGCAGACAGGAGACGCGCCCCGTGGGCCATCTCGAGCGTCTTGATGTGTTGCTGCAGCTGCGTGAGGGCGGTCGCGCACACGGAACTCGTGTCCCTCGCGTTTTCTCCGAGTGTGTAACTGACGCGTAAGTGCTGGCCGTCTTCTAGCGTGTGGGAGTCGAGGACGAATGGAGCGCCCGTACAAAAAACATTCAGCATACTCTGCAAGCTCACATACTGCGTGCACACATGCTGGTGCAAAGACTGCACAGAGGCTGTTTGTTGCAGGACAAGACCAACTGAGTCAGCGGGGCTCGAGCCTGGCGCCGTGAACCTAAACGCCATCCCGGGGTCGAGTTTCGATGCAATGGACGTTGGGATGCCATCGATGTCAACGGTCGACCTGGCGAGCGTGAATTTGTTGTCACTTCCCACCGTCAGGATGGCGATGTTTTTCGAGTTCGATGGAAAAGATCCGACACAGCACGCGCTTCCAGTACACAGTTCCACATGCTGAGGGCCGGCAGTAATGTGAATGTTGACTGCCGGTATCGTGAAAGTCGGCATAACACTGACGCTCGTAAATACACGAGGTCTGAAAAAAAGCATTAGTTCCAAGTACATGCACTCGCATCGAAATGCTCTACATCGACGTGGCACACTTCCAAAATCACGATATTTGATCTAACGATATTTAATCTCAACGACGCTTGTATTTAAAATGCACGCACGCACATTACGAAACTAGCGTGGCAACGGGCTCGGTCTTGAAAAAGTAATGGAAAACGTTGCATACATCTTCAAGCGATTTTGGATCACTGCCCATGCACAGCGCAGAGTATTGGTGCAGTTGTAGAATTAACATAGATACTATAATGACCCAGGCCGTCCACATCATCTTCCTCGGATGCTGCTCTCTGAACGAGGCCACCTCTCCATACTTCATCACAACGAGCACCTCAAAAAACATATCGAATGTTGAAAAAATCAAAAAGGCGCAGATGGCGAAAATGCGAACGCGCTGGTAGCCGTACAGCACATCCACGGTCCATGTCTGGATAGAAGATGATGCCAACATGACGTAACCCATCAGCCCCACAGCTACGAGCACAAGGACCAACACCCGGTTGTACGCGATTCCGATGTTGGCTTTGTGAGTTTGTGCTGATTTCGCGAGATTGTTTGCGATGTACAGCTGCATCATACGCACGAGGTTGGAACAGTGCTGTATCAAGCCTATCGTGAGAAAAAGCACGAAACACGCCGTCACGACATACTCGTCGCTTTCACCGCGATGCAGCAACAACGAGACGCCAATGTTTGCAAGTCCGCCGATGACACACACATCTTGTGAAATCTGCGGGCGCACATAGGTTTGCTCTTCGCAATTAAGTTTGGTCCCGCAATACGTTTCGTAACCAAAGTTGACGGAAAGCACCGTTGCAAAAACCCACCACAAAGCCGTGGTGAAAGTGAGAGTCGTCATTTTCTGTGAGGCACTCTTCTCTCCGATGTCTTGGCTTATTGAAAGGAGTGTGATCACAAGACTTACGATTATCGCGACTCTTGCTGTCAATTCCAAAAACATCACTACGTATCTCACAACAGCAGATTGGCCACGATTAGCGTCACCTGTGTCTGCTTCTACTTTTTGCTTGTTGCACTCATTTCTTTTGTGCAGTGCCGAAAACCCGATCAGTGCTGCTCCCAGTAAAAAGGACATCCCCAGCTTTCCAAACTTCGTCGCCACAAGCAGCACGAGCTGCTTTGTCTGATACTTTGGAACTCCATTGTGTGCACAAACCTGGAACGCACTCCTATATTTCTTCATGTACAATGCGAACGATTCCTTTGAAATACTGGGGGGATATTTCGACAGGCCTTCGTCCGAGTCTGCGGGGTTGTTGTGTACGTTCGGCGTTCGCAGTTTGTTGTGTGGATACATAACGTTAATGCGAGTATCAAGATGCTCCATCAAACCCTTTAGAGTAGTCGAGACTGACTTGTTACCAATAATTGAGATAAGCATATTGATTTCTGGATGGTTTTTAATCGCCTCTTCGATGCTAGTATTCCCCCAAGTGGTTTTGTTGTCTTCTTTCGTGTAGTATTTTATCAACATATTCGTGTATTTTTGTAGTTCGGATTTCATGGGGTCCGTGCGTTGCCTCTTGTCGGGCTTTGCAGTGTAGTCCACGAGGTTCTGCAACAAGCATGAGTCGTACTTGTACTGCTCCCCACCCCTCTCCACATTTGATTTCAACAGTGCGGGGTTTGCGAAATCTTTCATGCACGAGCATGCACTCCTGTCGTTTGAAAATTGAGCAATTTCACCCACTCCCGCTTGTTTTCGATCATGGTTGTCATCATCGTCTTCCCAAGTCTGTAGCATGATGTTCAACATGAAAGCCGTAGAAGCGTTATGGGCCATCTCATACACTCTTGGGTGTTTCATGTCGGTGATGCCTAATGGGTCTCCATAGCACCCCATCATCACCATGGCACGCGTATGTGGAGACATTTGATTTTTGCTAATGGCATCGAATGTGTGGAATTCATCCTCATCTGTGAATGTCTGTTCTGTCAGGAATTTGTATATGATTGAGTCTTTCTCAGGCTGTTTATCACCTCCAACCAGTGTGAATCGCGGCATGGCTCTATCTGAATCTTCCAGAGCATGCCATGCAATGTTCTCTTTCAACGGGTCTTTTAAGCGCGTGAGCCACAGCGTGGTTGGCACGAGTCTCTGTTTATGAAGCTGTTTTCCGCGGTAGTTCAGTGGATCCGAGATCAAGAGGGATATGGTCCAAATAAACACGAGGGAAATTTGCACCACGTAAGTCACTGATCGATACGGTTGCTTGGCCATAGTTTCTATACGCCTTTAATACTCGACTTTGATAAAACGCATCAACAAATCAACAGGTGCGAATCTCCGCGAAATAATTCAAAGTGCGTGCTTAAGTAAACGCAAAATGTGTGACTCCCTTTCGGTCTAAAATATACCCATAGTCCTTGCTATGCGGATCTGGAAACTCGTTGAGAAGATTCCAGTACGCCATGGTCCACATGATATTGAGAGAGTGGGCGTATGCGCGCTCGGTATCCCACAGCACCGAGATGATGCGCGGCGACACAGTCTTCAAGGCTTTGATCCGCTTGATGACGGACTTGTAGTGCTCCCGCGCGTCGCCCTCGGTGAGGAGCCGGAAGAACTCAGTCGAATTGGTCATGCCGGTGGGTAATGTGTTCTTCATGATGAACGTGTCCCAGTACAAAATGGTGACTGCACAAAGAAGCTGTGCGGGTTGAGACAGGTCCAGGTTTGCCAGTCTGTGTCGCAGTTTCCAGATCGTGCGAGGCCCCAGACGGGGAAGGTTCAACGCAAAGTCGCAGCCGCTCAACGCTACGAGCGCGCAGAAATGATCGACTGGGGGCTGCACACGAGACGGCAACAGCCGCTCAATGCATGCCGAGAGCTTGTTGATGTGTACAAACTCATACTCTCTACCCTTTTTGCGCGCGCTGTCTGGTTCGTCTTTCGGCGTTTGAGCCAGACGCTGTCGTTTCGCGCTCGGTTCTTCCGCAGACTCTGACTTTGTGCGCAAGCGGAAGAGAAACACATCGCAGGTCGTCGACGCGGGTGCAAGTGTCTGCGCTTGCTGCTTGCGAAGCATTTGCAACATGGAAAGTGGCACGAAATCGCCGTCGGTAGAAACCACTAGCAATCGTCGGCTGTATCGCATCCAGAAAAAAGCCTTCACGTCGCACTCGCCGCGGCCCCGCCACGAGACACTGTCTGTGGGTGGGAGACGTGCGTCAAGCTCTGCGCCACTGAGGATGCCACAGTGATCCTCGGTGGCGTGCGCATCGCCGCCTGTTTCGCGTTTGGCCGCGGGCCCGCCTGCGAAGAGCACCAAGGGCCTCTTCTGGAAGTCCAGAACGAGAGTGCGGGTATGCCAGGCATGATCCAACCGAGTTTTTTCGAGAAACCACTTTTGAGTTTCGGTCAGGATCTTATGGATAACCTTGACTTTGAAGGTGCGATTGCGCATAGCAGACCCCCAGTCCTCGGGCATGTAGGCAGGCAGATGGTCTGCATCGGAGAACTTGAGATCGGGGACTGTCTTGTTGCGCTTCACCTGGGTCATCGTCTTCGACTTCGGCACGTAGGTGTAGTCGTCGAACCCGAGCACAACCACACCAGCGCCTTGCTTGAAGCAGCGCTCGATGGTTTTGAAGAACATCACGTTCAAAAAGACAGGCCATGTCTTCACGTCGTCTGCTTTCATCAACTTGACCTGCCCGTCAATGAAGACTGTGTCTGGTCGCAGTTCGGGGATCAATGTATCCGTAAACGCATCCGGACACTCTCTTTTGATGATTTTGACGTAGTCACTGTGTATCGTCATGTTACTGGATTGTTCGCACACACCCCGTCTCGAAAGCTTTATTTTTTTTAAGTCGTGCTGTTGTATGAAATCGCCGACTTTGAATTGTCTCGTACATCTGCAAGAACGAATCGAAAACATACTTCAACGCCCGTCTGTAGACGTCTGCGTCGACTTCTTTGATCGTCTTCGTTGTATACCGCTCATGTCGACGCGAGCGCTCGAGTGCAAACATGTGCGTGGACAGCCACACACACTTCACCCACTTTTCATAGCGCATGCTCACGAATACAGAGTCGTTGATGTAAATTGTATTACGGCTGGGTATTCCACTTATGCTGCAGACTTTCCATGTATTGGAGTGTGAGAAGCTAATACTCGCATGGTTGCATATGGCACCGAACACGTGCATTATATTCTCAAGCCCGACGCACTCGAAAAACCTGACGATTTGATCGAATTGACATAAGATAAAGCTAATTGAGTCGGGACCGGTGTCTTCACAGTCGTTTTTGACAAAGTTGGATATGACCTCGAAAAACTTATCTCTATCGTTGAGGATCTCAGGTGCTCTTTCTGTCATGAGGCGGGTGCTCGGCAGTCCACGATCGGTCATTTTATTTCGACTTGTTTATTAGCGTTCTGTCGATAACGGACAATTTGAGCACGGATCCCGGGTCTCAGAATGGTTTAACCTCCACGAACCAGCTCTCTATCGTTGAGGATCTCAGGTGGCAAACCGGCGAAAGCCGTGTGGCCTCGAGCTGTAAACCGGCGAAAAGCCGTTTGGCCGAGCTGTAAACCGCTGTAAAGCGGTAATACGGTTCCATCGCGAACTTGCCCCAAAATGCCTATAGTGGCAAACCGGCGAAAGCCGTTTGGCCGAGCTGTAAACCGCTGTAAAGCGGTAATACGGTTCCATCGCGAACTTGCCCCAAAATGCCTATATATTCCAAAATCGACACCGACAGCAACCCCGGCCAGAGTCACGCACGCATGGCGCAGCCGACGACCGCGTCGGCGCCGAGCCCGGGCGGGACAAAACGCTGCTTTGTCTGCATGGAGGAGGAGAGCGCGGTGCCGCTGCTTCCGTGCGGATGCGTGTGCGTGAAC
>Ga0208942_1000342_pt1 | contig 19901 bp, 19 predicted proteins | sample GreLakmeSU08MSRF_FD_187704 | JGI IMG/M metagenome (GOLD analysis project Ga0208942, IMG submission 187704) | Freshwater lentic microbial communities from great Laurentian Lakes, MI, USA - Great Lakes metaG SU08MSRF (SPAdes) | ecosystem: Environmental > Aquatic > Freshwater > Lake | place: Great... | reverse complement strand
ATCTTCTCTTGAACTTGCCATTGGCCAGAAGATCTTAAGCATGAATGCACTTGCATAGGGTCCAAAACAGAAGCAGGCTGACAAACACCTGATTTCAGCCCAAACATTGGGTTCACCCTAATGCCATCATGCCAAAAAAGGCGTAACTTGAGCACCTTGTACAAAACCGTGTTCAACCTATCTTTTCAGGAGTTCGCCATGTCTGTATTTCCCCGTCGTCAATTATTGGCCAGTGCTTTATTGGGACTGCTTAGCGTTGTCAGTGCATTGCCTGCTGCAGCGCAAAATTATCCCGCTCGCCCCATCACGCTCATTGTCCCTTGGGGCGCCGGCGGTGGAACCGACGCAACGGCTCGGATCATAGGCAGCCTAATGGAAAAAGACTTAGGCCAGCCTGTCAACGTGGTGAATCGCACAGGTGGCAGTGGCGTCGTGGGGCACGCTGCCATTGCCTCAGCCCAACCAGATGGTTACACCATTGGCTTGGCCACCGTTGAAATTGGCATGATGCATTGGCAAGGCCTTACCGAACTCACCAGCGCCTCCTACACCCCTATTGGACTGGTCAATGCCGACCCAGCAGGCGTTCAAGTGCGTGCGGACTCACCTTATAAAACGGTGAACGAGTTATTGGCGGCTATCAAAGCCAACCCAGGTAAATTCAAAGCATCCGGCACAGGACAAGGCGGCATTTGGCATCTGGCCATTGCAGGCCTCTTGCGCGATCAAAAAATTGACCCTGCTGCATTGCCATGGGTGCCCAGTAACGGTGCAGCGCCAGGCTTACAAGACATGGTCGCCGGCGGCATAGAAGTGGCTCCAGTGTCACTGCCTGAAGCTCGCTCTTTGATTGATGCTGGCAAAGTTAAAAGCTTGGCCATCATGAACGACAAGCCCTCTTCCCTGTACCCCAACGTGCCAACCTTAAAAGCAGCCCTTGGCAGTGACTGGACCATGGCAGCATGGCGCGGCATTGTGGCGCCAAAGGGCTTACCCGCCCCCATCCGCGACAAGTTGGCAGAGTCTGTTCGCAAAGTAGCTGCCAGCAAAGAGTACAACGAGTTCATGGCCAGTCGTGGTTTTGGCGTCATCTATGCGAGCCCCGATGACTTCTCCAAATTCATGGTGAAATCAAACTCAGAACTGGGCGCAACCATGAAAGCTGTTGGCCTGGTGAAGTAAGTCATGAAGATTCATGACGCGCTTTTTGGATTCTTCTTTTTGGCATTGGGCGCTTTGGTGCTCTTTGCCATCAGGGGGTTTCCCAATATTCCGGGGCAGCCCGTTGGTCCCGCCTTATTTCCAGGACTGATTGCCGTTGGCTTGTGCATCACTGGCGCCTTGATGGTCATCAAGGGCCTGCGCAATCGGGAGACAACAGCCTGGTTTGCATGGGAGGATTGGATCCATTCGCCACGCCATGTGGTTGCACTTTGCGTCCTTTTGGCTTGCGTGGTGTTTTACATATTTGCGGCAAACCATCTTGGCTTTCTGCCCACCGGTTTTTTAATCTTGGTGGCATTGTTCAAAGCGCTCAAGGTTCAATGGCGGCGTGCACTTCTGGTTGCCGGCATAGCCACACTGGTGGTTCATTTCGCTTTCTACAAACTGCTTCGAGTTCCTCTCCCTTGGGGCATTCTCACACCTTGGGCCTGGTGAGTTGTTCACATTGATTTTTCAGTCAGTTGCATGAAATAGGAGTCTCTCTATGTGGACAGCCATTGGCCAAGCATTTTCGATGGTCTTCGATCCCTACACCTTGATGGTGATGGTGATTGCTGCACTCTACGGACTTTTTGTAGGAGCAGTACCCGGCCTCACAGCCACCATGGCCACCGCTTTGCTGGTGCCTGTCACTTTTTTCATGCCCCCCATTCCAGCCATTGCGGCCATGGTGACAGCCACAGCCATGGCCATTTTCTCTGGTGACATTCCGGGTTGCTTGTTGCGCATTCCAGGTACCCCGGCGTCTGCGGCTTACACCGATGAAGCGTTCGCGATGACTAAAAAGGGGCAAGCTGAATTGGCGCTAGGCGCTGGTTTGGTTTTCTCTGCAGTGGGAGGGCTCTTTGGCACTTTGGTGCTAATCGTAGCGGCCCCTGCACTGGCAGACTTTGCCTTGAATTTCAGCTCATTCGAATACTTCTGGTTGGTTTTGTTAGGTCTAACCTGCGCTGTTTTCATCACGTCCAACCAGCCACTCAAAGGCGTCACCACACTGCTGCTTGGACTTTTGGTCGCCTGTGTCGGTCTAGGTAATCCTGCAGGTTTCCCGCGTTTCACCTTTGGCAATGCAGAAATGACGGGCGGTATTGGCATGATTGCCATGATGATTGGCATGTTTGCCATCTCTGAAATCATTCGCTTTGTTGTCGACACCAGTCCACCCGCAGAATTGGTCGTAGAAAAAGTTGGCAGCGTCATGGCGGGTCAATGGGCATTGGCCAAAAAATATCCGGTGCAAATTCTTCGTGGCAGTGTCTTGGGCACTGCTGTTGGCGCATTGCCTGGTGCAGGCGCAGACATTGCCGCGTGGATGTCTTACGCCATGAGCAAAAAATTCTCTAAAGAACCCGAAAAGTTTGGCACAGGCCATGTGGAAGGCATTGTCGAATCAGGGTCTGCCAACAACAGCGCTTTGGCGGGCGCTTGGATTCCAGCCTTGGTGTTTGGCATTCCAGGCGACTCCATCACCGCCATTGTGATTGGTGTGCTTTACATGAAAAACATGAACCCTGGGCCCACGCTATTCACCACCAATCCGCAAAATATTTACGCAGTATTTTTACTTTTCATTTTGGCCAACATCATCATGATTCCGCTTGGCATTTTGTGCATCAAAGTATCAAAACGTATTTTGCGCGTGCCCAGAGAAATCCTCATGCCACTGATCTTGCTGTTCTGCGTGGTAGGTACATTTGCCATTAACAATTCCCTTTTTGAAGTGGGCATCATGTTGGTTGCAGGCATCTTGGCTTACATCTTAGAAGCCAATCGTTTTCCCATCGCACCGGCTATTTTGGGCGTGGTGCTTGGGGGCATGCTAGAAGAAAACTTCATCACATCCATGATTAAATCCAATGGCGACCTAGGCGCCTTCTTTGCGCGCCCTATTGCGCTGTGCCTTGCCGTGCTGTGCTTTCTGGTTTGGTCATGGCCCTTGATTGCCAAGTTGTGGGCCAAACCCAGCCCCTCTCAAATGGCCTGAGGTGCCTTAAGCTTGAGTTTGGTAGCCCATGGCAACAACATGGGCATGATGCTTGGATAAAGCGTCAAACCCTTTAAGAGGCTTTCAGCTTTATGTTGCAAGCCTCTTTCACCAGGCGTTCTAACCTGTTGCTCAGGCTTGGCAGGTTTCGAATTGTGGCAATTGGCTACGACTTGATCCATTTGCCTTTCATAGGCGCCTTTTCCCGCAAATGCATTGGGGTCCATGATCTGCAGAAAAACAGTTGCGCCCCACCCTTCGAGAGGATCGGCGCGACCATGGCCTGCCAAGCCACCCGTCAAGGCTTCAACCATCAAACTTAAACCATAGCCTTTGTGACCCGAATCCATGCCACCTAAAGGCAGGATGGTGCCCTTGGGCTCCTGAAAGAGCACCGCTGGGTCTGTGCTTGATTGGCCATGCCCATCCATGACCCAGGCTGCAGGAAGCGTCTTCTTCTCTGAATACAAACGGTTGGTCATGCCATTGGTCGTGGCTGAAGTAGACACATCTACCATGATGGGCATGTGTGATGTGGGCAAGCCATAGGAGACAGGGTTGGGGGTAAAAACAGGGTCTAAGCCGCCAAAGGGTGCCACACTTTTAGAGTTGGGGTCAGAGCAATGCAACTGCATCAGCATGCCCTGATCGGTGGCGCGCTGATGGTACGCCGCTAGGCATGCGATGTGATGACTGCGCCTGATCACGACCGTGCAGGTGCCCTGTACTTTGGCTCGATCGACGGCCACTTGCATGGCTTGCAAGACCAACCAGGGGCCAGGCAATCTGTTGCCATCCCAAGTAAGGGCAGCAGGAAAGTCAGAAACAACAGTCGGCTCCCCTTCTTTGCGCATGCTGCCTTTTTCAAGTTCAGCCAAGTAGGGCGCCAGCAAAGCTAGGCCGTGGGTTGTATGCCCCAGCAAGTCACCCTCTACCAGTACTTCGGCCACAGACTTTGCCTTGTCAGAGGGTAGACCTGCAGACTGCAATAAGTCGATTGCAAATGAGATGAGCTCTGTTGTTTTGTATTTCATAAAAGTTCACATGCCGTTAACATACAACGATACCGCAAAGTGGAGCAGTGATGGCCATCGATAAAGCAAGAATTTTAAAACACCTTCAAACAGAGGTGTACTGCAGGCTAGGCGTTTCACCCATTCACGGCATTGGCGTATTTGCCATCAGAGACATCCCCAAAGGCACCCAGCCTTTGGTCAGCTTGCTCAAGATCAAAGAGTTTTCTTTTTCCAAGAAAGAAATCAAAAAACTGCCTGCCAGCGTTCAAAAAGAGGTTCGCATTTTTTGCTACTACATTAAAGACGAACACCTCATTCCATCCATTGGCCTTAACGCAATGAACATGGCTTTTTACATGAACCACTCTAAAAAGCCCAATATCAAATACTTAAAAAACAATACGCTTTTATCGCTCAGAAAAATAAAAGTGGGTGAAGAATTGTTTTTTGACTACGACCTGGCGTTTGACGAGGAACATCACTTTGAATGATGGCTCACCATCCAATCACTTCATTTCGGCCTATTGATCTGATTCCAAACATCAGGGCTGAAGTCGGTGTGCAAGGGTGATCTGGTATCCAAGGCCAATGGGTGATTTTCATCGGTCATGGCCACAGCAAAGATAGGTTCAAAATGAGTCACAAATAAGGCCTTGTAACCATAATCGTCAACTGGCCCCAAGTTGTAAAAATGGTAGCCACTCTTGGCCGCCCACTTTGAAGCCAATAGGCATGCAAAAATGCCGGGCGATCTGTTTTTATACAACGGGTTCCACTGACAAAAACTGCCATACACTTGTTTTCGCTCAGGCAACAAGATAGAAACATCCGTGAGCACCAAGTCGCCTTCTTCAGAGAAGGCACGAATAATTAAAACATTCAAATTTTGAATGTAGTCCACAAAACCTGCCACCTCTTCAGGATGTATATAGTAGGCATCAAAGTGCACTCCCCCCATTTCATAGACATCCTCTACCGTCAAGGTATGTCCAGGCACCACACTTTCAGTGACCGTCAGGCGTTTGCATAATTTCTCTAATTCTTTGAATTTGCGTTGGCGTCTGGGTTCGGTCCAGAAGCCTTCTGCAGCCACATCGACCAGTCCGTATTTGTCATTGATAGGCACACCATAAGGGCTTTCAGGAGGTAACGCATAAACGATGAAAGGCTTTGCCGCCATTTGCAACATCTCTGGCGTGACATCGATGTAGGGACACAAGGCATCCCATCTCGAGGTGTAGTACAAAATATCCTCGTGGTAACTTTCTACACACAAGTTGTGTTGGTTCCAAGTTTGGTAACCAACCCGCATGTCGTCAACCTCTAAAGCCAAGTCAACATGGAAGTCCTCAGCGGCAAGCAGATTGCTTGGGCTATCGCTCATGTTGAGGTTTCTTCAGGTGACTGGGTTGGCGCAAGGGCACCAATTCAAAAAAGTCCAAATCAATCTCGTGGTTCCGACTTAAGAACTTAGGATCAATAACCGCCATTTCTTCAATGCGCGTGTTCATTTCACGAAAGTGATTGGAGGCATCACTGCCAGAGTCTTTGAGTTGCCGCTTGTATTCGGGTAACAAAGGGCATGCGGCATCAAAGTAGTATTTTTGAAGCTGTGGATCAAATGACAAGGGGTACAACTGACAACTCAAGGGTTTACGATCACCCAAGCTACATCCCTTCTCGCCCAAATATTCACATTGATCTTCAATGCACAAATGGCTAAACACCTTGGTTTCTTGCTGCGTGAGGGTAATTTCAAGCGGTCCGAAGCCCGCATCGACATTGCAACAACTCTGACACTTAGCGCAATGATCAAAAAGCAAGCAAAAGCCCTCAGGTCAAACAGATTGAATTTTTGCATTATGTATCAATGATGGCACTCAAAACAAGAAACGAAAACGAGATAACTTTGCTTCCAAGTTGACTCACCTTAAAATCTGTACAGTTTCAAGCATTGAATGGTTTTCACATGAAGCATCACGCAATTCGAATGGCGGCGGTCGACACCCCCATCATCCCCACCATTGCCGCATTTGTGCGCAACAATCCAGGCACCATTTCTTTGGGTCAGGGCGTTGTCAATTATGGTCCTCCACCGCAAGCCATTGCGGCTCTGCCCAGCCTGATGGGCGATGGCAGCCTGCATAAATACCTGGGCGTCAGCGGCCACCCTGGGTTGATTGAAACCATTCACAACAAACTGGCACAAGAAAACCAAATCAAACTTGACACACAAGCCATGGTGATGGTCACTGCGGGCAGCAACATGGCTTTCTTAAACTCTGTTTTAGCAGTGGCCGACCCAGGTGATGAGTTCATCTTGCCCATGCCGTTTTATTTCAATCAAGAAATGGCCATTCGCATGTGTGGCTGCATTCCAGTGCCAGTGCCCACCCACCCAGACTGGAGCCTCGATGTGGAGGCCATGGCTGCGGCCATCACGCCGCGCACCCGAGCCATTTTGACGGTCTCGCCCAACAACCCCACGGGGGCTGTTTATTCAGAAGCATCTTTAAGGGCTGTCAATGCCCTTTGCGCACAGCATGGGCTCTATCACTTTAGCGACGAAGCCTACGAGTATTTCACTTATGAGGGCGTCAAGCACTTTTCACCCGCCAGCATTCCGGGCGCTATGAAACACACCTTGTCGTTTTTCTCCATGTCTAAAAACTATGGCATGGCCAGTTGGCGAGTAGGCTACGTGGTATTTCCCTCCAACTTGTTTGATGCCATGAACAAGGTCCAAGACACCAACCTCATTTGCGCGCCTATGCCATCACAGTTGCTGGCCTTAGAGGCTTTAAAGCTAGGACGGAACTGGGTTGAGCCCAAGGTCAAAGCTCTGAGCGAAGTACGCCAAACTGTCTACAAAGCGCTAGAAGGTTTGGGCGAACTGGTTCAGTTTCCTCAGACACAAGGTGCTTTTTATGTGCTTATGAAACTGCCCGGATTGGCTGAAGGTATTCAAGCCATTGAGTTCAATCGCGTCATGACAGAAAAATTCAAAGTCGCGTCTATTCCAGGCTTTGCATTTGGTCTAACCAACACGCAAGAGGCCAACTATCAACGTTTGTCTTACGGCGCTTTAGAGGCCGCCAGCGTGGCTGAGGGGGTGCAACGGTACGTCGCTGCTGTGAAAGACTGGTACGGCGCCTAAATAGGCCTGCTTTGAAGATCTATTGAAGCCCACCCTTGAGGGCATCGGGCACTGGCAAAGGCAATACATCAATGCCCTCATCCAACAGTTCTTGTGTTTCTTCGAATGAAGCCTTGCCACGAATATTTCTTTCTTCCGATTCACCGTAGTGCATCTTTCGCGCTTCCTCAGCAAAGTTTTTACCGACATCCTCAGTATTGGCCATCACATGTTTAACCATTTTCATCCATGCCGCTTGCATGAGTTGCATGGATTGAGGATTGGCATGCGCCACAGGCAGGCTGCTTAGATTGGCAGCGTCCATTGTGGGATTGGTAATGGCTGGCAAATGAGAGGTTGCGTCAACACTTGCACCGCCCGATTCTTCATGATCATGAGAGGCTTCAGACTTCAACTGCTGAGGTGCTGTGGCGCCAAAATTCAAACGAGGAGCCGATGGCAATTTGCGTATTTCAGCGTTCGCACACAGAGGGCAAGCAACCAATCCCCTTTCACGCTGCAACTGGTAGTCCTCCTCTGAACCAAACCAGCCTTCAAAGGTGTGCATGCTTGCGCACTGAAGATTAAGGACTTTCATACGAGTCCTAAATAGCGCTCATGCTCAATTGGCCAGCATCTGGGTTACTGATCGTGCGCACAGTGACATCAATGCGCCGGGCACAATGCCCAAGACCAAGACCAACAAGCCATTCAATGACAACACAATGCGCACATCTGTATCAGCCGTGACTGTGGTGGCCGTAACAGCTTCATCAAAGTACATGACCTTGACAACGCGCAAGTAGTAGAAAGCGCCAATGAGCGACATGGTCACTGCAAACACGGCCAAGGCAATGTCGGCTGTTTGGCCAGAGGCCACCAAGGCCTGCAACACAGAGAGCTTGGCATAAAAGCCCACCATGGGTGGAATGCCTGCCAAGGAGAACATGCAGATGGCCATGACGCCTGCGTACAAAGGGCTGCGGTTGTTCAAGCCAGCCAGATCGGTAATTTCTTCGCTCTCAAAACCTTGACGGGCCAACAACAAGATGATTCCAAATGTTGCCAAGGTAGTGAGAACATAAGCTATGACATAGAACATGGCGGAGCTGTAGGCGTTGGCACCCATGGCCGCATTGCCGCTGACCACGCCAGACATCAAACCAATCAGCACGAAACCCATTTGCGCAATGGTGGAATAAGCCAACATGCGCTTCAGGTTGGTTTGTGCGATGGCCGCTAAGTTACCCACCAACAATGAGGCGATGGCCAAGAGGGCCAACATTTGCTGCCAATCGATGGCCATCGGCAACAAGCCCTCTACCAACAAACGAATGGTGATGGCAAATGCGGCCAACTTAGGCGCACCCGCAATCATGAGGGTAGCCGCTGTTGGAGCACCTTGGTAAACATCGGGTACCCACATGTGGAAAGGCACTACGCCTAGCTTGAATGCCAACCCAGACACCACAAACACCAAACCAAACACCAACACTTGATGTTTCACTTGGCCACTGGCAATGACTTTGAAAACAGTCGCCAAATCCAAAGAACCTGTCGCACCATAAAGCATGGACATGCCATACAACAAGAAACCAGAAGCCATGGCACCCAGGACGAAGTACTTCATGGCCGCTTCAGTAGCTTGTGCGTTGTCGCGGCGCAAGGCCACCAAGGCATAGCTAGACAAAGTGAGCAGTTCAAGTCCCAAATACAAAACCAAAAAATTTTGACCTGAAATCATGACACTCATGCCCAGCAATGCAAAGACAGACAAGCTGAAAATTTCGCCTCCGCGCAACATGTCGCGATCGGCTGCGTAAGGGCGTGCATACACCAAGGTCACCATGACGGCGATGGTAGCAAAACACTTGAGCCAATGGCCCATGGGGTCACTGACCACCAAACGACCAAAACCGTAAAGCGTGTGACCTGAATCTGCGTAAAAGGCATGCAGCAAAGCCACGCCGCCAAGGGACACCAAGCTTAAAACATAAGTCACAGTGCGCTTAGGGCTTGTGACCAGCAGGTCAACCAGCGCAATCACGCAGGCCATGACGAGCAACACGATTTCCGGGTAAACCGTCATCAAGCTGGTTGAGTCAATCATGTCTATTCTCTCTATCTTAAAGTTTCAGCTGACCACAAGCGATCAAGGTAATTTGGAAACAGCGACATGCTCCAACAAATTGGCCACAGAGACTTCCATCACATCGGTAAATGGTTTAGGGTACAAGCCCATGTAGAGCACCGCAATGGCCAGCAAGGCCATGACTGTGAATTCACGCGCATTGATGTCTGTGAGTTCTTTCACATCGTCGTTGGTGACAGGGCCCAAGTAAACGCGCTTGAACATCCAGAGGGTGTAAGCAGCGCCAAAGATCAAGGCAGAGGCGGCCAATAGGCCCACCACGAAGTCAAACTTGACAGCACCCAAAATGACCATCCACTCACCCACAAATCCTGCCGTGCCTGGCAAACCGCAGTTGGCCATGGCGAACAGCAAAGCGAAAGCTGCAAACTTGGGCATGGTGTTCACCACACCGCCGTAGCTTGCAATTTCTCGCGAGTGAACACGGTCGTATAGCACGCCAATTGACAAGAACATGCCCGCTGACACAAAACCGTGAGCAATCATTTGCACCAAGCCTCCCGACACGCCCAGCGGGTTGAAGATAAAGAAGCCCAGGGTCACGAAGCCCATGTGCGCCACGGATGAATACGCCACCAGTTTTTTCATGTCTTGCTGCATCATGGCCACCAAACCCACATAGATCACGGCCACCAAGGACAACACAATCATGAAGCTGCCCCATTCCTGCGCTGCATCGGGTGCAATGGGCATAGAGAAACGCAAGAAACCGTAGGCACCCAGCTTCAACATGATGGCCGCCAACACAGCAGAGCCGCCTGTAGGCGCTTCAACGTGCACATCGGGCAACCAAGTATGAACGGGCCACATCGGCACCTTGACCGCAAAGGCCGCAAAAAATGCAAAGAACAAAAAGTTTTGTGCTGTTGCAGACAAAGGCAGTTCATGCCAAGTTGCAATGTCAAAACTGCCGCCCGATTGGATGTACAAGAAGATCAACGCGATCAAGGTCAGGAGAGAGCCCAACAAGGTGTACAAGAAAAACTTGAAGGCTGCATAGATCTTGTTTGGACCACCCCATATACCAATGATCAAATACATGGGAATCAGCGTGGCTTCAAAGAACACGTAGAACAACAAGCCGTCTAAGGCTGAGAACACGCCAATCATCAACCCAGACAGGATTAAGAAAGCGGCCATGTATTGGTTCACTTTGCGTGTAATGACTTCCCAACCCGCAATGATCACAACCACATTGATGAATGCCGTCAGAATGATAAGCCACAAAGAAATGCCGTCAACACCCAAGTGGTAGTTCACATTGAAACGTTCAATCCAAGAGGCTTTTTCGACAAATTGCATCTCAGCGGTATCGAGTTTGAACCCCGCATACAAAGGCAGCGTGACCAAGAAACTGACAATGGCGCCGACCAGCGACAACCAGCGCACAGATTGCGCTTGTTCATCACGGCCCAAGGCCAATAAAACAATGCCGAACGCAATAGGCGTCCATATGGCAAGGCTCAACATTCCCATTTTTTAAATCCTTATTTGTTGAGCCAGACGAAGTACGTCATGAGCAAAAAGATACCCAAGATCATGACCAAGGCATAGTGGTACAGATAACCCGTTTGCAACTTACGCGTCCAGTTAGAGACCATGCCCACCAACTTCCAAGAGCCATTCACAAGCAAGCCGTCAATCAAGGTGCGGTCGCCGACCTTCCAAAGACCATTTCCCAAGGCACGTGCACCTCGCGCCAAAATGTTTTCATTGATCCAGTCCATGTAGTACTTGTTCTCAAGAAGAACCACCAACGGACGCAAGGCACGGCCAATGGCGGCAGGCACTGCAGGGTTGATCAAGTACATGTACCAAGCCACCACCACGCCCGCCAAGGCAAGCCAAAATGGTGCTGTGCTTACTGCGTGCAAAGCCATGGCCACAGGGCCGTGGAAGGCATCGGCCAATACTTTCATACCAGCATGCTTTTCAGCATCAATGAAGATGGCATCTTTGAAGAACTCACCAAACAGCATGGGATGGATGGTCATGTAACCAATGACCACCGACGGAATGGCCAACAAAATCAGAGGCACTGTGACCACCCAAGGCGACTCGTGAGGGCTGTGACTGTCGTGGTCATCATGGTGATCGCTGTGGTGTGCATCGGGGTTCTGGTCGTAGCGTTCTTTGCCATGGAACACCAAGAAGTACATGCGAAAAGAGTAGAAGGCCGTGACAAATACGCCGGCCAACACTGCAAAGTTGGCGAAGCCAGCAGCAGCCAAGTGGCTTTCGTGCACCGCTTCAATGATGCTGTCTTTGGAGTAGAAACCAGAGAAGAACGGCGTGCCGATCAAAGCCAAAGAACCCAGCAAAGAAGTGATCCAAGTGATGGGCATGTACTTTCGCACAGCACCCATGTAACGAATGTCTTGGTTGTGGTGCAAGCCCATGATGACCGAGCCAGCACCTAGAAACAGCAGGGCTTTGAAGAAGGCGTGGGTCATAAGGTGAAACACCGCCACAGAATAGGCTGAAGCGCCCAAAGCCACTGTCATGTAGCCCAATTGCGACAAAGTGGAATAAGCCACCACGCGCTTGATGTCGTTTTGGATGATGCCCAAGAAGCCCATGAACAAGGCCGTGATGGCACCAATGATCATCATGAAATTCAAGGCAGTTTCAGACAACTCGAACAAAGGTGACATGCGTGCCACCATGAAAATACCTGCAGTGACCATGGTGGCTGCATGGATCAAAGCTGAGATGGGTGTGGGGCCTTCCATGGAGTCTGGCAGCCACACATGCAAAGGAAACTGAGCTGACTTGCCCATTGCGCCAATGAACAAGCAAATGCAAATGACAGTGACCAACATCCATGAAGTGCCAGGCAAGGTGAGGGCACTGAGGTCTGCTGCTTGGGCAAATGCTTCTGTGTAATTCAGGGTGCCCGTGTAGGCGGCAATGAGGCCAATGCCTAAGATAAAGCCAAAGTCGCCCACTCGATTCACCAAGAAGGCTTTCATGTTGGCAAAAATAGCGGTGGGTTTGTTGTACCAAAAACCGATGAGCAGATAAGACACCAAGCCCACAGCTTCCCAGCCAAAAAACAGCTGCAACATGTTGTTGCTCATCACAAGCATCAGCATGGAGAAAGTGAACAATGAGATGTAGGCAAAGAAACGGTTGTAGCCTTCGTCTTCATCCATGTAGCCAATGGTATAGATGTGAACCATGAGCGACACAAAGGTGACGACGCACATCATCATGGCGGTCAGGCCATCGACCATGAAACCCACCTCCATGGTGAGGCCGCCCACAGTCATCCAGGTGTAGAGAGTTTCGTTGAAGCGCGCGCCATCTATGGCCACACTCTTCAAAGTTGAGGCTGACAAAATGAACGCGATGAGCACGCCCAAAATAGTGAGCGTGTGTGTGAGGCGGCGACCGATCCAGTTACCACCAAATTGCGTACCGAAAATGCCTGCCAATACAGCGCCCACCAAGGGAGCCATAGGCACTGCAAGCAGCGTAGAAGCGTTGAGGGTTTGGCTCATGTTCTTTTAACCTCTTAACCCTTGAGCGAATCAAGTTCATCCACATTGATGTTGTTCATGTTGCGGAACAAAAGCACCAAGATGGCCAAACCGATGGCGGACTCGGCAGCTGCCACTGTCAAGATGAAGAACACGAAAACTTGTCCGTGCATGTCACCCAAGTAGTGAGAGAAAGCCACAAAGTTCATGTTGACGGCCAAGAGCATGAGTTCAATGGCCATCAACAACACAATCAAATTCTTTCGGTTCAAAAAGATACCAATGACCGAGAGGGCGAACAACATGGCGCCCAATGACAAATAGTGTCCAAGTGTCAACGTCATGATTTGGTCTCCTTGGGGGCATCAGCATCAGCAGGCTCTTCTGGCGCTTTGGGCGCCTCCCCTACTTTCACAGCATCCATTTTCAAAACGACCAAACGATCGCTGGCACGGACATGCACTTGCTCGGAAGCGCTGATGGCTTTGCTGTCTTTGCGTTGACGCAGCGTGAGTGCAATGGCTGCAATCATGGCCACCAACAAAATAGCAGCCGCCACTTGAATGGGCATGAGGTATTCGGTGTAAAGCAAAATACCCAGCGCCTTGCTATTGGAAATTTGCGGCCCAATTTGACCCACAACAGCAGCCACTTTGGGGGCCTCAGAAGTTCTAAAGCCACTCATCAGCACAGCCGCCATTTCAAGGGCAATCAAGGCACCCAAAGAAGCAGCCAAGGGAAAGTGTTTCCAGAAGCCTTGACGCAAAGTGTCTAAGTTAAGGTCAAGCATCATGACCACAAACAAAAACAGCACCATCACGGCGCCCAAGTAAACCAAGACCAAGACCATGGCCAGGAACTCGGCTTGGAGCAGCAACCACAGCCCCGAAGCCTGTGAGAAAGCCAGCATGAGAAACAACACAGCATGAACTGGGTTGCGAGCAGTCACGACTCGGAACGACGCAAACAGGAGCACCACAGAGAAGAGATAAAAGAAACCAGTTTTGACGTCCATGGGTTGTCGCTTGTTAGTTTTTGTAAATCAACCGATCAACGGTATTTGGCATCGGCCGCTCTGGCCTGCGCAATGTCTTTTTCATAGCGATCTCCGACAGCCAAAAGCATTTCTTTGGTGTAGTGCAAATCGCCACGCTTCTCGCCGTGGTATTCCAAAATAGAAGTTTCAACAATGGAATCGACAGGGCAGCTTTCTTCGCAGAAACCACAGAAGATGCACTTGGTTAAATCGATGTCATAACGCGTGGTTCGGCGGGAGCCATCCGTTCGGACTTCAGATTCAATGGTGATGGCCATTGCAGGGCAAACAGCCTCACACAATTTGCAAGCAATGCAACGCTCTTCGCCGTTTTCATAGCGGCGCAAAGCGTGTAAGCCCCTAAAGCGCGGAGACAAAGGTGTCTTCTCTTCGGGGAATTGCAAGGTGACCTTGCGACGGAAAGCATAACGCCCCGTCAAGGCCATGCCCTTGACCAACTCAAACAGCATGAAGCTCTTGAGAAAGTCTTTGAGCGAAAAATTGGATACAGCCACTGTAGACATGTCTTAACCCGGTTATTTCCAAATGTTCCAAGGCGAATGCAACCACGCGCCCACAATCAACAGCCACACCAAAGTGACTGGAATAAAAATCTTCCAACCCAAACGCATGATCTGGTCATAACGGAAGCGCGGGAAAGTGGCGCGAATCCAAATGAACATAGACACAACGAGGAAGGTTTTGATGCCCAACCAAATCCAACCAGGAATGAAATTGAACAATGCGCTGTCGATGGGTGACATCCAGCCACCCAAGAACATGATCACGGCCAAGATGGACACCAGCCACATGCTGGCGTATTCGGCCAAGAAGAAAATGGCAAAGCCCATGCCGGAGTACTCCACCATGTGACCCGCCACAATTTCGGCTTCACCCTCCACCACGTCAAAGGGGTGGCGATTGGTTTCAGCCACACCTGAAATAAGGTAGACCATGAAGATGGGGAACAAAGGCAACCAATTCCAAGACAAGAAGTTCAAGCCCATGCTGGCCATGTCGCCTTTGCCCTGAAGTAGCACAATTTCAGTCAGGTTCATGCTGCCAGTGACCATGATGACCACCACGAAGCAAAAGCCCATGGCAATTTCGTAGCTCACCATTTGCGCAGAGGCTCGCAAGGCACCCAAGAAGGCGTACTTAGAATTAGAGGCCCAACCCGCAATGATTACACCGTAAACCTCAATGGAGGTGATGGCCATGACCAACAACAAGCCTGCGTTGATGTTGGTGAGCGCCACTTCGGGTCCAAAGGGAATGGCCACCCAAGCGGCCAAGGCTGGCATGATGGCCATGATGGGGCCGAGCCTGAACAGGCCAAGGCTAGCAGCCGAGGGGTTGATCAGTTCTTTGGTGAGCAGTTTGATGGCATCGGCAAAGGGTTGCAATAAACCAAACGGGCCGACGCGGTTAGGGCCTAAGCGAACCTGCATGAAACCCAGCAGTTTGCGCTCCCATAAAGTGAGGTAAGCCACAGACAACAAAAGCGGCAACAAGACACACACAATCTTGAGCAAGATCCACAAGACTGGCCACGCCAAAGTAGCCCACCATGTTTCTGAAATGGCGTTGAGGCCGTTGTTGTAAAGAGCGTCGATCATGCATGCACTCCTTCAGCAAGCGTCTTGGCATTTCGGGCATCGGCCGTCAATTGCAAGGACGGAGCGCGGCGCACCAGGCTGTCGAGTTGATAAATAGAAGCCACGCAAGGCGCGTCGGCGTTGACAGCCAAGCGCACTTCAGAACTGCATTCATTGCTCAAATTCAAAGGCGTAGCGGTAATTTGCTTCAACACATCTTGCGAAGTTTCGAAAGCCAACTGGGGCAGGCCCAGCATGTTGGCCAAGACGCGTAACACCTTCCATGCCGGTCGGGTTTCGGCCAAGGGCTTGACCACCGCATGGAAGCTTTGCAAGCGTCCTTCTGCATTCACGAAACTGCCCGATGTTTCTGTAAAGGGTGCAATGGGCAACAACACGTCTGAGAAAGCCATGTTGGTTTTGAAGGGGCTGAGTGTGACAACCATTTGCATGGCGGCCAAGGCAGCCACAGCTGTGGCGCCAGCAGCAGAATCTTCAACGGGTTCGGTGTTGAGTAGCAAAGCTGCTTTCAGACCACCCGCCAGCATTTGTGCCGCATTCATGCCACCTGTCTGAGGCTCTGCTTTGGCCCACTGTGCGCCCACTGTGTTGGCAGATTCTGTGAGGTAGCCATAAGTTGCGCCAGTTTGATCGGCAATCCACTTAGCCAAGCCAAGCAAGCTAGACGCATTAGCGTGGTGTGCAGCGGCATTGCCCAACAGAACAGCTTTGCGTTCGCCGCCCAAGAGTGACTTGGCAATGGCTTGTGCCTCAGGTGTTGCTTGACCTTGAGCAGGCGCTGACACGCCCTTCTCTGCCGCAACGGCCGCCGCCACATTGGCCAAGCTTTGCGCCCAGGCACTGGCTTCTTGCACATCGGCATGCGCCACTGGCATGGCCCACGCATCGGCTGCAGTGAACAATGCCTTGGAGGTGATGGTGTTGACCTGAGCGCCATTGCGTTGCGCTTGGCGAATGCGCTGCGCAAACAAGGGATGGTCTTTGCGCAGATTGCTGCCCACCACCAACACACGTTGGAGTTGTGTCAGGCTGGCAATGGTGGTACCCAAAAAACGTACGCCTTCGGCTTTGGCAAACTCTGCATTTCGCAAGCGGTAATCGATGTTGTCAGAGCCCAATGAACGCACCAAAGTGCTTGCCAAGTGGAGTTCCTCCAGTGTGCTGTGTGGGCTGACCAAAGCGCCAATGCTGCTTGCACCGTGGTCTTTGCTGATTTGATTCAGGCCATTGGCCACATATTCCAAAGCAGTTTGCCAATCAACTTCTTTCCACTCACCACCCTGCTTGATCATGGGGGTACGCAGACGGTCGGCACTGTTCAAAGCTTCGTAGGAGAAACGATCGCGGTCGGCAATCCAGCACTCATTGACTTCTTCGTTTTCCAAGGGCACCACACGGAGCACTTCGTTGTTTTTGACTTGCACCACCAAGTTGGCACCCGATGAATCGTGCGGCGCAATCGATTTGCGGCGAGACAATTCCCAAGTGCGGGCGCTGTATCGGAATGGCTTGCTGGTTAGAGCGCCTACGGGGCAAATGTCAATCATGTTGCCAGAGAGTTCTGAGTCAACCGATTGGCCCACGAAGGTTTCAATTTCGGCGTGCTCACCGCGGTGTGACATGCCCAGTTCCATGACACCTGCCACCTCTTGGCCAAAACGAACACAACGTGTGCAGTGAATGCAACGGCTCATCTCTTGCATGCTGACGAGTGGGCCCACATCTTTGTGGAAAACCACTCGTTTTTCTTCTTCGTAACGTGAACCCGAACCGCCATAACCCACGGCCAAATCTTGCAATTGGCACTCACCGCCTTGATCACAAATGGGGCAATCAAGGGGGTGATTGATGAGCAAGAATTCCATGACCGATTGCTGCGCCTTGATGGCTTTGTCTGACTTGGTGCGAACAATCATGCCTTGCGTTACAGGCGTCGCACATGCAGGCATGGGCTTGGGTGCTTTTTCAACATCGACCAAACACATGCGGCAGTTGGCCGCAATGCTCAATTTTTTGTGGTAGCAGAAGTGAGGAATGTAAGTGCCTGCCTTTTCAGCGGCATGCATGACCATGCTGCCCTCAAGGACCTCAATTTTTTGACCGTCTAGTTCAATTTCAACCATGGTTGTTATGCCGTCTCAAACGTAAGCAGGGACCATGCAGGTCTTGTGCTCAATGTGGTACTCAAATTCGTGACGGAAATGTTTGATCATTCCGCGCACAGGCATGGCGGCGGCATCACCCAAAGCGCAAATGGTGCGACCTTGAATGTTGTCTGCCACCGAGTTCAACAAGTCGAGGTCGCTTGCGCGGCCATGACCATTTTCGATTCGATCGACCATGCGCCACAACCAACCCGTGCCTTCACGGCAAGGTGTGCATTGGCCACATGATTCGTGGGAGTAAAAATAAGACAAACGTTGCAAAGACTTGACCATGCAACGTGTGTCGTCCATGACAATGACAGCACCAGATCCCAGCATGGAGCCGGCTTTGGCAATCGAGTCATAGTCCATGGTGATGTCCATCATGATGTTGGCGGGCAACACGGGGGCTGAAGAGCCGCCGGGAATGACTGCTTTCAAATTGCGACCACCGCGCATGCCGCCAGCCAACTCCAAGAGCTTGGGGAACGAGGTGCCCAATGGAATTTCATAGTTACCAGGACGCTCAACATCACCACTGATAGAGAAAATTTTGGTGCCGCCATTATTGGGTTTGCCGCACTCCAAATAAGCCTGGCCCCCATTGCGAATGATCCAAGGTACCGCTGCAAAGGTCTCGGTATTGTTGATGGTGGTGGGCTTGCCGTACAAACCGAAACTTGCTGGGAATGGTGGCTTGAAGCGGGGTTGGCCTTTTTTGCCTTCCAAGGATTCGAGCAAAGCGGTTTCTTCACCGCAGATGTAAGCACCAAATCCATGCGTAGCGTGCAACTGAAAGTTGAAGTTGCTGCCCATGATTTTGTCACCCAAGAAGCCTGCTGCGCGCGCCTCTTCGAGGGCTGCTTCAAAGCGTTCGTAAGTTTGGAAAATTTCGCCGTGAATGTAGTTGTAACCCACATTGATGCCCATGGCATAAGCGGCAATGGCCATGCCTTCAATCAAGATGTGCGGATTGAATTGCATGATGTCGCGGTCTTTGCAAGTGCCGGGTTCGCCTTCGTCAGAATTGCAAACCAAATACTTTTGACCTGGAAACTGACGGGGCATGAAGCTCCACTTCAGGCCCGTTGGGAAACCCGCACCGCCTCGTCCGCGCAAAGCAGACTCTTTAACCGTGGCAATGACTTGGTCTTGTGTCAAACCTTCACCGCCATCTTGGCCCAAAATTTTGCGCAAAGCTTGGTAGCCACCGCGAGCTTCGTAATCTTTCAGGCTCCAGTTATGACCATTCAAACCCGACATGATTTGCGGGTTGATGTGACGCTCGTGGAATGAAGATTCCAAGCCGGTGGCCGCAAAGCGCGACAACAATTGATTCAGATCAGCGCTCATGCTGCGCCTCCAGATTTTTGCAAAGTATCGATCAAATCGTCGAGCTTTTCGTTGCTCATGAAGCTGCACATGGTGCGGTCGTTGACCAACAACACAGGCGCATCGGCGCATGCGCCTTGGCATTCGCTGGGCTGCAAAGTAAACAGGCCATCAGAGGTAGTTTCACCCACTTGAATGCCCAAACGCTTTTGCAAATGAACCAGCGCTTGCTGGCCACCATGCAACTGGCAAGGTAAATTGTTGCAAACGTTTAGCTTGAACTTGCCCAATTTTTGCTGGTTGTACATGTTGTAAAAAGTAGTGACTTCGTGCACAGCCATGGGCGCCATGCCTAGGTAGTCGGCCACAACTTTTTCGCTTTCAGCGCTGACCCAGCCAAACTCTTGTTGCACGATAGACAAACAGGCCATGACAGCTGATTGCTTTTGATCGGCAGGAAATTTGGCCACTTCGCGAGAGAAGCGGGCTTTGGTCTCATTAGAGATCATCGGTCAATCTCTCCAAACACAATGTCCATGGTTCCAATGATGGCCACTGCGTCGGCCAACATGTGGCCACGGGCCATTTCATCAAGGGTCGCCAGGTGGGCATAGCCCGGGGCGCGGATTTTTAAGCGGTAAGGCTTGTTGGCACCATCGCTGACGAGATAAATACCAAACTCACCTTTGGGATGCTCAACAGCGGCATAGGCCTGACCTTCGGGTACATGGAAACCTTCTGTGAACAGTTTGAAATGGTGAATCAAACCTTCCATG
>Ga0208942_1000341_pt1 | contig 19911 bp, 20 predicted proteins | sample GreLakmeSU08MSRF_FD_187704 | JGI IMG/M metagenome (GOLD analysis project Ga0208942, IMG submission 187704) | Freshwater lentic microbial communities from great Laurentian Lakes, MI, USA - Great Lakes metaG SU08MSRF (SPAdes) | ecosystem: Environmental > Aquatic > Freshwater > Lake | place: Great... | reverse complement strand
GTTTGTGAAGGTTCAATTGCGACTTCGCAACGGGGCGAGCGCGGGTTTGGTTATGACGCAGTGTTTATTCCCAGTCTTGGAAATGGACGAACTTTCGCCGAGATGAGTATCGAAGAAAAGCATCTGCTGTCTCATCGCGGCCTTGCATTCAGATCACTTGCAAAAAGTCTTAAAGAACTACCAACCGCGTAAATCAATTTGCCAGCAGTCCAAAATTTCATCAGAGCGCGTAATCCAGGCCACCGAATGCATCGCCATTGTCGGGTCAATGTGTGCCGGCGTAACGCGAAGTTTGTCGCCAACTTTAAGATTTGTTTTTAGCGCACCACTTTGTGCAACGAGTGTCGTGTGTTCGTCTGAACAAAACATCACGTCGAATCCGAATACAGATGGATTGCCGTGATCCATGCCAAGAGATTTCAGGCCGACATCAATTACGAGCCAGTCTTTACTAGTTGAAATGATCGTGCCCAAAATAAAACAACTTTGTTCAAATGGAAGATTTAGTTTGGCGTAGTGAGTATCCATTAATGCATACGAGCCTGCTTGCAATTCACTGATGCCAGTCGAATCGTGCATATCCCAAGTTCCGGTGCCACCAGCAGAAATAATTTCGCCACCGACATCTTGTGCGGCTTGCACAAGTAAAGACATCGACTTGGCAACACCCTGTTTTCGTTTATCGTCACCATCAACCATCATCAGGTGACCTTCGTAGCCCATCACGCCACGCACAGTTAAACCAGCTTTTCGCGCAGTGTCTGCAAGTTTGCCGGCAAGATCTGGCGCAATGCCGCAACGTCGCAGACCAACATTGACATCAATTAACACATCGCGCAAACCAGCACGAGCGGCAGCATTAATAGTTTCGTGCGAGTCAACTGCAATTGTTACACGTGCGTTCTTTGAAACTTTGGCTAGCTCAATTAGTCGGTCGTGGTCGACGACTTCATTAGCCAACAACAAGTCTGCGCCGACTCCTGCCAGAGCCATGCCGATTAATTCGCGCGGGGTCGCACAGGTGAAATTATTATGCCCGTGTTTGATTTGCATGCGCGCGATCTGCGTGCACTTGTGCGCCTTCATGTGCGGCCGTAATTTAGATCCAGGATGTCGTGTCGACATCGTAGAAAGATTGTTATTCAACGCGTCAATATCAATCAGCAAAGCCGGCGTGGCAAGTTCGGATGTTGTTCGCGGGTTCATATGTTGTGCCGACGGCGAGACTCGAACTCGCACTGGCGGCGTCCTAAGCGCCGTGCCTCTGCCATTGGGCTACGTCGGCCTCTTGCCCGTAAGAGTAGTGCTTTGCAACTGTTCTTTGACATAATGTAAACCTTGACTTCAACAACTACGGCTTCTCATGGTTCTAAAGGTGCGTTAGATGCAGCGACTTTGGCAGGTCAACTTGGCCTAGCCGACAAGATCGTTGACCAACAGGCGCTCGAAAACAGCGTTGCGCTTTGTGCCAAAAATAATGTCTTGCTACCGACATTTGCGCAACTTGCTGATCCGTCTTTGATTGACGTGAACTATGCAAAAGGTGTCGACAAAAATGCTCCAGACGCACGCAACTTATTTCGCGTGCATTGGTATAACAATATGCAAGGCGACCGAGTTTCTGTGCCAGATCATGTTGTCTTGCCGGCTTCACTTACCGGAATCGCGAGTCCAATTATCGTGATGTTTGGCGATCGCTTTCCGATGATCACCGCGCATAAAGTTTTGGCTGCTTACTCATGTTTGGCACCACGTGTAATCACCGGCCAGTTTGACCCGAGTCGACATCGTGCAGTCTGGCCATCAACTGGCAATTATGCACGAGGCGGAGTAGCAATTAGTCGAATCATGGGTTCGCGAGGTGTTGCAGTTTTGCCAGCCGGTATGTCACAAGAACGTTTTGACTGGCTTGATAAATGGGTGAGTGACCCGAGCGATGTTATTCGAACACCTGGCACCGAAAGCAATGTCAAAGAAATCTATGATGCGTGCAACGAGATGGAGCGCGATCCGAAGAATTTTATTTTCAATCAGTTCTGTGAGTTCGGCAATCACGTTGGACACTTCGAAATTACTGGTCGTGCGCTGTCGAATGTTTTTGACTTTGTAAATAAAAATGCTGGTGGCAAATTGCGGCTTGCTGCGTTCACTTCTGCAACGGGTTCAGCCGGCACGATCGCTGCTGGTGACAGACTTAAAGATGATTACGGCACAAAAATTGTCGCAGTTGAAGCACTTGAGTGCCCAACAATGTTAGAAAACGGTTTTGGTGAGCACAACATTCAAGGAATTGGCGACAAACATATTCCGCTAATTCATAACGTTATGAATACTGATGTCGTAGTTTGCGTATCTGATCACGCCACAGACGAACTTGACGTGATGTTCAATACTGATGCCGGCTGTCGATATCTTGCCGAGCGCAAAGGTGTGCCAGTTGAAATTGTTGAAACACTCAAGCATTTTGGTTTCTCGGCAATTTGCAATGTGATCGCGGCGATCAAAACCGCAAAACTTCTTGGGCTTGGCGCCAATGATGCTTTAATTACAATCGCTACCGACGGTGCCGATTTGTATCCAAGTGAGCGGGTCAAAACTTTGGCTCGCCGTTTCAATAATTCGTTTACCGAAATTGATGCCGCTGAAGTATTTGCTGAGCATCTCGCAATGGTCGGCACCGACGCAATGATTGAATGCACCGAGCGCGATCGCACGCGTATTTTTAATCTCGGCTATTACACATGGGTCGAACAACAAGGCACGCCACTTGCAGTTTTTGAAGCCCGACGGTCTCAGTCATTTTGGCGAGACTTGCGCAGTTATCTACCCGTGTGGGACGAACTCATCGGCGAATTTAATCGTCGAGTCACCTCCGCCAAATAGCGGCAATGTTGCAGACACCCGTTGTAACTGGTTGGCGTTGCAGCGCGTGCGATACAAAAGTTTCAATTAGCGACATTTTTTCTTGGCGTTGCCCAAACGCAACAAGTTCTGATCGGCATCATGTGCTTGAACTTGAAAATGCTATTACTCCGTTACGTACTAATGGAGATACGAATCCGTTTGTCGCATTTCAGAGATATCTCGCATGGGACGCATTTGCAGCAACACTCGGTCTTGATTTTGATGACAGAACAAAAATAATTCGTGATCTTGATGAAGCAGTGGCAAAAACTGCTGGCACGGGTTTTCGTATAACACCATTCGAACGCAACGATTCGCTTTCTGATGCGCTTGGTTTCAACAAACTTGGTGGCGTATGGATCAAAGACGAAACACATAATGTCGCCGGCTCACAAAAAGCCCGACATCTATTTAGTGAACTGTTACATCTCATAGCTGTCGAGCAAGTTGGTCGAGCACCGTGGAAGTCGCCGTTGCTACGCCCAGCGCTAGCCATTGCATCGTGCGGCAACGCAGCGATAGCAGCGAGCACACTTGCGCAAGCAGTTGACTGGCCGATAACTGTCTTCGTGCCCGAGAATGCAGACACGGCAACGTTGAAAATTTTAGATTCACTGCATGCAAACGTCGTTCGTTGCCCGCGACTTGCTACTGACAAGCCAGGTGATCCTTGTGTGTATAGATTTCGCGAAGCAATCGAGCAAGGTTGTGTTCCGTTTGGGGTGCAAGGCCCAGAAAATGCGTGGTGTCTAGATGGTGGTCGCACGATTGGTTGGGAGATGGCGGTTGTGGCCGAAGATCTTCAGGGCTCTTTAATCAGCCGAATGTTTGTGCAGGCAGGTGGAGGAGCATTTGTTGCATGTGCCGCGAGCGGATTTTTTGCCGGTGCTACCAAGCCACGAATTCACGCAGTGCAAACGCAAGGTTGTGCGCCACTGGCTCGTGCATTTGAAATTGCTAGAACTAATGGCGGCGCACGAAATGCTGGCGCGCGATGGTCGCAGTGCATGTGGCCTTGGGAGACAACGCCCGTTTCTATTGCCGACGGAATTCTCGACGACGAAACATACGACTGGATCGGTGCATGCAATGCAATGGCCGATAGCGATGGGTATCCAGTGGTTGCTACTGAAGAACAAATTCACGAGAGTTTCGCGCTTGCGCAGCGTGTGACAAATATTGATGTCAGTCCAACTGGTAGCGCTGGTCTCGCGGGGTTGCTGGCAATACGCCACGAAGTCGCTGATGACGAGCGTGTGATTGTGATTTTTAGTGGCGTCCGTCGGCAATAGTTGTTAGGGCACTAGCCTGCAAGGCATGTCAAATATTCTTCCAGTTGCCCTTGAGGGCGGTTTCGACTCGCGTAGCGACATCTTCACGCGACTCCTCAAGAATCGTGTAATCATGCTCGGCACCGACGTCAACGATGAAATTGCCAATCAAGTTTGCGCCCAGTTGTTGTTTCTCGAAGGTGAAGATTCAAAAGCAGATATCTGGCTATATATAAATAGTCCTGGCGGATCAGTAACCGCTGGCATGGCAATCTACGACACGATGCAGTTTGTTTCTTGTGACGTAGCCACAGTTTGTTTAGGTCTAGCCGCATCGATGGGGCAGTTCTTGCTTACATCTGGGGCAGCAGGCAAGCGATACACATTGCCAAATGCACGAATCATGATGCACCAGCCACTTGCAGGTTTGCGTGGTCAAGCATCAGACATCGCGATTCAGGCCGAACAACTTAAGTTCACCAAACTTCGCATGGCAGAGCTGACGGCACATCACTCGGGTCGCAAACTCGCAGAGATTCAAGAAGACTCAGAGCGAGATCGCTGGTTCACTGCAGAACTTGCTCGTGATTATGGTCTTGTTGACAAAGTGATTGTCAAGCGTGGAGAAATGCGCTAAAAGATTTAGCCAGTTGGCGCGACGTTTAGTCCGCTTGAAATATCGACTCCGCAAGTTTCTACAATCCATTTTGCTGCAGCATCGGCAGCTTTTTCGGTCGAGTAGGCCATGTCGACGACTGCCTGAACACTTTCGGGATCATTTGCTTTTACACGCGATGCAACAGACAACAACTCAATCAACGACTCCCAATCTTTTTGTATTGCTAACGGAGAAACTTCGCCAAGTCGCTTGTATCGATCAAGCATTGTGGCAATATCGGCTGAAGTAACTGTTGGTTGGGTGATTCCCGGTGCTTCTTTGGCTAGTTGACGACAAAAGTTCGTTGCTGTTCGCGCAGGTTGGCCACACGCACTAGCAACCAGTGCGAGACACAGAACCGAAGCAAAAGTTTTCGCAGCCATCGCAGCCATAAATGAGTATCTGCGTACACATTTATTGAATAAATCAGTGCTCATGGTTTTGTGAAGAATCATTGCGCTTAAGTATCTCAGGTGTGCCAGACAAAGTGGCGTCAAGAGAAAACAAGAATGTTAAACGGGGGTTAGGCGAGTGTTTGCATCTGTCAGGTCGGCAACTTTGCTTGGTGTGCGTGGGTTGCGAGTTGATGTTGAAGTTCACTCAGGTATCGGGCTTCCTGGGTTCACCGTGGTTGGTCAGCCCGACGAAGTGTGTCGCGAAAGTCGTGATCGAGTGCGCGCAGCATTTTTATCTTGCGGCTTGGCGTGGCCAACGCGAAGAATCACAGTCAATCTTGCACCAACTGGTGACCGAAAATCAGGGGCGTGTTTAGATCTAGCAATTGCAATTGGTTTATTGGCTACACAAGAACTAGTACCGATTGAAATATTGTCGCAGTTTGCGTTTGTTGCCGAATTAGGTCTTGATGGTTCATTACGACCAGTTCGCGGGGCGACACCACTTGTCTTGGCAACTACAGATCGACGCACTGTTGTCGCTGTCGAAAATCTGAGTGAGGCAAGTGCGGCGTCAACCGCAAATGTCTTTGCTGCAAAAACTCTTCTTGATGTCGTTGAATGTCTGTGTGATCGTGCTGTTTGGCAAGTTTCACAATCAACAAACGATCAAAATGCAAATACACAAATTGTGCGCGACCTTGCCGATGTGCAGGGCCAGCCGGCTGCCCGCCAAGCACTAGAAATTTCGGCTGCGGGCTCACACCATTTGCTGCTCGTTGGTCCACCGGGTGCAGGCAAAACAATGCTCGCTGAACGCCTTGTTGGTCTATTGCCACCACTCAATGATCAGCAAGCCATCTCGGCAACGATGATTCACTCGTCGGTGCAAACAGAGTTTCTCAATAACGGCTTGATTCGTTCTGCGCCATATCGCGCGCCACATCATTCATCATCGATGGTCGCAATGGTTGGCGGTGGCACCGCATTGATGCGACCTGGTGAAATATCTCTTGCAAGTCATGGTGTTTTATTTCTTGATGAACTCGGAGAATTCGCACCGTCAGTTTTGGACGCTTTGCGTCAACCCCTCGAACAAGGAGTCGTTCGTTTGGCACGAGCGCGAACAAGTGTTGTGATCCCAGCAGAGTTCTTACTTGTTGCCGCATCTAATCCATGTCCATGTGGCGAGGGCACCCCAGGCGCCTGTACTTGTGACGATGCAGCGCGCGCACGATATTTGCGAAGATTCTCTGGACCATTACTTGATCGGTTCGATTTGCGTGTTGCTGTCTGTCGACCCAACACAAATGAATTAATTTCTCCGATCTCAGGTGAGTCAACGAGCGTTGTTGCTAAACGAGTAGCAACAGCGCGCAATTTGGCGTTCTCCAGATTCGGTTGCACTAATTCGGCACTGACACGTCAGCAACTAGATGTTGTTGCACCACTATCAAAAAAAGCCGAACAACTTTTGCGCAAAGAACTTGAATCTGGTCGACTAACTGGTCGTGGATACCACCGAGTGCGTCGAGTTGCGCGCACAATTGCAGATTTAGCGGGGGCTCCAGATGTGATCGATGAACCGCATTTGCATTTGGCATTGATGTTGCGAGTTGATTTGGCTTCTGGTTTGCGCACACGAGAGTTGATTTTCTGAACATGGTTTCACAAATACGACAATTTGCGTTATCAAAAGATCAAATAGCCGCCGCATCACTTGCGGCATTGCCAAAAATTGGCCCAAAAAGATTGATGACACTTTTAAAACATCACGACCCACAAACTGCGTGGGCGGTCGTGCAGGGTCGGGCCAAGCCAAGCGAATCAGTAGCCGCAATGTTGCGAACCGACGGGTTGATTACTTTGTTGCGTCATCGGGCAACACAAGAGTTACAAGATCAGATCGCAAGGCGATGCAAAAGTGCGGGCATGAAGATAGCAATTTTCGGTGACGCTGATTATCCACGTGCTTTGACTGGCGATCTCGCTCCACCGGCGGTGTTGTTTTATCTCGGAGATTTATCTGCGCTTGATAACCGTCGAGTCGCAATGATTGGCACTCGCAATGCGACGGCCTCAGGCAGATATCTGGCGTCTCATATTGCTTACGATTTAGCCACAAATAATGTTTGTATTATTTCTGGATTGGCACGTGGTATTGATGCGTGGTCGCATCGTGGCGCAATGCGCGCTCTCGAACTAGAAAGCAATGCAGACCAACTTAATAAAATTGCCAGACCAGTGGGCGTAGTTGCGTCAGGGCTTGACGTAATTTATCCGCGTGAGCATGCTCAACTTTGGCAAGATATTGCCCAACACGGTGCGCTACTAAGTGAATCTGCGCCAGGCTCACCACCCGAGGCGTTTCGGTTTCCGTTGCGCAACAGAATCTTGGCAGCACTCAGTGAAGTGCTAGTTGTTGTCGAGTCACGCACTACTGGTGGATCAATGATCACAGTTGATGAAGCACAAAAACGCGATGTGACTGTTTTGGCGGTGCCTGGCTCACCACGCAATGTTGCCTCAAACGGAACAAATCTGCTGATTCAACAAGGTTGCTTGCCAATTATTGGTGCTCAAGATGTGCTCGTTGCGCTCGGACTAGATCATCGACGCGCATCAGAAAATATTTATGATCCACGCCCGCGATTAAGTGCCGGCGACCAAGATTTAGTTTCGACAATGGCTGGGTCGCCGTTCACACTTGATGAATTTGTGGTTCGGACAAATCTTGCGACGATTGAAGCAGCAGTTTCACTTGGACGATTAGAGGCAATGGGTTGGGTTATCGGCAACTCTGGTTGGTGGGAAGTCATTGAAGTCAGGCAGCCCCGCGACTAAACAGATACCGTTGTTATTGCTATGGCGGCGGGGTGGAAGATTGATGAGTTCATTGGGTCGATGACGGCTGCCTCAACTCATACAACGAGTGCTTATGCCAGTGATGTAAAACAATTTGAAGAATGGATCTCCCGACTAAAAATAAACTCACCACAGTTGGTAACACGCGACATGGTGCGTCAGTACATCAGTTTTTTGACAACTAATCGACAAGCCAAACGCAGTGTGACCAGAAAACTTGCGGCGATTCGTCGATACTTTGCATGGCATGTTCGTAACGGAACACTAAAAACTGACCCAACTGCCGGAGTTCGCACGCCGTCGGGCACGGGTCGGTTGCCAAAAGTTCTAACCAAAGAGCAGTTAAACGCATTGTTGTCGTGCAAAGACCCAGACGTGCCAGAGTGGAAGTCATCACGCGATACATCAGTTATCGAACTGCTCTACGGCAGCGGACTTCGCGTCAGCGAACTTTGTTCGCTAGATGTCGACAGCATAAATGCTCGTAACAACACTGTGATCGTGATGGGTAAAGGATCGAAAGAGAGACGGATACCTGTCAGTGAGCCAAGTCTGTTAGCAGTCAAACACTGGCTCAAATTTCGTCACGAAGTAGTAGATGAGAAAGTTACTAAAAGCCAAGAACTCTCGGCATTGTTTTTAAATACGCGTGGTCGCCGTTTAGCCCCACGTGATGTGCGACGAATAATCGACGAGCGCGCACTCACACCAACACATCCACATGCGTTACGTCATACTTTTGCTACGCACTTGCTCGACAACGGTGCTGATTTGCGCGCAGTGCAAGAACTGCTCGGTCATTCTGATGTTGCGACCACACAGCGTTATACCCAAGTAAGCAAGGAGCGCCTTAAATCTGCATACGGCGCATCGCATCCACGCGCATGAACGCTCTTCCAGTACGACTGACGATTGATCAAGCATGGAAGAAGTGGCATGAGAACAAAGATCCATTGGCTCGTGAATGGCTCGTGGTGCATTATGCCTCACTCGTAAAGTTTGTCGCTGGCCGACTCGCCGCAGGTTTGCCAAAACGAGTTGAAATCGGGGACTTAGTTAGTTCAGGTGTGTTCGGGTTAATGAACGCGATTGATCGCTTTGATCCATCACTTGGTTTCAAATTTGAAACGTATGCAGTACCGCGAATTCGTGGTGCGATCTTAGATAGTTTGCGATCTTTAGATTGGGTGCCACGCAGCGTGCGGTCTAAAGCCAGAACAGTCGAAAATGCAATCTCTGATTTAGAACATGCACTTAAGCGTTCGCCAACCGATGACGAACTAGCTGCGAAATTAAAAATCAATAGTTCTGAACTTGAAAAATGGTTGACAGAAATTGCGTCTAGTGCCGTTGGTCCGCTCGATCATGTCATTGCCGATAACACACCGGCATCTACACATTCTGGGGCGTCGTATGTTCCGAGTCCAGACTCGGTCGTCGAAGCCCAAGAATTGCGCAAAATTATGCGCCAAGAAATTAAACGTTTACCAGAACGCGAACGCACAGTTTTGGTGTTGTACTACGAGGAGAACTTAACTTTGGGTGAGATCGGTGATGTGCTTGGTGTAACTGAAAGTCGTGTGTCGCAAATTCACACCAAGGCCGTTTTGCAACTTCGTTCGCGACTAACTGCTGCTGACGTCGCTTAATAAGTTCAGTCAACAACTAAGCCAGAAATAAAATAATCTTGATTTCTAGTTTTGCGTCTATTGTTTTGGTTTTATCGACTTTTGCGCCAGCAAAATTTGTTTCGTGTGTGCTTGTCTCGCCGATTGCGACACCACACGTCGCGTCAATCATTGATCCATTTCGACAACCGAGTTGTGAGCGATGTGCTGGCAATCGGGGTATTGAGTACAGCACAAAAATTGGCACTCCGATAGTTGCAAGTGCGAATGGCACAATAAGTTTTTACGGCATGGTCGGAGGCAAGCGCTATCTGGTGATCCGTACAAATGCTGGTCGACGTTTAACTTATGGGTCGATTGCTAACAGCACGCTGCGAACCGGTGATGATGTTTTAGCCGGTCAAATAATTGGCACGACTTCGATGCTTTATTTTGGAGTGCGCGAAAACAGTATCCAGGGCTATATCTATGTTGACCCGGCAAAATATCTATCCCAAAATACGCGGACTTCGAACCGAGCAATTTTGGTTAACGGGCTAGCTAGTCAAGATTCAAGTTGTTGAGCAGTGCTCGTTAAACGATTATTAGACGGTTTTGTACTGGTTTTTGTGTCTAGTTTTGTGCTGGTTTTGATGCGGTTTGATTCTCTTCACCGCTAGGCTTTCACAGTCAGAAGTAGCTAAAAGAAGTAATCAGAATTACGAATTTAAGTTTTATCCCATTATTAAATTGCACGGTTTCCATCCTGTGGTCGCTTCGGCGCGGGAGATCATGCACTCAACCACAGAAAGAGGAACCGTTATGGCAATTATCAGCATGCGTCAGATGCTTGAGGCTGGAGTTCACTTCGGCCATCGCACCGCCCGTTGGGACCCACGAATGAAGCGATTCATTTACGGCGAGCGCAACGGCATTTACATCATTGATCTCGAACAGACACTTGTTCGCATCGAAGATGCATACCGCTTTGTTCGCGACCTTGTTGCGAACGGTGGAAACATTTTATTTGTAGGCACAAAAAAGCAAGCGCAAGATCCAGTGCGACTTTTCGCCGAGCACTGTGGCATGCCATATGTCAACGAGCGTTGGTTGGGTGGAATGTTGACAAACTTTGACACGATTTCTAAGCGCGTGAGCAAAATGCAAGAGTACGAGCGCCTTCGAGACACAGGCGAGTTTGAACTAATGCCGAAAAAAGAAGCTTTGTTAATCACTCGCGAACTTGAGAAGTTGCAGCGTAACTTGTCGGGCATTCGCTCGATGGGACGACGACCAAACGCAATCTTCGTTGTTGACACGCTCAAAGAGCACATCGCAGTTACTGAAGCTCGCAAACTTGGCATCCCAGTAATTGGAGTAGTCGATACAAATGTCAACCCAGACATTATTGATTATCCGATTCCAGGCAACGACGATGCAATTCGTGCCAACGAGTTGATGGCACGAGTTATTGCTGAAGCAGTAATCGAAGGCCGTTACATCGCCGAAAAAATGACACCGCGTGTTGCGCCAGCGACAACTGGTAGTGCAACAACACTTTTGCCACCACCAGCACCAGCACCTCGAACTGCCGCAGAGCAAACGGCGTTTGATGCGCAACAAGAAGCAGCAAAGCTTCAAGCAGCCGCCGACATGACAAAGCGTGATGCTCGCGTAGCACCAAGCACAGAGACGAAATAGGTAGAACAGATCACGATGGCATTTACAGCTAAAGAAGTACAAGTTCTTCGTCAGTCAACTGGCGCAGGAATGATGGATTGCAAAAAAGCACTTGAAGAAGCCAACGGAGATTTCGAAGCCGCTAAACAGTGGCTTCGAGAAAAAGGTCTCTCGGCTAGCGCCAAACGTGATGATCGAGACAATGCACAAGGTCTCGTCTCTCTTTTGATCAAAGGCAATGTTGGTTCGATGGTTAAGTTGAAGTGCGAAACAGATTTTGTTGCAAGTAGTGACGGCTTCAAAGCCGAGGCCGAAGCGCTTGTTGCTTTGGTTGGCGAAAAAGGTGAGGCCGCAGTTTCACAACGATCCACTCAACTTGAAGATCTTAAGATTTTGCTCAAAGAGAAAATTGATCTTGGAGATGTGGTGCGCTTCGAAGCAACCGCCGGAAACATTGTCGGTTCTTACTCACACCTTCAAGGTGGTCGTGGTATCAACGGCGTACTTGTCGAGATGTCTGGAGCCACTGAAGAACTTGCACATGATGTTGCTGTGCACATTGCATTTGCTCGACCAAAATATCTTGCAAAGGCTGATGTTCCAGATGCTGTGGTCGCTGCCGAGCGAGCAACTCTCGAAGTCGTTACTCGTAATGAAGGCAAACCAGAACAAGCAATTGGCAAAATCGTGGATGGTCGAATTACTGGTTTTTACAAAGACATCTGTCTGCTTGAGCAGCCATACGCCAAAGATGACAAGCAATCGGTGGCGCAAATAATTGGTTCTGCCAAAATTATTCGCTTTGCGCAGGTTGAAATAGGCTAGATACTTATGGCTGGTGCGGCGTCTTTAACTCCTCGCTGGAAGCGAGTTGTTTTAAAATTATCGGGCGAAGCACTTGCCGAGCCAAGTGGTTTTGGTCTTGACACTGATGTCTTGCACCAGATCGCAACAGAGTTGCACGAGGCTCGTCGTGATCTTGAAGTCGACATTGCAGTAGTGGTCGGTGGCGGAAACTTCTGGCGCGGACTGAAAGGTGCTGGTCAAGGAATGGATCAAGCCCAAGCCGACTACATGGGGATGATCGCCACAGTGATGAACGCACTCGCATTGCAAGATGCATTCGAGCGAGTCGGTCAGTTTTCGCGAGTGATGACTGCTGTTGAGATGCCAAAAGTTGCTGAGCCATATATTCGTCGCCGTGCTGAACGTCATTTACAAAAGGGTCGAATCGTAATTTTGGCCGGTGGTACTGGCAATCCATTTTTTACTACTGATACGGCTGCAGCGTTACGAGCCGCAGAAATTTCTGCACAAGCAATTTTGAAAGGCACGCACTCTGGTGTCGATGGCGTATATACGGCTGATCCTAAGTTAGATAAAACTGCAACACGCTTCGATCGAATTAGTTATTTAGATGTCATAAGCAAAGGGCTCAAAGTTATGGACTCGACTGCGATCACTTTTTGTATGGACAACAAAATACCGATTGTGGTTTTCAACTTGCTTGAAAAAGGAAACGTTCGTAAAATTCTTGAAGGGCAGCAGATAGGGACGCTCGTCGGGTGATCGAAGAAACTCTTCTCGATGCGATGGAGAAAATGGGCAAAGCCGTTGAACACGTTCAAGCACAATTTCTTGGAGTGCGAACTGGTCGTGCTAACGCTTCGCTAGTTGACAAACTTCAAGTTGAATATTTTGGTGCATTCGTGCCGTTGCAACAACTTGCTTCGTTTCAGGTTCCTGAAGCACGAATGTTGGTTGTCAAGCCGCACGACCGCGGTTCGATTGCGGCAATTGAAAGAGCTATTCAATCCAGCGACCTGGGTTTGTCGCCAAGCAACGATGGTGTTGTAATTCGCCTCAGCTTTCCTGCATTGACAGAAGAGCGGCGTAAAGATTTTGTTAAGGTCGTGAAAAATATGGCAGAAGAGGGTCGCGTGACTGTGCGAAATGTACGTCGCGATGCAAGAAAAGTTTTTGAGACGGCAAAGAAAGATGGCGATATTTCTCAAGACGAACTCGATCGTGCAGAAAAAGAGTTAGAACAACTAACACAGACCACCGTAGACGCAATTGATAAGGCTTTCTCGCGCAAGGAGCACGAACTGCTTGAGGTCTAGTCTTATTAGGGTACGAAGATCTACTTGGAGGAATCAAGAATTATGAGCGATGACACTAATGACATATTTGCAAATAATGATGACTCAACCCAAGGCGACAAGCCCAGTGATCCATCTTTAGATTTTGGAGATGAATTTGGTTTAGTAAAATTTGCTGACGATGAGAGTGCTCCAGCAATATCGTTTCCTGATAATCCTGCTGATCAACTTCCTCATTGGACGCAAGCGCCGACCGGCGAGATTCCAAAGTTCATAGAAGTTGCAGAAGACACAATTTCTCCAACCCCGTCGTATGGCAATTCGCGGTCAAACGTCAACGTGACGGGTTCATCTAGACGCATAGAACCTAATAATCCGCCTGCTCCGGTATCTCGTGACCAGCGCGAAAGTCGAATTTCTATCGGCACTGATCCAACTGATGAACGGAATCGACCAAATTCGTTAGTTGCATCTCAGTCAGATGCTTCTGGAAATAATCCAAAACCCACTCGACCTGCGCAAGTTACGCGCACCCGACCGAGCGGTCGAAGCGATTCGGGCACTGGTCCTCGTTCACCTCAGCGATCACGCACGCCGATAAGTGCAAGGCAAGACTCGGCGTCTGCTCGTGATTTGCCAACCGCAACTGCCGTTGGCGCGTTATTGGGTGCGGTTTATATCGCCGCAACTATTTTCGGACCAGTCGCCGTGATGGTTTTGTTGATCTTGGCTTTGGGTCTCGCATCATTTGAGTTTTTTACTCAAACTTCGTCGACTGGTTATCAGCCAGCAATGATCGTGGGTATCGCTGGCTGTGTGGCTGCGCCACTCGCCGCGTATTGGATTGGTGATGCCGCATTGCCGCTCGTATTTGTGTTCTCGTTTATTGCGGGTGCAGTAAGTTTCATCGGCACAAGATCAGTTGAGAGCGGTCCAGTTCCGAATTTGGGATTAACCATGCTCGGAATCGTTTGGGTCGGACTGTTTGGTTCGTACGGTGCACTCATTTTACGACTGTCAAATTCTGGGCCAGGTTTTGAAAATATTGGCACCGACACATTGTTTCTTGTCGTAGTTGGCGTGATTGCTAACGATGTAGCGGCATTTTTTGTCGGAGCAGCAACTGGTCGAACGCCACTTCGCGCGTGGATCAGCCCGTCCAAGACGATGGAAGGTTTCGTTGGTGGGGCAATCGGTACATTCGTAGTCGTAATCATGGTGGGTCTACAAAGTGATACATGGACAAAATTAAGTCAGTGGCTGATTATCGCATTTGTGATTTCAATCATCGGACCACTTGGTGATCTGACAGAATCGATGTTTAAACGCAATATGGATATCAAAGATTTCGGCACGCTTCTTCGTGGACACGGTGGAGCGCTTGATCGTTTTGACAGCATGTTGTTCGTTTTGCCAGTTGTCTACTACGTGACGTTGGTGCTTACCCCCTGGGCTAGTTGAACTGTGACACGCGTTGCGATTGCAGGTTCTACGGGGTCAATCGGCAAACAAACGCTAGAAGTAATCGCCGCATCTGAATCAGGCAAGTATCAACTCGTTGCACTGAGTGCGAATTCATCTGCTGACGAAATAATTGAGCAGGCTAAAACATTCAAACCAAATCTCGTTGTCGTTAATGACGAGTCGGCACGCAAAATAGTAGCGCGCGAGTTAGCTGCAACTAATCCGAAAATCGAAGTGATAGCTGATGTTGCTGCGATGGCGGGCATCGCCGATGTCGTTGTCAATGGAGTCGTTGGCTTTGCCGGGTTGTCCGTGACGATTGCAACGCTTGCCGCCGGTAAACGCCTAGCGCTTGCCAACAAAGAAAGTTTGATCGCTGCTGGCCCAGTCGTTGCGCCGTTACGAAAAATATCAGGTGCCGAAATTATCCCTGTTGATAGTGAGCATTGTGCAATTCACCAGTGCTTACGCAGTTCGCAAAATAATTTACGTGACGTAGCGAAACTTTTGCTCACCGCAAGTGGAGGACCGTTCAGAGGTCGAACGAAAAAATCTCTTGACGAAGTCACAATCAAAGATGCATTAAAGCATCCAACTTGGTCAATGGGTCCAAAAATTACGGTCGATTCATCAACCTTGATGAATAAAGGTCTTGAAGTTATTGAAGCGCATGAATTATTTGGTTTAGATTATGACTCGATAGATGTTGTCGTGCACCCACAATCAATTGTGCACTCAATGGTTGAGTTTCGCGACGGGGCAACGATTGCGCAACTGTCATTGCCCGATATGCGCTTGCCGATTGCGTACGCACTTGATTATCCAAATCGATCAACTGTTGGTTTTGGTGCAATTGATTGGACGAAACTTTCTCGACTCGATTTTGAGCAACCTGACCGTGACACATTTCGCTGCTTGAATCTGGCTTATGCCGCAGGTCGTATTGGCGGTACGGCGCCTGCTTGGTTGAGTGCCGCCAACGAAGTTGCCGTCGAAGCATTTTTGGCTGGAGTAGTGCAATGGTCGCAAATTGCGAGCATCATTGAATCAACCATGCAACACCATGACGGTCTAATTGCCTCTGAAGTTGAAGATATTTTAGAAGCAGATGCAGTAGCGCGACAGTGGGCGCGAAAGGAAGTTCTTCGTTGAGCTCGTTGTATTCAAAATTTCGTAACGAGATCGCAGCAGGTGGCGCTGTTGGTGATCCAAACGCAATTAAAAATAATTCTGCGACGACATTGACAACTGTGTTTGTGGTTGTTGGGTTGCTTGCTTGGCTCGGCGTCAAAAATCCGTGGTCACTTGTGTTCGTTGCTGGGTTGATCGTCTCTGTATTTCTGCACGAACTCGGACATTTCGTAACAGCACGCCGAACCGGAATGAAAGTCACGCAGTTCTACATGGGCTTTGGCCCTCGAGTCTGGAGCACCAGACGTGGTGAAGTCGAATTTGGTGTGCGGGCGTTGCCAATCGGTGCCTTCGTTCGCATCGTGGGCATGAACAATTTAGATGACTGTGATCCGGCCGACGAACCTCGCGCTTATCGCCAGCAGTCTTATCCAAAACGAATTCTTGTGATTACTGCTGGCTCGATTATGCACATGATCATCGCCGCGGTTTTATTCATTGGTGTCTATGCAACGGCCGGACGCTTCGGAGACACAAAAGAATTACTCGTTTATGGTGCGCCCGCCGCTAGTTCACCAGCCGAACAAATCGGTTTGCAAGCCGGCGATCAAATTTTGGCGATTAACTCAACCGAAATTACTTCTCGCCCCGAGTTGATTCAAGCCATCATTGCCAATAAACCCGGCGACTCAGTGACGGTTGTATTCAAACGCGGTGACCAAACATTCTCAGAGCGAACAAATTTGATCAGCAATCCAGTGAATTCAAAAGTTGCATTCTTGGGTGTGTCAACAGATTCATATCAATATGTTCGGCAAAGCATTTTTGGTGCAGCACGTTATGGCTTATACGATGTCGTAACTTCGGTTCGTGCATCAGTCGGTGGAGTCTTTGTAGTCGTCAACCCAGTAAATATTTTTTCGAATGTTACTGCCGACGATCCAGACCCGATGACACGACCAACGACAGTTGTGGGTGCTAGTCAAATTGGTGGCGAGATCGGTCGCAGCGAAGGGCTTAAAGGTGTATTAATTTTGCTGGCTGGGGTCAATGTTTTTGTTGGGGTGTTTAACATGCTGCCCCTACTGCCATTTGATGGCGGACATGCGGCGATTGCGACCTATGAGCGCTTTCGTTCTCGTCGTGGTCGTGTGTATCGCGCAGATGTTGGCAAAATGGTGCCTGTGGCGACGACTGTTGTGGCTCTGCTCGTGATGTTGTTATTTGCTGGTCTATACCTCGACATCACGAGTCCGATCGGTTGAGATTGGTTTGTCCATATGACTGAAAATCGGTACGAGCGCAAAAAGACACGCCAAATTAAAGTTGGCAAAGTTTTAGTTGGCGGTGATGCGCCGATCAGTGTGCAGTCGATGACAATTACAAAAACTGCTGATGTTGAAGGCACGTTGCAACAGATTTATGCATTGGCTGCTGCTGGCTGCGACATAGTTCGTTGCACCTGCAACGATGCCCAAGCAGCAGAAGGTTTAGCGCAAATTGTGCCACGGTCACCGGTGCCGATTATCGCCGACATCCACCACCAATATCGCATGGCACTTGCTGCTCTCGAGGCTGGTGTGCATGGTTTGCGGCTTAATCCGGGCAATATTCGCAAACCCGAACACATCAAAGCTGTTGCATCAGAAGCGCGCGATCGTGGAGTGTCAATTCGCATCGGTGTAAATGGCGGCTCATTAGATTCATCTCTTTATGAAAAGCATGGTGGGCTGACTGCCGAGGCAATGGTCGAGTCGGCGCAACAAGAACTAAAATATTTTGAAGAAGTTGGTTTTGACCTTGTCAAAATATCTGTCAAGGCATCAAATGTGCCGCTGATGGTTGATGCTTATCGAATGCTCAGTGAGGTTACTGATTTTCCGTTGCATCTCGGCGTTACCGAGGCTGGTCCGTTGCCAGGTGGCTACATCAAGGCCACAGCTGGCATTTCAACTTTGTTATTAGAGGGCATTGGCGACACAATTCGATACAGCCTGACAGCCGACCCAGTTGAAGAAGCGCGCGCAGGTCGACAGTTATTAGAAGCCCTCGGTTTGCGTGAGCGCAAGAATGTCGATTTGATTGCTTGCCCAAGTTGTGGTCGTGCCGAAGTTGACGTTATAGATATTGCGCAACGAGCTCAGGCAGCGTTCGCAGATAAGAAATTGCCACTGCAAATTGCCGTGATGGGTTGCGTTGTCAATGGGCCAGGTGAAGCACGCGAAGCAGACTTAGGTATTGCCGCAGGCAATAAACGTGGTCATCTATTTGTTAAAGGTCGAAATGTTGCCGTGGTGCCAGAATCAGAGATGGTCGAAGCGCTTGTTGAGTGGGCAACTTTTATTCATGAGCATGGCACCGACGCGGCGATCAAGCGTGTTGACACAACAATTGCCGAGCGTGAAGCCGCCAAAGATCGTAATTCTGCACTTGCCGAAAAAGGTGAAGACGCAAATCACGATCACGAACGAATCGTTGAGATTCGTCGCACAGTCTCCGAAAAATAATTAGCTTGCTGCGAAGAGTTCGCTGTGGCTATGTTGCAATGTTGTTGGCAACCGCAATAACTGTCGTTTAGTAATAGTCGGTAGGCGACGTCGCACCGCTAAAGATTGTGGCAGTTGGGCAATCAGCCCGAAAGTAGCGCAACGCTGTATCGCTCGTTCTAATGATCCAGAACCGTTGCGAAAAGCCAGACCAAGTGCCGAAGCTGTGTCGTTAAGGTTCAGACAATAACCATTTGGAAAGACTTCAAGTTCGCGGGCCAGAAACCGCATCACCCAAGTTGCACTTGGGCCAATTATGCCAAGCCAAAAAGTTTCGACATATTCACCACAAGTATCAAAACCCGCGATGTTGACAACTGGATCAACCCATTCAGAAACAAATATTTCGGCGTTAGAAAAATCACAGAGATTTGAGTTCATGGCTGGGTGTGTGCGCCTGCGGTCGATATTGGTGCGGATTTGTCAAAAGTTGAGGCGAGAATAGATAAATGGTCAATTCGCAAAGTTCAGCCACGAACCCCGCGGGGCTAGAGCAAGCTCGCAAACTAGTGGCAGATTCACGGCGAATAACTGTGTTGACTGGCGCGGGCATTTCAACAGATTCGGGTATTCCCGACTTTCGTGGCCCGAAAGGTTTATGGACTCTGAATCCTGATGCTGAGCGAGCGGCGACTCTTCGGCATTATCTAGATGATCATGAACTTAGAAAGAAGTCATGGCAAAATCGAGTGCGATGGATTGACGGTGACCCACAACCAAATGTTGGGCACAAAGCTTTGTTTGCACTTGAAGCGCGAAATGCTTTAGTCGCACTAATCACACAAAATGTTGACGAGTTACACCAGCTTGCTGGTCACAGCCCGAGCAAAGTTTTAGAAGTGCACGGCACACTTCATCGCACATGTTGTTGGAGTTGCAAAGATCGTCGACCGATGAAGCAAGCTTTGGCAAGAGTTGTCGCTGGCGATGCTGACCCAAAGTGCGAACTATGCGACGGAATCTTGAAGAGTGACACTATTTTATTTGGGCAACCGTTGGATCAAGATGTGATGGATCGTGCTTTAGAAGCCAGTAGTAACTGTGATCTATTTATTGCTGTTGGCACATCACTGTCTGTGTTTCCGGCGGCCAATACTTTGCCGCGCGCAAAAAATGCTGGCGCCAAGGTAATTATTGTTAACGGCGAACCCACAGAAATGGATCACTATGCCGAGGTCGTCGTGAATGGCGGAATTTCAGAAATATTGCCTCAGATCTGCGGCATAGTTTAAATCCGACCATAACGGTAGGGTATTGGTATGGCAAGTTTTCGCGAATTGCTCGCTGA